>Ga0209698_10001256_pt1 | contig 29357 bp, 25 predicted proteins | sample LitLauG_LLR_2012_FD_187203 | JGI IMG/M metagenome (GOLD analysis project Ga0209698, IMG submission 187203) | Freshwater sediment microbial communities from Pennsylvania, USA - Little Laurel Run_MetaG_LLR_2012 (SPAdes) (version 2) | ecosystem: Environmental > Aquatic > Freshwater > Creek >... | reverse complement strand
CCGTGAGAGTCCCATGTAACGCAGCAACGTGAAGGTGGCGATCCCCGCGAGCAATTCCAAGGACAGGTGTAGCAGAAGGACGCCATTGGCGAACACGAGCAGCCACGCGAATGGGAAGAACGCCGCTGACTGCATCTCGCCGAGCAGCGGGGCGCCCAGTCCTTCGTAGAGGTTCCAGTAGGGCAGATGCCCATGAAGAAGGAGGGACGCCGCGAGGTGCCCGAGGGCCTGTGTCGTGTACCCCACATTCGGGTCACTGCTCGAAAGACCGTGGAAGAGGCCCCATTTGGAGACGCTGGCGAGACCCGAGGTGGTCACGAGCGGGTTGGCGCTGGTGAACCCCGACAGGTACGAGGCGTTGGCGAAGAGGACGCCGACGACGACCACCAGCGCCCCGAGGGCGTCGCGTCGCCGTGGCGTCCTTGAACTCATCGACCCGGGGGCGCCATCGAACTGCGCAACTTCCGTCGTCGCAGACGTCGGGGCGGACATTTGGCGATGTTAGCCCGGGTCGCTCGGCGACCTCGCAAGGTCCGCCGCTGGAGTACCGTGGTGGAAATTAATTCAAGAGGCCCGTACGTGACCACCCCTATCACCCCACCGATGAAGTTGTCGATCGTCGTTCCGGCGTTCAACGAGTCCGCGACCATCACCGGCGTCCTGACGTCGCTACTGGACCTCGAGTTCCCTTGCGACCTCGAGATCGTGGTGATTGACGACGGCTCCACCGACGAAACGGGAGCGCTCATCGAGAAGTTCAGTGACGAGCGGTTCTTCGCCGTCCACTTCGAGAAGAACCGGGGCAAGGGGGCGGCCATCTTGCATGGCCTCAGTGTGGTGACGGGTACTCACCTGCTCATCTTCGACGCCGACGACGAATACGATCCGGCCGACACCGTTCGTCTGGTGAGTCCACTCATGAGCGGCCGGGCCGAGGTGGTGTACGGCAGTCGCATGTTGGGGTTCGGGACGCTGCACCCGACGTTGCTGCATCGAGTGGGCAACCACCTGATGACCTTCTACGCCAATGTCCTCTTCAACACCGCCATCTCGGACCTGCACACGTGCCTCAAGTTGATACCCGTGCCACTGATGAGAGACTTGCGCCTGACCGAGCGCGGGTTCGCCCTGGACACCGAGATCAGCGCCGAACTCCTGCGTAAAGGTTTTCGCCCCTTCGAAGTTCCCGTCAGCTACGTCGGACGCAGCGTCGAGGACGGCAAGAAGATCCGGTTCTCCGACGCCGTGCGGTGCCTCTACGTCTTGACGAAGGTTCGGTTTCGGCCCATCACCAGTTACGGTTCGCGCGATCGATCATTGGTCCCCGCGGTGCGCTCGGAGTAGACGGCGATTCGCCAGGTTGTCTCGTTGGTGGGCACTTGGCACTAGCCACACGAAACGCGGGCCCTACCCCAGTCCACTGATTCGCCAGTTCACCAATCGTGGTGCGAAGGATGCGCGTGACCGGCGGTCGTGTGCGGCGACTGGAGAGACCGAGTCATTGACCACGAAAGAGCGACGACGCGCTCAATGCACCGAGAGTGCTCCGTGCCACGACGGGATGATGTCGCCCACCGGTGTCTCGAGAACATCGTGCAGCAATCCCCCGTAGATCGCACGGAAGTCGGTGGTGACCCGCAGGTTCCCGTTGGGGTCGAGTCGCTTGAGCGACGGTTGCTCACCGTAGAGACCGCCCTTGACCCGATTGCCGATGAGGAACACGGGCGCCGACGTACCGTGGTCGGTACCGTCGCTGGCGTTGGAGGCCACGCGCCGACCGAACTCGGAATAGATCATCACCGTCACGTCGTTGGCGCGGCTTCCCGCACTGATCCTCGTCATGAAGTCCCCGATCGCCGTGTCGACATCGGCGAGCAGGGAGTTCTGATCACCGACCTCACCGGTGTGGGTGTCGAAGCTACTCAAGTTGACTTCCCACACCCGGGTGGGGACGTTGGCGTTGATCAACGCGGACACCAGGGACAGTTGCTGTTGGATCCACGAACCCGACGGCGACTTGGGCATGTGGGGACCGATTCGCTTCGCCGTCGAGTACAGGTCGGAGATGGACGTCGCCGCGGCGGCCTCCAACGTGACGTCTGATTGCGAGGGCGCCCCGAGGCGCGGCAGCACTGTCGCGACCGGACCCCACGGCAACTGCAGGCCCCCGACGTCCACCATGGAGGCGACGGTCTGCTCGCCCACGAAGGCGGGGGGCAACGTCGACCCCACACCAATGGCGTTGAAGGGACTGTGGGGCTGCTTGTCGAGCCAGCGACCGATCCATCCTGACGCGAGTCCGGTCAGCGAGGCGGTCTGCCAGATGGCCATGGAGGAGAAGTGCGACAGGCTCGGATTGGGGTAGCTCACGCCTTGGACGATCGCCACCTTGCGGCGCCCGAAGAGGTCGCGCACCATCGGCATCGACGAGTTGAAGGCGAGTGAGTCGCTGATGGGCAGCACCTGCGACGGGGACAGCGCGATGTTGGACCGCACGCTCTTGTACACCGGGTTGGTGTAGGGCACCACCGTGTTGAGCCCATCGTTGCCCCCGTAGAGGGTCACCAGCACCAGAATGGGCGTCTTGGCGGGCAGGGGCGAGGTCGTCGCCGCAGTGGCCAGGGATTCGAGCGAGAGTTGCGAGGCCATGGCGGCGAAGACGCTCGCGCCCGTCCACTGCAAGAACCTCCGTCGGTCAAATTCGCACGTGATCATACGCTCACCATGTATTCCGGACTCAGGATCGCCGCGAGCGCCAGTTCCGAGGGCGTGGCGAGCGACAACGTCAAGGCATTGGCGGTGCGCGGCGACCACTGCGCCACGCCGAGCCAATCGGCGCACGCTTGGACCATGTTCAAAGGTTCCACCGCGAGCGGCCCGAGATCACCCGCCGTCACGATGGCTTGGGCGAGTTCGAAACGGTACTGGAACGACACGCCACTCAACCACGCCGTGCCGTAGGTCCAGCCGCCGACGTTGGGCGGGTTGAAGGGCAGCTGACCCATCTGGGTCAGCAGGTACTGCACGTCACCAGTGTTCAACTTCGAGGGACGAACCTTAAGAGCCCGACATGCGCCGATGAACCATTCGACCGGCGACTTCACCATTGTGTTGGCCGGGTCGGTCCATACGTTGGAACGCACCAAGGCGCTGACGAGTCCCATGATCTCGCGATCCGCGAAGCTCTCGGCGAGGGTCGGCGGTGGTGTCGTCGTGCCCGAGACGAATCGGAACCACACTCGATCCGCGATGAACGTGGCATTCTCACTCCTGGACACCACCAGCGCCGCGAGATTCTCAGCGTTGTAATGGTTCAACTCACCCAAGATGCTCAAGGGGACGTCGAAGTGGGTCTTGGGGTTGAAGGACACCTTGCCGGTGGGGTAGTCGGTCGAGTAGCCCGTCAGCGCGAGCGCGGCGGCGGCCACGTCATCTTGGGTGTAGTGATTCACGCCAATGGTCATGAGTTCCATGAACTCGCGCGCCAAGTTCTCGTTGGGAGCCTGGATGTAGTTCTCATTGTTGTTCAGCCACACGTTGAGGGCGCCGTCGAGAACCATCGCGCTGGCCATGTCCTTGAAATTGCCCAACGCGAACTGGCGCAGCGTGGTGAGCTGTTTCTTCATCGGAAACGGGTATCCGATAGCGGAGATCGAGGTCGCCCAGTGGCCGTGCCAGAACCACGTCATTCGTTCGGCCAAGGGGTAGTGGGCAGCGGCCATTCGGTCGAGCCACCACATCACCAGATTGTTGGTGTCGCGATTCATCTTCTTGTAGAACTCGTTCGCCTTGGCCGAATTACCGTTGGGGTACGAACCGAGGTTCGCGAGGGGCAGTGGGCCAACGGCGATTATTCCCGGGTCGGGGCGCCCGAATTCGAGCACGGCCGTCTGGGTGGCCTCAAGTCCGCGATCGAGGAGATTGACGTATTGGCCAGGCGTCGGCCCAAAGTTGAACCGATGCAGGAGGCGCGACGTGGCGAGTCGTTGTTCGTACGACGGCGTTGGGCTCACTCACGAAATGTACAACGCCAATCGGCGACGGCGGTGTTAATTGTGAGTCCGATGCCCTAATTGTGAAGGATTTGACGACGAATTGACTTTCGCTCGGACAATCGCACGACTCCCCGTGTTGATTCGTAGTAGGTACGCGCCAGGTCGGCGTTCGACACCCCCAGGCTCACGATGGCTAACAAATACTCACCTATTCAGATTCGATCTGAATGTGGAATGAGTCCAGAATAGCGCTAGCCTGAGTCCGTGTCGTCGACCGCAGTCCACTCGCTACGCCAGCGTGGCATCCAAGCCACGGCGCAGCGCGTGGCGGTGCTCGATGCCGTGGGACATCGCCCGCACGTCAGCGCCGACGAAGTGATCGAAGCCGCGACCGCGCAGATCGGCACCATCTCGCGCCAGGCCGTCTACGACGCCCTCGGCATATTGGTCGAGAAGGGGCTGATCCGGCGCATCCAGCCAGTAGGTTCACCCGCACGCTATGAGGACCGGGTCGACGATAACCATCACCACTTGATCTGTCGCATCTGCGGGCGCGTGGTCGACGTCGACTGCGCCGTGGGCGACGCACCGTGTCTCTCCGCGGACGACCCGCAGGGCTACGAGATCGACGAGGCCGAGGTCGCCTACTGGGGACGCTGCCCGGATTGCGTCAGCCGGGGTCGCGAGGCGACCCGCCTCGACCCGCCTCCGCGACGACGGGACGCGCGTCGTGCGGCGGACGACGAGTAACCACGCCCGAGACCGAATCGTCACCGGAAGTTCACGAGGACCGGCAATTATCATTCGAACAAAGGAGATACAAAATGGACAACGAGAGCAAGTGCCCCTTCGCGGGCGGAGCGAACACCAGTGCCGGCGACAGTCAGCCCAACGCGCAGTGGTGGCCGAACCAGTTGAATCTGAAGATCCTGCACCAGAACTCTCCCTTGGCCAACCCCATGGACGAGGACTTCGACTACGCCGAGGAGTTCAAGAGCCTCGACCTCGACGCCGTCAAGGCGGACATCGAAGCGGTGATGACCACTTCGAAGGAGTGGTGGCCCGCCGACTACGGCCACTACGGTCCCTTCTTCATTCGCATGGCGTGGCACAGCGCGGGTACCTACCGTATTGGTGACGGTCGCGGCGGCGCCGGATCGGGCGCCCAGCGCTTCGCCCCGCTCAACAGTTGGCCCGACAACGTCAACCTCGACAAGGCGCGCCGACTCCTGTGGTCGGTCAAGCAGAAGTATGGCCGCAAGATCTCGTGGGCCGACCTGATGATCCTCGCGGGAAACTGCGCGCTGGAGTCGATGGGCTTCACCACCTTCGGATTCGCGGGTGGTCGTGAGGACATCTGGGAACCCGAGGAGGACACCAACTGGGGACCCGAGACGACGTGGCTCGGCGATGAGCGCTATCGCGGCGAGCGAGAGCTCGACAACCCCCTCGGTGCGGTGCAAATGGGGCTGATCTACGTGAACCCCGAAGGTCCTAACGGCAATCCCGACCCCCTCCTCGCGGCGAAGGACATTCGCGAGACGTTCCGACGCATGGCGATGGACGACGAGGAGACCGTGGCCCTCATCGCCGGCGGTCACACGTTTGGCAAGACCCACGGCGCCGCCAACCCCGAGGAGTACGTCGGGCGCGAACCCGAGGCCGCTCCCCTCGAGGAGCAGGGCCTGGGTTGGCATAACAGCTTCGGCCAGGGCAGCGGCGTCAACACCATCTCGAGCGGACTCGAGGGCGCGTGGACGACGAGCCCCACGACGTGGAGCAACAACTTCTTCGACAACCTGTTCGGCTTCGAATGGGAGCTCTCGAGGAGTCCCGCGGGCGCCCAGCAGTGGAAGCCCAAGGATGGGGCGGGAGCGGGCACCGTGCCCGACGCGCACGAAGCATCGATCACCCACGCACCGACCATGCTCACCACCGACTTGGCTTTGCGCTTCGACCCGGACTACGGTCCGATCTCCCAACGCTTCCACGAGAACCCCCAGGAGTTCGCCGACGCGTTCGCCAAGGCCTGGTTCAAGTTGACCCACCGCGACATGGGTCCCTACGTTCGCGGACTCGGGGCGCTGGTACCCGCCGAGCCCCAGATCTGGCAGGACCCGGTGCCCGAGGTGAGCCACGAGCTGGTCGGCGCCAAGAAGACGGCCGAGCTCAAGGGCAAGATCCTCGCCTCCAACCTCACCATCCCCCAACTGGTCGCGACCGCGTGGGCCTCGGCCTCGACATTCCGCGGCACTGACAAGCGCGGAGGGGCCAATGGTGCGCGCATCCGCTTGGAGCCCCAGAAGGACTGGGCGGTCAACAATCCGAGCGAACTCGCCACCGTGCTGTCGACCTTGGAGGGGATCCGCAAGGAGTTCAATGACGCCCAGAGTGGCGCCAAGGCGGTGTCGCTCGCCGACCTGATCGTGCTGGGTGGCTGTGCGGCCGTCGAGGAGGCTGCTCGCAACGCGGGCTATGACGTCGAGGTCCCGTTCATCCCCGGTCGCACCGATGCGTCCCAGGGCCAGACCGACATCGAGTCCTTCGCCGTGCTCGAACCGACCGCTGACGGTTTCCGCAACTACCTCGCACCGGGCCACCAGCGCACGGCCGAGGAGTTGTTGTTGGAGAAGGCGCGATTGCTGACGCTGAGCGCGCCGGAGATGACCGTCCTGATTGGCGGCCTTCGCGCGCTCAACGCCAACTTCGAGCAGTCCAACCTCGGTGTGCTCACTGATCGTCCCGCGACACTGACCAACGACTTCTTCACCAACCTGCTCGACATGGACACGGTGTGGTCGCCCACGTCGGAGTCCGCCGAGACCTTCGAGGGCCGCGACCGCACGACGGGCGAGCTCAAGTGGATGGCGAGTCGCGTCGACCTGGTGTTCGGTTCGAATTCCCAACTTCGTGCCGTCGCCGAGGTGTACGCGAGCGACGACGCCAAGACCAAGTTCGTGCGCGATTTCGTGAGCGCGTGGGACAAGGTGATGACTCTCGACCGTTTCGACCTCGACTAAGTCAGGCCCGCGGTGGCCAGCCGCTGATACCGACACGCCCCGACGGATCCTCAGCTCACTGCGATGGATCCGTCGGGGTTCGTTGTGGCCGCGCTACTGCGCCAACGCGAAGTAGTGACCCTGTTCGAGGTCGTCGAGCAGTCCGGGGTGCTCAAGGCTCCAATGCAAGCGCTCGCGGGTGAGTGCGCTTGACGTCGGGTTATCCAACTGCACCAAGAGGCCCAGGAAGCCGAAGTGCTCGGCGGCCTGCTCGGCGGCGACGCTCACTGCGGGCACGTCGAGATGGCGGGCGATCACGTCGGTGATGGTGCGAAAGGCCACGCCTTCGTCACCCACCCCGTGCCAGCGCGACCCCGCCGGACCTGACTCGAGGGCCAAACGAAAGAGTCGGGCCGCGTCGAGGCGATGCACGGCTGGCCAACGGTTGGCGCCGTCACCCACGTACGCCGCGACACCCTTCTCGCGCGCGATGCCGATGAGTCGAGGGATGAAGCCGTGATCACCCTCGCCGTGCACCGTCGGGGCCAGACGCACCGATCCGGTTCGCACGCCGCGAGACGCCAGATCACTCAAAGCGCGCTCGGTGTTGATCCGGGGCGCCGCGAGATCGGGTTCATCGTCTTCGATACCGGTGCGACCCAACGGCGACGAGAATCCGAAGACCAGTCCCAGGGTCCCGGAGGCGATGACCAGGGGCTTGTCGGTACCGGCCATGGCGTCGCCCATGGCGTTCACCGCACGAAGGTCGTCCGCGCCGGCGGCCACCATGTCGACGAAGTCGTGGTTGTAGGCGAGGTGGATGACGCCATCACACGTCGCCGCACCCCGGGCCAGGCTGTCGAGGTCCTCCAGGGATCCGCGCAGCACCTCGACCCCGTTGGCGTCCAGCACCGCCGCCGACTCTTCTGATCGCGCGAGGGCGACCACCTGATGTCCGGCGCCGCGTAGCTCGCGCACGACTGCCGTGCCGATGAACCCGCTCGCGCCAGTGACGAAAACTCTCATATTCTTCCTTCCGATCACGGTATTCCCCACCTCGTTTCCGACGGGGTCACAAGTGATGTCACTTGCTGTCATCACACTAGCACCTTATGTCACTCGCTGTCATCACCTACGATGGTCCCATGGGTCGCTGGGAGCCGAACGCGAAGGGACGCCTCGAAAAGGCCGCGATGACCCTGTACCTCGACCGGGGATTCGAACAGACGACCGTCGCCGACATCGCCGAACGCGCGGGGCTGAGCGAACGGACGTTCTTTCGCTACTTCGCCGACAAACGCGAAGTCCTGTTCTCAGGCGCCGCGACGCTTCAAGAGCTCATGGTGTCGTGTGTGCGCGACGCGCCCACGTCGCTCGCTCCTTTCGATATCGTCACCCTCGCTCTGGCGCAGGCCGGGGCCGCCATCGGCCAAGGACGAGAACGGGCACGTCTGCGTCAACGAGTCATCGATGCGAACGATGAACTGAAGGAACGTGAGCTCATCAAATTGGCGACCCTCGCGGGCGCGATGACCGAGGAGCTGCGCGCACGGGGAGTCGCCGATACCACGTCGTCGCTGGCCGCCGAAGCGGGCATCACCGCATTCCGCATCGGATTCGAGCGATGGGTCCGTGGTAGCGATGACGCGGACCTGGTCCAGTTCATCGCCGAATCAGTGGCCCAGTTGGCCGCGATCACCCACACGATGAGCACCGTGTCGAAGGAGCTGTGAGATGGCGCAATACGACTCATTCGCACCCTTCTACGACGCCGTCAACGGCGAACCCGAGGAGCTCACCTCGCAGATCTTGTCCGCCATCGGACGCTTCGAACCGGGCGCCCATCGCATCCTCGAACTCGGCTGCGGTACCGGAGCAGTCCTCGCGGGGCTGGGATCGGGCTTCGACCTGACCGGCATCGATCTGTCCGCTGCCATGCTCGCCCACGCGCGACGCCGCACCCCCGGGGCACGATTGCTCGAGGCGGACATCACCTGCTTCGAACTGCCCGAGACCTTCGACGCGGCGATCTGCGTCTTTGACACCTTGAACCACATCGTCTCCCTCGATGGATGGAAATCGGTCCTTGATAACGTCGCGCACCACCTGCGCGATGGAGGGCTGTTCGTGTTCGACCTCAACACCGTCGGACGCCTCCGGGACCTTGGCGATATGGCACCCTGGGTGTACGACTTCGACGGACACACGCTCATCATGGACGTCGACTTCGCCGCCGAGCCGATCGCCGTCTGGGACATCCGGATCTTCGAGCACCGTGGGGGCGACTCCTACCGCCTGCACCACGAGACGATCAAGGAGCTCGGCGTCAGCCTCGCGACGGTGCGCGAGATGCTGAGCGAGCACTTCGAGATCCTCGAGGAATCCGACACCCAGGGATCATCTCCGTCCGACCATTCGCTCAGGGCCTTCGTCGTCGCCCGGCGGGTCCCACGCCGGGGCGCCGAAGCGTCACCGGGGAACTAGGAGTTCGAACTCGCCGCGTCGTGGCGACGAGGAAGCACCCAATCGGGGCGCGCGAAGTGGCAGGTGTAGCCGTTGGGGATTCGCTCGAGGTAGTCCTGATGCTCGGGCTCGGCCTCCCAGAACGGACCTGCTGGCGCCACCTCGGTCACGACCGGTCCCGGCCACAGTCCCGACTCGTTCACGTCAGCAATGGTGTCGAGAGCGACGCGACGCTGTTCGTCATCCGCGTAGAAGATGGCCGAACGATAGCTCGTCCCACGGTCGTTGCCCTGGCGATTGGGCGTCGTCGGGTCGTGGATCTGGAAGAAGAACTCGAGGATCTCGCGGTACGAGGTCACCGACGGGTCAAAGACGATCTCGATCGCCTCGGCGTGCGTCCCGTGATTGCGGTACGTCGCGTGGTCCACGTCGCCGCCGCTGTAACCCACGCGGGTGCTCACGACCCCGGGGCGGCGCCGGATCAGGTCCTGCATCCCCCAGAAACAGCCACCGGCCAGGATCGCCGTCTCAGTCTGGTCGCTCATCGTCCCATCTCCTCGTTCATCTCTCGGCCCTCGAAGAGGCCACGGTACTGCGCGTACCCCTCGCGCTCGAGTTCCTCGTACGGTACGAATCTAAGGGCGGCGGAGTTGATGCAGTACCGCAGTCCACCTTCGCTGGCGGGACCGTCGCTGAAGACGTGTCCCAAGTGCGAATCGCCATGGGCCGAGCGCACTTCGGTGCGCACCATGCCAAAGGCGGTGTCCGAGTTCTCTTGGACGTTCCCCGGCTCGAGGGGTGCGGTGAAGCTAGGCCACCCACAGCCGCTGTCGTATTTCTTGGTCGACGCGAAGAGCGGCTCGCCCGACACGACGTCGACGTAGATCCCCGCGTCCTTCTTGTCCCAGAACTCGTTGTCGAACGCCGGTTCCGTCGCATTCTGTTGGGTGACCTGGTACTGGCGTGACGTCAACTTCGACAACGCTTGCTCGCTCACCTGGTACGTCTCTGACATGATTGCTCCTTCACGATTGGCCTGATTCACTGTCTCGGCCGAGGCCGCGGCGTTACAGACTGACGGCGCCATCGATGTTCGTGGCGATCACTGAGTCGAACCTTCCTCGTCGGCCCACTCGCGGGCGTGTCGCCGCGCCCACTCACGCGACACCGTACCCTTGAACATCGATCCCATGGCGTCGGGGTGCGCGAGGGCCATGACGATGTGCCCCACCACGATGACGACGATGGCGAACGCGAAGAAGTCGTGGGTCACCGTGGCACCCTCGCGCCACGACACCGGGAAGAACCGGAACCATTGCAGGATGTAGCCCGTCGCCCACATCACGATGATGGCGGCGCCGATGAACAAGGCGTTGGCCTTCTGACCCGGGTTGAACTTGTCGAGATTCGTCTTCTCTCGCCCGAGGCTCAACAGCCAGCGCAGCTCGCCCCTGGTCCAGTAGGTGAAGCGATGTACGTCGCGACGCATGCGCGCACCCCAGGGTCCCACCAGGGAGGCGATGAACGGCAGGGGTAGCAGCAGCCCGCTCCAGAGGTGGATCTCCTGGATCTGGTGGCGCGCGAAGAGGATTCCGAAGAACGATCCGAAGTACAGGGGAATCGCGGTGAAGATCAACACGCCGAAGAGGACCGCGTTGATCCAGTGCACCACTCGCTGCACGCCGTCGAAACGCAGGAGTCGCACCACCGATGGTGTCGCGGTCGTCGTCATGACAGGTTCGGCGACGGGTTCGTCGCACCGGTGGAGCCGTCGAGCCATCCATTGGTGGGGTAGCCGTTCTGTTCCCAGAAGCCGGGCTCGACCCGGTCCACGACGCGAATGGCCGAGAGCCACTTGAGTGACTTGTAGCCGTACATCTGGGGAACGACCAGTCGCACCGGCCCACCGTGCTCTCGCGTCACGGTCTTGCCGTACATCTCGTAGGCCACCATGATGTCGGGCAGGTGGGCTTGCTCGATCAACAGACTCTCGGAGTCCGCGTGGTCGTAGGAATCGAAGCTCACCGCGACCGCCGAGGACTTCACGCCGGCCATGTTCAACAAGTGAGTAAGGGGAACGCCCTTCCACGAGACGCCGTCGACCCTCCAACCGGTGACGCATTGGAACCCCTTGACCATCTCCGTCGCGGGTAGTGCGGTCAAGTCGCTGAACGACAGGTTGAGCGGCGTGTCGACGAGTCCACTCACCTCGAGGCGATAGGTCGAGGTGGGGATGTTGGGATACCCCCCCGTGATGGTGTAGATGCGAAAGTGGTCACCGCCCGGCAGCAGCGACGCCAGACCGGAACCCAGCTTGTTACCCAGGGCCTTTTGGGCCTGAGCCCCGAGCGCCACTCCGGCCGCTCCCAGCGCCACGATGCCAAGGAAAAGCCGACGCCCCACCGGGGTCTTGGCGTCACCCACAACTTTCTCGTCAGTCACGTCCCCTCCTCACCCTTGAACAGTCTCACGACCACGGTGCGCGTTACAAGATTTTCTCAAAACTTCGCCCGTCACGACGATAGGGGCATCCCCTGTACGAACGTGCGTGGCTGCGACGCGCGGGGGCACACGTCGGGGTCGAAGCCTTTCACGCCCGGACCTCGCATCTCGTAGGCTCGCCACCACCATGTTGATACGTCGTATCCGCCCCGAGGAGTGTGCCGACCTGGGTCGCATCACTATCGCGGCGTATCGCCAGCTCAACGGCGGCGGCCCGCTCGGGCCCTACGAGGAGGAGCTGGCCGACGTCGAACGCCACCGTCTCGACTCCGAGGTCTACGTGGCCCTCGACGACCACGGTGTAGTGATGGGGGGTGTCACCTACGTGCCCGGTCCCCAGCACGCGATGGCTGAATTCACCGATCCCGGCGGATGCGGCATCCGTATGCTCGCAGTCGACCCATCCCAACAGGGTCGCGGTGCCGGACGCGCCCTAGTGGAGACCTGCGTCCAGCGCGCGAAGGAGCAACACCGCGAGAGGATCATCCTGCATTCCGCGCCGACGATGACGCTGGCCCAATCGATGTACCTGCGAATGGGCTTCGTCGAGGCGCCGGAACTCGACGAATTCATCAACGAAGGCCCCTACACCGACGGTGAGCCCCTGCATCTGAGGGCCTACGTCCTCACCTGGTGACCCGTCGGCCGCGACGTCACTCGTTGGCGAAGACCTCGAAGTCCTCTTGTTCCTCGCCCTCGGAGTCCTCATCATCGGGACCCACGGAATCGGAGTGATGCAATTCGCCCAACGACTTGGCTCGACGCAGGTGGTAGGCCCAGAAGCCCAGTGAGGCAATGGCGAACAGGACGAACGCCGTCATGAGAGGGATCATCCCGGCGGAGTGCAGTTCTTGCAGGGTGCCACTACCGGGTGAGAGCAGGACCGCCACATAACCCATGAGTCCTACGACGCTCAACAAGGCCCAGGCCCACCGATTCCAGCGCGCCACGCCGTGGCCCGGCAGGAACGGCAGCGGGAACATGCCAAAGGCCACACTCGAGAATCCTGCCAGGAAGGTCATGTTGAGCGCCGGGTCCAGGATCAGCGCCCACAGGGCCGGATGTCCGTTGGTCGCCGCGCGAAAGACCGGCACGGTCAAGAAGAACGCGGCGGTGGAGACCGCCAGGACGACGATGGAGGAGATGAAGTGGTAGCGACCCTCCGCCTTGAGGCTCGGGGTCGGTCGAAGGACGTACACCGCGATCAGTCCGTAGCAGTATCCCGGAGCCAGGCCCAGCCACCGCGACGCCGACACGCAGATGACGGCGATGAACAAACCGCCGACCAGCACGTGGAGGTGGACCGTCTTCTTCTCCTTGAGCCCTACCAGGGCGATGGGGCCCTGTGAGATCAGCGTGATGATGCCGATGCCCGCGCACTGGCCGAGGAACAGCCACAGTGACGTGCGATTGAGTCCGAAGCCGGGACTGAGGAAGGAGTCGATCAGTGAGGCGACAGCCACGAACACGACCAGCAGCAGCGTTCCCACCGAGAGTCGGCGCGCGATGTGGCGCTGCTTGGTGTGATCGATGAACATCCAGGGGTAACGCTTCTTGATGCGACGCGAGACGCGCTCGAAATTGCTCGCGTAGGTGCGGTCCATCCACTCGCTGGGGAAGCCGGCGGCGAAGATACGGCCGAAGAGCAGGAACAGCAGCCCGAAGAGGCCCGCCGACGCCAGGTGCTTCTTCAGGGTTCCCGGTGACGGCATGGCCACACTGAACTCCGAGAGGTGGTTCTTGAGCGACACCACCTCGAAGCCGACGTTGACGATCGCCTTGGCCGGGGTCGAGCACGATACGGACACGGTGTGCCGGCCGATACCCGCGTCACCCGGGACGACGACATTGGGATCGTCCACGACATTGCGGGTCGGCTGCGTCTGGGCCACGAGACGACCATCGAAATAAATGTTGACCAGGGAACACGTTCCCGTCGTCGCGAGAGTGGCGTCGCGAACGGCCACCGCGGTACCGGGCGCGCCCTTGGCGGGATTGATCTCCAGAGGTGAGGCGACGAGGGCGACGTGGACCAACTGGGAGGCGGAACTGCCGTTGTTGCTCACGTTCTGCCCGGTGAAGGTTCGAACGTCCGACGTGCCATTCGCCGTGACCTCGGTCAGCGACACCCGGAAGGTCCCGACCTTCGAATACTTGTAGTGAACGATGGGCGACGTCGTCGTCACGATGGTGCCGTCGCCGAAGTTCCAACGGTAGGAGGCGATCTTGCCATTGGGCGAACTCGACGCCGAGGCGTTGAAGACCGACGCGCGTCCGGCTGCGCCGATCTGCTCGGTGAACGACGTGATCGGCGCCTGGTCGGGGATCACCGCCACTCCGAAGGAGGAGGAGCCGACGTCGAAGGGGGTCTCGGCCGCTACCGGAGTGGCCGTCAGGTTGATCGGTGTCACCGTGGTACTCGCGTTAGCGATGTAGGCGGTCTTCCCGTTGGGACTGATCGCTACGCCGTCGGCCTGACTCAAGGAACCGACCGGAACCGCAGCGGACACGCTGGCCGGGTGCGAGTTCAGGTCGATCCGGGTCACCGTGTTATCGGCGTTGACGGTGTAGGCCGCGGTCCCTTCGGGGTTGATCGAGATACCGACCGGCTTGTTGACGACGGTGATGGGCGACTCGGCGGACACGGGCGAAGACGCGAGATCGATCGGAATCACTTGCGAATTGGATACGACGTACGCGGTGTCGCCCGTCGGCGCCACCGCGATGGCCTCGGGCCGACCCCCGACGTTGATGGTCGAGGTCGACCTCGTCGCCACGTCGATGACGCTGACGGTGTTGGCCTCGGAGTTCGACACGATGACTTGTTGCCCGGTGGGGCTGACGGCGATGCTCCAGGGACCCGCCCCCACCGCGATGGCGGGCTGGGCGACCGCGGGTGAGCGGTTGAGGAGAATAGGAGTGACGGTATTGGCGTTGAAGTTCGAAACGTAGGCCACACTCCCATCGGGAGAGATCGCGATCGCTGACGGCGCGGTCCCGACGGTGATGGGCGCCTCCACGCTGAACGGTTGGGTGGTCAGATTGATCGGGGTGACGGTGTTGCCCAGAGAGTTCGTCACGTACGCGGTTCGACCGTCGGGGGACACCGCGATCCCCAGGGGGCCGTTCAGTCCCGCCCCGGAGATCGACGTGACCGATCCGGTGGTGGGGTCGATCGTCGTGACGGAATTGCGGTCGAGGTTGGTCACCAGCACTGTTCCCGCAGGAGCCTGGTGTGCCGCGGCGGCGACGGGTGACACACCGACCGTGAGGGCACCGAGGCACGACAGCACCAAGGTCGCGCCCCATCGCGTCAGGGCCGCGCCGCGCCGTGGACCTCGAAGCCCGCGCACGATCCCTAACTCACCTTGAGGGTGGCGACGACTCGTCGATTGATCGCCCGATTCTGGGCGGTCACGTTCGGACCCGTCTGGAACACGTAGCTCGTCGGGTTCGTCACGATGTCCACCGTCACGCCCGTCACGTGCAGAGCGGCCAGGTCCGACGTCAATTGCGCCACGACCGCTGACGCCCGACTCTGGTTCAGTGTCTGGTTGAAGGCCGGCGTGAAGACGTTGTCGGTGTAGCCAGTGACGTCGATCACGTGATACTTCATCGACTTCACCCGTGCGGCGATCGCGGCGATCTGGTTGTCCAGTGCCGGAGTGAGGACCACCGACCCCTCAGCGAACGGCACCACGCTCATCGTCACGGTGGGCGGCGGCGGGGGCGGTGGCGGTGGCGGTGGCGCCGCATCGAACGTGATGGTGGCGACCGGTGACACCGCCGCCGCGTAGCGTCCGGCCGCCGCGATCGACGCGCTCACGAGGCACGTCCCCGCGCTCGACGCGGTGAGGACGTCGCTCGGGCTGATGGTGCACCCCGCGGCCGAGCCTCCCACCAACTGGTAACTCACGATCCCGAATCCGTAGTAGCCCGTGGCTTGCAGCGCGAGTGCGCCGTGGTAGCTCACCCGAGTCGACGCTAAGCCGATGGACTGGGCCAGGATCACCACGGGCGGGTGGCGGAAGGTGATCGTGGCGACATCCGACACCGCCGAGGAGTACGTCGAGTCCGAGGCGATGCCGGCGATCACCAGACAGGTTCCGGGACTGCGCGCCGTCACACGATGATGGACGCTGATGACGCAGCCCGACGCCGTCCCTCCCGCGATGGCGTACGTGATGACCCCGCCACCGAGGTAACCGGTCGCCACGAGCGGGACCGAGGCGCGAAATCGAACGGACTGTGAGGCCAGGTAGATGGACTGGGCCCGGGACGCGACGTCGAAGGTCGCGACCGACGAGGACGCCGCCGAGTAGCCACCGCCCGCAGCGATGCTGGCGACGACCAGACACGTTCCGTTGGTCGACGTGGAGAGGATGTTCTGCGCGTTGATGGCGCAACCGGTCGCGGTGCCACCGGTGACGGCGTAGGTCACCGGGCCGCTGCCGAGATATCCGGTGGCTCTCAATGCGAAGCTCGAGGGGAAATGCGCGGACTGCGACGCCAGGGCGATCGACTGTGCGTGATTCACGAAGCTGAAGGTCGCGACCGACGAGGACGACGCCGAGTAGCCACCGCCCGCGGCGATGCTGGCGACGACCAGACACGTTCCGGTGGACGTCGTCGAGAGGACGCTCTGGGTAGTGATGGTGCAACCGGTCGCGGTGCCCCCGGTGACCGCGTAGGACACCGGGCCGCTACCGACGTATCCCGTGGCTCGCAAGGGTGTTGACCACGGATAGACCACGGTTGCCGAGGCGAGCACGATGCTCTGCGGCGCGGACGTCACGGTCACGGTCAACGTGGCGCTCTCCGCACACTCACTGAACCCGAACTCGTCGCACCACGACACGTCGAACGAACCGGCGGTGAGTCCGTCGGTGTCGCCGTCCGAGTCGACGGTGGGAACGGCGGTGATCTGCAGCGTGCACTGACCAGTCGTGGCGTACGCGAAGTCCTTGCCGTCCGTCGTCACCGTGCACCCTGCGGTGTTGGTCCCCGTCGTCGCGTAGTGAAAGACGTCAGTGCTGACGCCGTCGCTCACGGCGGGGATGACGAAGGGCGCCCCCGCCGCGACGCTGACGCGAAAGGCGTCGTCAACGCCGGCCACCGCCACCGCCGGCGCGCCGACCACGATGTCGTGGGTGGCGTCGCCGCTGAACTGGTCGGCCGAACTACTGGCTACGTTGAGCACGGTCAGTGGAGCGGCGACCAGTACTAACGACAACGTGGCGACCACGCCTCGCGCCAACCGCGTGAAGCGGTGACGTACAGGCCGGGGCGTGCGAGCGACGACGCCGTGTGTGGTTCGCTGATGGTTCACGACTATCTCTCCGCTGGTCGCGACGATGTTTTGACGACTGCAGTGGCCCGAGTGGGGCCCGCGTGGTGACAACATACCAACAATTCTTGGTCAACGTTCCCTCAACTAATGAAGCGAAACGTCTGGTGGTGGCCGAGAAATCCCGATGTCACCGCCGCGGGTGACGCGGCGACGCCACGGCGTCCCGCAACGCCTCGGCGTCTCCTCGGCCTTCGCCACCGGAGGCACGACGCCTAGTGGCGGCTCGCACCTCGAGAGGGCGTCGAGAGCCCATATTTCTCAAGGGAATCGTCGGATCTCGAGCGGGCCGTGCGCAGAGTACGCGCGTCGACGTCGCCACGTATCCGCAGACGTTTCCTGTCGTGAAATTCGAATTTTTCATCACAAACAAGTAATTACAAGAACGAGATTCGACCCTGCTGTGGCGGATTAAATTCTTGTGAACGGTTCTCATAAAGGGCGATTCTTGGGGGCCAGGAGGCGACGTCGCGTCGATTCCGTCAGACCTGATCGCGGAGGGAAATTCGTTCGTATCCAAACGAACCGGCGGCGATGGCGACGCGACTGGCTGGCTCGCGCGACCGTGTCAGTCTCGTGTGATGGCGCCAGCGGCCTCAAGGAGGTCACTGAGAATGCGTCGCAACTCAACCGTCGTCCGGTCGGCCTTGACGTGCACCTCTGACCTCAGGTCCAGCGGTAGCGACAGGTCGTGAAACCGAGACTGCAGCGCCACGTCCTCGTTCACCACTGCCACTTCGAACTCGATGGCGTCGCGTAATCGATCGAGTGAACCACCGAGGTCGTTGCGCCAGATCGAGGAATAGATCGTGACCGTCTCGTCGTCGACGGGAACGAGGAAGAAGCCGATCACGTTGGCCCCTCCGGCGTCGAGGAATTCGAGTTCCAGCTCGAGATGGTACGGGGCCACGTAGCGATAGGTGAGACGTCGTCGCTGGATGAGCGGGCGCAACCCCGCAGCCACACCGGGGTCCTCACGGTTGGCGAAGTCGTGTTCGTAGACCGCGGAGAAGGTGTAGCCCTCACGGTGAACGCTGTAGTCCCCCACCTCAGTGGCCTCATCGGCACCGAAGGTGCCGGCATGGACGAAGGCGAAATGCGCCATGTCGAGGAAGTTGTCCGCCAACAGGCCCGCGTTCGCCCTCGTGACGATGGGCTCGAGGTCCCCGCGAACGAACGAGGAGTCCGACGCCGCGGCCAGCGTCGGCAGAGGCGTCAGCGGCTCCTCGGGAGCGACGAAGACCATGCCGTGCGACTCAGCGAGGGCGAAGGGCCCGCTCAGACGGGCGCGCGGTGGCACGGGGGCGCCCACGCCCATCGAGGGAATCTCGACGCAGTGCCCGTTCTCGTCGAAGACCCACCCGTGGTAGGCGCACCGCAATCGCTCACCCTCACAGTGGCCCAGGGACAAGGGGGCGAATCGGTGAGGACAACGGTCGAGGAACACGCGCAGCTGGCCGTCGGGACTGCGATAGGCCACGTAGCGTTCCTCCATCAGCGTGAACGATCGTGGACGCGTCGACACCTCGAGGGACCGGCACAGGGGGTGCCACGCCTGGCGCAGGCCAGCGTCGACGTTGCGAAGGCGCAGGGACATCGAAGAATCGTACCGGCCAGACGGGTGGAACCGGCGAACGGCTCACGGCGAACGACGCCGGACGGTCAGTCGTTCTCGACCGTGAACTCCCAGGTGACCACGGGGCGCCCCGCCGGCGCCCAACGTATGCTCCCCGAGCCTATGGCCATGAATTCACTGATCTTCACCGCCACCGCGGACCCGCTCGTCACGGGGACGACCGTGGACCCTCCCACGAAGGACGTCGGTCGATAGACCTTGCCGTTGCCGTCGATTAGGGCGAAGTCGCTGGAACGCAGTGGCACGGTGCCCGTCGAGTCCTTCAACGTGATGGTCAGCGTCGCCGTCGTGTAGGGCGGGGGCGGCGCCACGAAGGGTGGGGTCTGGGGGCCCGTCATCGTCGCGACCGTCGCGCCCGAGGGCAATGTCACCTTGATCACGTCACCCTCGATGGCCAGTTGGGGATGCGCCGGACTGGCGTCCAGCACGCGGTTGGTGGGCAGGGTCGACGTGGGCAGCCAGCTCGGCAGCCCGCCATAGGTGTACTTCGCTGCGCTGGACGTGTGCGACGTCGCAGCGACCACGCGATAGGTCACCGCTCCGATGAGCGCCGCCGCGGTGACGATGACCGCGAGCAGCGAACGTAGGCCGGGCTTGGCCCGGCCTACGTTCGTGCTGGTGAGTCCCAGGGAGTGGGGTTGACTCAACGCTGTTCCGTTTCCGACTACTCGTGCTGGCGCGTCTTGTAGTTGTTGAAGACGTCGCTGCCGAAGGCCTTGAGTCCGGGTTGGGCGGCGAAACCGATGTGGCCCTGGCCGTCGAGTCCGGGTGAGGCCGAGGCCACGTTGAAGAGGTTCTCCATCGAGCGCAACCAGCTGTAGTGGTTGTAGAAGGTGGAGTCCGTCGAGCCCGGCTTGATGTACTTACTGATCAGGACCGCTCCCACGTCGCCACCACCGGTGGTGGCACTGGTGGCGTTGTAGAGAGGGTCATTGGCCAGGGTCTCGGCGGCCAGGGTGATGCTGGTGACGGGACCCGTCGGCGCGGCGGCCACTCCGTTGACGAAGAGCTGGAACGTGCTGTGCACCGCACAGGAGTTCGAGCAGCCAGCGCCGTTGGGCAGCGTCGCGACATCAGGAGTGTTGTACACCGTTCCGACGGTCGCTCCGGCGGGGATGTTCACTCCGGTCACCGTGCGTCCCTGGTCGAGTGCAGTGATGGACGGGTCCGAGATGTACGACGAGCCGACACCGCCGCTGACCGCGTCAGTGCGGGCGCCGGGCGTCGTGCCGGCTCCACCCATCACCAGACCGGGGATCGCGGGGTTACGGTCGACGTAGGCATTGTCGCCCGGTCCCGGCAGCAGCTGGTTGCCGGACGCGTCGGTCGCCAAGGGTGTGTTGGGGCCAGTCGGCTCGTAGTTCACGTTCTTTCCGTACAGGTTCTCGCCCGCGGTGTCCGCGGCGATCGACGAGACGGCGGTCGCCGGGTCGGTCGTCGAGTTGTTGAAGCTGTTGGAGGTGAACGTGAAGGCCGGGAAGCCCTCGTCGAACGTGATGTCGATCAGACCGTTGTCCTTGAAGGCGGGCGACGCCTCGATCTCGGGAATGATGTGCTGGAGGAACAGGTCCGACGCGTACAGCCCACCGGTGTAGTTGATGGGCGCGTTGGGCGTGTTGGGGTCCGAGAATCCACCCGACAGGTTGTTGCCATGGCACACGGCGTCGTGGGCGTCCGAGCAGTTGTTCGGCGAGATCCAGCTGAACTCCGGCGTGGTCGCCTCACTCTGCAGGTCGGCGTAGAGACCGTTGGTTGGACTGAACAGGTTGGCGACGTGCGCCGAACTGCAGTTGGTTGTCGGGTTGTCGATGATGGCGTGGAACCACGGCAACGGGAAGTGCTTGGGAACGTACTGGTCCGTCGCGTTCGCACTGCCCGGGTTAGGCACCGGCGAGGTGGTCGGGTTCAGACTGGGGGCACCACAGGCACTCACCGCGTGCGGAGCGCTCCCGGTGTCGGTGTTGCCGAGGTCCTGGGCGTAGGCCTTCCACGTCACGCCGGCCGCGGAGAGCTGATTGAACAGGGTGGGCACGCTCGAGGGGTAGACGCAGCCCGCACCGAGGGTGTAGGGCGACGCCGTACCGGTATTGGCGACGAACTGCCCGTAGTTCGGGCTGGAGGGATTGGTGTCCAGGGCGCCCGCCATGTCCTTATAGGTGGGGCAGTCGTTCTGGGTGTCGACCTGGGGGGCTTGGCCCGACGCCAGAGCGACGTAGTTGTCCAAGCTGAAGTGGCCCGTGCCGTAGTAGTTCGTGAGCAACGTGCCCTGCGACGGAAGGGTCTTCCACAGGTAGGTGTTGTTGTTCAGCCCGGTGAAGGTCGCGTCGTAGGACTTGTTCTCCAAGATGATGAACCAGACGTGCTTGATGGGCGGTAACGCCGAGGAGGACGAATGGATCTCGTCCCTCGACGAAGAAGCGACAGCGGAAGGGATCCCGGTCAACATCAAGAGGACCGTGGCCAGAGCCATGCTGACGATGACTAGGGAACGGCGACTCATCACCGTTCGAATGGATGGTGCAGTGCGGGTGTGTGTGGTCATGCACGTCTGTTTAATAAGACGAGGTTAAGAACGACCCACCGCAAGGTGACGGACCTGCAACTCTCTTGCACCAATTGCGTGGCCGTCCTCGCTCGACCGCGGTCGCCACAACCACCGACCAGCGACGACTCACCTCACAGCAATTTCACAGGAATGGACGGACCTTCTCCCTCGTCACGACAGTTTTACTTTGTTCTTAGTCCGGCGCTAACCCTGCTTCAACCAACACCCTCATAATGAGGGAACTGATTCGCAGTAGGAGGCACCATGGACGTGACGACGAACCACGACGACGACGGCAACACGAACACCCCGCCGGACGTCTACGAACCGGCAACTTCGGAGATCCCCGACGAGTCCGAGTACGAGGAGGCTCCGCCGATTCCTCGCGGCGGACCCGGCGCTGGCTCTGGTCGACGCACCGCCGTCATGGTGGTCGGTGGCCTCGTCCTCGTAGCCGCGATCGGTGGTTCGGGGTTCGTCATCGGCCACTACGTGGGACACAACTCCTCACCGTCGGTGATCGGTGCCTTCCCGCGCAACGAGTTCGGCGAGTCCCCCTTCGACGGCTTCGGCAACCTGCCGTCGGGTGGATCGAACACGTTCCCCGTCACTCCCGTGACCCCCACCACCGTCCCGGCCAATGCGCCCTCATCCTCCGCCGCGGCGAAGATCGCCGCCAAGGTTGATGCCGGGGTGGTCGATATCTCCACGACGTCGTCATATCAATCCTCGAGCGCCGCGGGTACCGGGATGATCCTGTCATCGAACGGGCTGGTCCTGACCAATAACCACGTCATCAACGGCGCCACCTCGATCCGCGTGCGGGTCGTCTCATCCAACAGGACCTACACGGCCAAGGTTCTGGGTTACAGCGTCACCAAGGACGTCGCGTTGCTGCAGTTGAACAACGCGTCCGGGTTGACGCCAGTGACGACCGCGAACTCCAACCTCGTGAAGAAGTCCGAAGGTGTCGTCGGGATCGGTAACGCCGGCGGAGTGGGCGGAACGCCGAGCTACGCGCCGGGGGCCGTCATCGCCACCGACCAGTCGCTCACCGCATCTGACCCGAGCACCCTCACGGGGTCCGAGAACCTCTCGGGGATGATCCAGATCGTCGCCGACATCCAGCCCGGCGACTCGGGTGGACCGCTCGTCAACACGAGTGGCCAGGTCATCGGAATGGACACCGCCGGCTCATCGTCGGGTTCGGGCTTCGGCTTCGACAGTGGCTTCGCGAACTCCAGCGCCACCGAGGGGTACGCGATCCCGATCAACACGGCGTTGGCCATCGTGCACACCATCGAGAGTGGCGTCAGCACGGCGACGGTGCACGTCGGCGCCACGCCCATCCTCGGCGTCGAGATCAGTTCGAACGTGTCGAGCTTCGCGGGATTCAATAACACGACGGTGTCGGGCGTGCTGATCGCCGGCGTGGCTCCGGGAACTCCCGCAGCCTCGTCGGGTCTGGTCGCGGGTGACATCATCACCGCGCTCAACGGCCACAGCGTGACCAGCGCCACTCAGCTCTCGGCCGTGGTGCAGAAGCTCGCGGTCGGCGACACCGTGAAGGTCAGTTACACCACCCAGGCCGGGACCACCGCCTCAGTCAACATCACTCTCGCGGCGGGTCCCGCCCTCTAAGGTCTCGCGAGCGATATTTCCGCACGCGGGCGCAAGCGGAAGACACCAGTGGCGGGAGCGTAAGCTCCCGCCACTGGCCTTTCACCGGGGGGAAAGGGTCACGCCTCCCGGAGACTCGCCACCGCGAGACGTGGCTGACGGTACCCTCACCAGGTAGAACATCCTCCTGGACCATCGAGACGCCATCGTCGGGGTCATCTCTACTTCGTTGCCCACGGGCCAACGGATGACGCGACGGTCGCGACACGGTGACTCGGGCGCCCCGGGCCCCAGTCACGGTAGCGTCACCCCAAGATTCTCCTCATCCGATTGGCGACCGGCACCGAATAATCTTCTGAAACGGAGGTCCCATGGATCAGTTCCTCGAGGCGAGCGACGCACAACTCGTGACCCTCATCGGCCGGTTCCACGAAGCCGCCCTCGCCGAGGTGTACCGGCGCCACGGGGGTGCCGTGTACGGACTCGCCCGCAAGATCCTGCAGAACGCGCACGAGGCCGACGACGTGACCCAAGAGGTCTTCTTACGACTGTGGAACAATCCGGTGCGCTTCGACCCACTGCGGGGCTCGCTGAGGTCCTACCTGTTGAACGACTCGCACGGTCGCGCGGTCGACCTGGTGCGCTCGCTCAACGCGCGACGCAACCGTGAGACCAGGGACGCCAACCGGTCACCCGTCGCCGCCTACGATCTCCAGCATCAGGTCTGGGACATGGCCGTCGCCGAAGAGGTCAAACGGGCGATGGACACATTGTCCGCCGAGGAGCGCGAGGCCATCGAGTTGGCATTCTTCCAAGGTCACTCCTACGTCGGCGTGGCCGAGATCCTTGGCCAACCCGAGGGAACGATCAAGAGCCGTATCCGTAACGGGATGCGCAAGATGCGCTCCTCGCTCGTCGAGGCCGGCATCCAGGGAGCAGAATGATGAAGATGACCCATGAAGAAGCCCAGGAACTCTTAGCGGTCCTGGCCCTCAACGCGGTGGACGGTGAGGAGCGAGACGATCTCGAGCGTCACGTGGACGAGTGCGTGCGATGCTCGAGCGAGCTGGACGCGTTGCGCGGTGTGGCGACCGCCATGGGCAACGTGGGCGAACCGGCGTCGCGCGAACTCTGGGAGCGGATCTCCGAGCACCTCTACGACGACGTCGACGCGGACGCCCTGCCGCCGATCAGGGCCCTCGACCTGCCCCACGCCGTGGTGGCGCACCCGGTGACCTCACTCGACGAGCATCGAACGGCGTGGAGCTCGCGGGCCAAGTACGGCGTGGGGGTCTTCGCCGTCGCCGCGGCCGCCCTGGTGAGTGTGCTGAGCGTCAACCTCGTCAACGCCGACAGCCACGTGTCGCAACTCACCAGTGCACTGACGCTGGCGAGTCGTAGTGTCGTCGACGCCGCCCTCGAGACGCCGGGCCACGTGAACGTGACCTTGAGCGGAGCACACGCCGCGGACCTCGCCAAATTGGTACTGGTCAATGGTCATGGCTACCTCGTCTCGTCGCAGATGGCCGGCCTGCCCTCGGCGAAGACCTACCAGCTCTGGGGCATCATCGGCGGAAAGGCGATCTCGATCGGGCTGATGGGCAACGAGCCGAGCAGCGTCTACTTCAGCGTGCAGGGCTCGAAGCAGCCGACCGAACTCGCTGTGACCATCGAACCGGCGGGCGGCAGCGTGACCCCGACCACACCGATCGTCGCCTCAGGGACCGTCACCGCCTGAGCGTACGGGGTGACGATGTCGTCACTCCAGGGAGTCGGCGAGGTCGGCGATGATGTCGCCGACGTCCTCGATGCCCACGCTGAGTCGGATCAGGTTGTCGGGCGGCTCGAGCGTCGATCCGGCGGTCGAGGCGTGGGTCATCGCCGCGGGCACTTCGATCAGGCTCTCGACACCGCCGAGCGACTCGGCCAAGGTGAACACTTTCGCCGACTCACACACTCGTCGTGCCGCCAGCGGTCCGCCCACCACGGTGAAACTGACCATGCCACCGAAATCATCCATCTGCGTCAGGGCGACGCCGTGGCCGGGGTGGCCGGTCAGTCCGGGGTAGTAGACCCGTTCGACGGCCCCATGACGCGACAAGAAGTCCACCACGGCGCGCGCGTTGGCGCAGTGGCGTTCCATTCGCACTCCCAAGGTCTTGAGGCCGCGCACGAGTAAGTAGCAATCGAGCGGCCCCGGCACGGCGCCGATCGCGTATTGGTGGAAACGCAGCGCGGTCGCCAGTTCGTCGTCATTGGTCGCGAGGAATCCCCCGATGACGTCGGAGTGGCCCCCGACGTACTTGGTCGTGGAGTGAACAACCACATCGGCCCCGTGCAGGAGGGGGCGCTGCAAGAAGGGGGTGGCGAAGGTGTTGTCCGCCACGAGTCGGGCCCCGTGTTCGTGGGCCAGCGTCGCCAGGGCATTGATTGACACCACTTTCAACAAGGGGTTGGAGGGCGTCTCGACCCACACGATCCTCGTGGAGGGCTCGAACGCGGCGCTCACCGCGTCGAGGTCGGCCAGGTCCACGCACGTCACCCGCAGTCCCCACGCCGCGAAGACCCTCGTCAGTAAACGGTACGTGCCGCCGTAGGCGTCATCACCCAGGATCACGTGATCACCGGGCGAGAGCGTGCGCAAGAGAGCATCCTCGGCCGCGAGGCCCGAGGCGAAGGCGACGCCATGACGGGCCTCCTCGAGTCCGCTCAAACACTCCTCGAGGGCCGCGCGAGTGGGATTGTCCACGCGCCCGTAGTCGCTGAAGCGCACCACGCCGACGCCGTCTTGGGCGTAGGTCGACGTCAGGTACACCGGCGGATTGACCGCACCGGTGACGGGATCGGGTTCGGATCCCACGTGGATCGCCCGCGTGTTGAACCCGCTCATCGGTCGCTGCGCTGTTCGAGGAAGCTCAACAAGTCACTGCGCGTCAAGACCCCCACCGGGTGACCACCATCGAGGACGAGGACACCCGCCGACGTGCCCAACTCCTTGGTGAGACGCGCCACGCTCATTCCCACCCCCACCATCGGCATCGGCGCATCACAGATCTCCTTGACGGTCATGTCGAGCACCGCCGCGTCGCGCGTGGTGGCCTCGAGGAGCCCCAATTCGCTGAGCGACCCCGACACCTCCTTGGCGGCGAGCGGCAACTGATCGGTCACCGTCACCAGCAATTGGGACACGTCGTTCGCTCGCATCACCGCGATCGCGTCGCGCACCGACACGTCCTCGGTGACCAACACCAGGTCGGCCAGACCATCGTGACGATTGCCCTTGTTCGTCAGCACGTCACCGGCATCCATCTCGTCGTGGGGACGAAGGAACCCGTAGTCGGTCATCCAGGTGTCGTTGAAGATCTTCGAGAGGTAGCCGCGGCCCGAATCGGGGATGAGCACCACGACAACGGCGTCGGACGGCAAGCGTTTCGCCACCACTAGGGCCGCGGCGACCGCGGTCCCCCCGGATCCCCCGATGAGGATGCCCTCTCGTTGGGTCACGGCCCGCGCCATGGCGAAGGCGTCGGCGTCGCTGACCGCGACCACCTCATCAACGACGTCGGGGTCGTAGTTCGCCGGCCAGAAGTCCTCGCCCACGCCTTCGGTCAGGTACGGGCGACCCGCGCCGCCTGAGTACACCGACCCCGCGGGGTCGGCCGCGATGATCTTGATATCGGGGTTTCGCTCCTTCAGGTAGCGTCCGACGCCCGAGATGGTGCCCCCGGTTCCCGCGCCCGCGACGAAGTGCGTGACGTGGCCCCCGGTCTGCTCCCAGATCTCGGGCCCGGTGCTCTCGTAGTGGGCGCGCGGGTTGTGTGGGTTCGAGTACTGGTCCGGGCGAAAGGAGTTCGGCGTCTCACGGGTCAGGCGCTCCGCCGTCGAGTAGTACGAATCGGGGTGCTCCGGCGCGACCGCGGTCGGACAGACGACGACCTCGGCACCGTAGGCGCGAAGCACGTCGATCTTCTCGGGCGCCATCTTGTCGCTCATCACGAAGATGCAGCGGTAGCCCCGTTGCGCCGCGACGATCGCCAGTCCTACGCCGGTATTGCCGCTGGTGGGCTCGATAATGGTGGAGCCGGGCCTCAACAGGCCGTCGCGCTCGGCCGCTTCGACCATCGTGAGGGCGGGACGGTCCTTGGAACTGCCCCCTGGATTGGTGGTCTCGAGTTTGGCGATGACGTCACAGGCCACATCGGCGGCGATCTTGCTCAGGCGCACCATCGGGGTGTGTCCGATCAGATCCAGCGGGCTATCGGCCACGTCCATGTCAAAGTGGGGCATATCCACTATTTCTACTCGACTGACTCCGGTCGGCCAACTCTGGTGGGCATCCCTCGCGACCGCGACCACTGAGCCGTCCTTCGCCACCTCACCCGAGAGCACGGACGTTGTGTCGCGACCACCCGTCGATCCCCACCTCCGACGGCGAGCCTGGGCCACACGTCGAGTCGGTGCCGACTAGTGGTTCATGCCACCGGTGGCGGTGACCGGACCCTCGTACGACCAGGGGAAGTCGATCCATCGATCGGTCCGCTTCCAGGAGTAGTCCGGCACGATCACGCTCTGGGGCTTCTCGTAGAGCACGGCGGACCGGACCTCGCGAACGGTCTCGGCGCAGAACTCGGTGACCATCTTGAGCGTGTGGCCCGAGTCGGCGACATCGTCGGCGATCAACACCACGGCTCCCGAGAGGTCCACTTTGCTGGGCACCGGGGGCAGGACGACGGGCATTTCCAGTCGCTCGTCGATGCCGGTGTAGAACTCCACGGACATGATGAAGGCGTTCTTCACCCCCAGGGCGTAGCCCAGCCCTGCGCCGAGGAAGAATCCACCGCGAGCGATGCTCAGGACGATGTCGGGCGCGAAGCCCGAGTCGCAGATGCGCTGAGCGAGTTCGCGCGTGGCGCGACCGAATTCCTCGTAAGTCAACTGTTCACGTGAGGCCATCTAAAAACGCTAGACGATTGCGCCCGACTCAGGTCGGGTGTGGCACCCGCCGTGATGTGTGCGATCAGCACGTCGGTGGATAGATTCTCCACATGGACTTCGTCAATCTCGGCCACACCGGCCTCAAGGTGTCACGCATCACCCTCGGCTGCATGAGCTACGGGGCCCCGTCGCGAGGTCGCCAGTCGTGGTCGATCGACCACGACGGCGCCGTTCCCTTCTTTCGACAGGCGCTCGACGCCGGCATCAACTTCTTCGACACCGCCAACGTCTACTCCGACGGCACGTCCGAGGAGATCACCGGTGCGGTGTTGCTCTCGATGGTGCCGCGCGAGGAGGTCGTCATCGCCACCAAGGTCAACGGTCGCATGAACCCCGGGGCCAACGGGATGGGCCTGTCACGAAAGTCCATCCTCGCCGAGATCGACAACAGCCTGCGACGACTCGGCACCGACTACGTCGACCTGTACCAGATCCACCGCTGGGACCCCGAGACGCCGATCGAGGAGACGATGGAAGCGTTGCACGACGTGGTGCGCGCCGGCAAGGTGCGCTACATCGGCGCATCGTCGATGTACTCGTGGCAGTTCGCCCAGGCGCTCTACGTCGCCGATCTCAACGGCTGGACGCGGTTCGTCTCGATGCAGAACTACTACAACCTCCTGTACCGCGAGGAAGAGCGTGAGATGCTCCCCCTCTGCGACGACCAGGGCATCGGCGTGATCCCGTGGAGCCCCCTGGCCCGCGGCCGCCTCACCCGTCCATGGGAGTCGCAGACCACCCGCTCGCAGAGCGATGAGTTCGGCGCCACACTCTATAGCGAGATCGACAAGCCCATCGTCGACGCCGTGGTACGAATCGCCGCCCAGCGCGGCGTCGCCCCGGCGCAGATCGCCTTGGCGTGGGTCCTCGCCAATCCCGTCGTGACCAGTCCAATCGTGGGCGCCACCAAACCTCACCACTTGGACGACGCCCTGGCCGCGCTGACCCTCGTCCTCGACGAAAGTGAGATCGCCGCGCTCGAAGACCACTACGTTCCCCACGCGGTGGCGGGGATGGCGAGCCCCTCCTCGAGACGCTGAGGGTCTCGACCCATAAGGTGACCCGGTGATCCCACTCTCCGTCCTCGATCTCGCCACGGTCGCCGCCGGGTCCACCCCGGCCGACGCGCTGCGCGAAACGACCGCGATGGCGGTGTCCGTCGAACGTCTGGGATATCGACGGTTCTGGGTCGCCGAGCACCACGCCATGGCCGCTGTGGCCAGCTCGGCCCCGGCGGTGCTGATCGCCCACCTGG
>Ga0209698_10001255_pt1 | contig 29364 bp, 30 predicted proteins | sample LitLauG_LLR_2012_FD_187203 | JGI IMG/M metagenome (GOLD analysis project Ga0209698, IMG submission 187203) | Freshwater sediment microbial communities from Pennsylvania, USA - Little Laurel Run_MetaG_LLR_2012 (SPAdes) (version 2) | ecosystem: Environmental > Aquatic > Freshwater > Creek >... | reverse complement strand
GACCGGCGGCGTCGTGCATTTCCCGCAGGATGGTTCCGACCGTTTCCTCGTCGCGATCATCAATGGCGATCCGGGCAACGCTTTCATCAGCATCATCGATGCTACCGGGGTTGTCACGCGGTCCACCGATCCGGTGAAGGCGCATTGCCTGCCGTACAACAGCCAGGCCGCATTCAGCCCAGGTCCGGTTACCGGCGCCCCGGCCGCCGTGCTCGCCACGATGCTTCCGGCGAACTATTCAACCTGCATCATGGGCCAGATCTACTACGATTTCGCGCCGCAGAACAACATCGACACCATCATTGACGACGCGGGAGCGAACGCCGGTACGAATCCCTGTCCCAACCCTTCGGTCGTTTACCTCGGCCAGAACCCGAATGGAACGCCGAACCCCAACATTCCTGGCGTGCCGGTTCCCTCCGGTGCGTCCGGCCATGCCGCCGGAGGGGCCAGCCTCAACCCCGACATCGCCTGCCATCATGGTCCGACGCTGACCTTCAGTAGCGCCAATGCGGGCACTGGGCAGGGCGGGAAGTTCTGTGCGCCTGGGGTGGGAACTCCGGCGGGTTGCGTCGGCTCCGGCGCGCCCGCCGGCCTTGGTGGCTTGACCTACTATCCGCCGACGCATACCTTCTTGGCCACCAATGGCAACTCGACGCCGGACCTGACCGTCGGGAGCGTGGATGTCATCGATCCTTTGCATGCGGTAACGGTGGGCGGCGTGACCAAATACGTTCCGGTGGTGGTCAACAGCTTTCCGATCTACAACTGCATGCCCACCGGCCTGAGCCTTGGACCGGGCACCGATGTCCTGGTGAGTTGCGCCGATCACGATGGCCGTGCATTTGCGCCCAGCACCGTGATCATCAACGGCACCACCGGTGCGGTCGTCAGCACGTTCAATCAGATCGGCTTCTCGGACCAGACCTGGTACAACCCCGGCGACAATAGATACTACGTCGCCGGCCGTGACATGCCGACCGGACCGAGACTCGGGGTGATCGACGCAGGAACGCGTACCTGGCTGCAAAACGTGCCCACGAACGGCAATGCGCACAGCGTGGCGGCCGATCCGATCAACAACCACATCTTCGTGCCGCTGCCCGCCGGCGGCAACAATTGCCAGTCGATCGCCGCTGACGGCTGCGTAGGCGTGTACGGCGCCCAGTAGCAGCGTCCTGCGACTTCAGGCTTTTGGGTACAGGACCCCGTTCCGCTGAGGCGAAGCGGGGTCCTTCGTCGCTGGCACACCCGTCAGCGGACCGGTGTCTCCTGGTAGCGCGCCATCTTCCATTGTCCGTCGCGCAAGGTCCACCATTCGCTGATGAAGATCCTCTTGAAGCGCAGGCTGGAACCACCCGGGAAGCGCATGCTGCTCTCGTAGGTCAAGATGGCATTTTCCGGGTCGATCGGCTGGACCTGGAACAACTGAAGCAGGTAGTCGGTGTACATGCAGTGCTCCACCTCGCGCAGCACCTTGGCCTTGGTTCGCTCGCCATCGCCGTCGGCCTCGACAGCCTGGAAATCGTCGGTGAGGAACAGTGCGTAGCCGTCCTTGTCCTTCTTCTTGAAGGCGGCCCAAGCGCCCCTGGTCCTGGATTCGAGCAGCTGCGCGAGCTTCGAGCGCGCCGGCGGGATGGCGGCCGGCGAACCGGTGGATGGCGCTGCCTTGGACGTCTTCTCCACCGGCACAGGCGCTGGCTGCGCGGTGGCGATACAGGGTAGCGCCAATGCGATGCAGGCACTGAGCAATTGGGTCTTCATGTCTTTCCTCGATGAAACGATCGCAGGCGATTTTACGCGCACACGTTCGTCCCCCGAGGCATTGCCCAGTGGCGTGCGAAACATGGCAAATGTCCGTAGGGTTTTCGCAATTGCCGCCGCCGATGGTCCCGGCGTACTATCGAAAGATGGATCGATCGCGCCATTGCCACCGCACGGTGTTCGTGCGGGACAGTGCGAAAAGGAGAAGAGAACACGATGAAGCCGATCACATTCTTCATGGTCCTGTTGACGGCGTGCGCGCCGGCCGCGATTGCGGCCGCGGCCGCCCAGGATTCATCCGCCACGGACGCTTGGCAGCTATCGCAGCGCAAGGACCCCGCGCGTGACTATCCGTATGCCCGATTCACGCTCGCGGGAAGGTTTGTCGAAACCGACCGCTCAGGCACCGCTCCGAGTCTGGTATTGGAATGCCTTTCCGACCGTGACGCGCATCCGCTGACTGGCCGGGTCATTTCGGCGAACGTTTCGGCCGGTGTCGCGTTGAAGGTCATATACGTCGAGCCCGAGGAAATCCACGGGACGTCCTACTTCCAGAAGGTTGCCGTTCTGTATCGAATCGATGGTGCGTCGGCGGAACGTCGGGACTGGTCGGTGGGCTCCGACAAGGTTTCCACCGTCATTCCCAACGAATCGTTGGCAAGGATACTGCGCGCCCGCACCGTGACGATCACCGCGGACGACAGCAAGGGAGTTCCCCTGACGATGCGGTTCGACATTCCGGAGGCATCCGCGGTCAGGGAAGCTTGCGATCTGAAGTAATCGCGGCAAGATGCGCTGCGCTCGTCGCGTTCCCGGAAAAGATTGCCGTGTAGATTGTTCGGCGCGCTTCAGTCCGGCGATTCCTTCATGGCCTCGCTGACCCCGAAACGCGTCCTGCGCGAACCAGATTGGACGCGGAAGGGCAGACGGCATCGAACCTGGCAACAGCTCGCGATTTGCGCCGGGCCACCGCGCCAGGAGCTCATGCACCGCTTGAATCGGGGCCCCGCCAAGACGGCAGATTGGGTATTTCTGAAAATACCTGTTTTCAGAACTTCAAGCGCAGGATCAATTTTCTCTAGCTACACGCCTTCCCGCTCTGGGATTGGAGACCTCTGGATTTGGCGTCGCGTTCGGACATGTATTTTCCCGAAGTCGTCCGCCCGTAAAGTTTGTCCCCTTCACAAAGATAGACCTTGCCGCCATCACTGGTCCAGACAAGTCCGGTCCCGCCGCCGGGCGCCGGATCCTGATCCGCTGCAATGTTTGCCGGCGGTCTTGCAGCTTCCGCCGAAGCGTTGGCAGCCATCACCGATGCGCGGCTGGGACCGTTAGTCGGAGTGGGTGGCGCACTGGCGCCCTCGGCGACGGAACGTGCGGCGGCGACGGGATTGGGCGAGCCCGGTGCACGCGGTGGATCCGATGACGCACTCTTTGCACCTGCATCGGCGGCCGAATACCGGGCTTTCACGCCACCACGTTTCTTGCACGCTTCTTTCGTCGACGAATCGAACAAGTAGCTGCCGTCATGGCAAAGTGCAGTGGTGCCGGCCGGCGCATCAGCCGGCGGAAGAACGGCAAATACGATGCCGGCATAGCCGATACCGGCCATTGCGATGAACATGGAATGTGCACGCATGGAACATCCTTTTTGGAACACGACGATGATCGGAAATCAACGATCCGCGGGCCGCTGGCCCGGCGCCCCAAGGCAGGCGTTCAAAGTAGCCCGCCCCGCAAGGAAAGTCGGTTCGCCAACACACGCATATGTTGTCGAGGCCGGCCAATACAGTGCGCCTTGAACCGCTACCCGGCTCATTTTGCCGCGCGCGCCGGAAGCTGACCGACAGTCAGCTGCGCCGGCTGCTCATCCGTCCCAGGGTCGAGCTCGAGGCTTTGCTACGCCTTCTCTTGTGCCGCTACCGGTTCCTGGGCCGAGCGCGCAAGGGCCCGCCTTGCCGCTCTTTTGCGCTTGAGCCAGCAGTGATAATCGTGGAGCTGGAGAAGTTCGCTGTAGATCGCAGGCGGGAAACCCTCGCGGCCGCCGCGCTCGTCGTGCAGCAGTTCCTTGAAAACGCCATCGAGCATGTGCGGCGCATCCCAGCTGCGCGCCAGCCGATTCAGGATCCGGGGGAAGCGTTGCGCCGTTGCCAGCGGCAAGATGACCCGCGGCAGCTTTCTCATCCACGCGACGGTGGCAATGAGCAGTTGCTTGTCGAAAGGCGATGCCGATCGGCGCCATATGCGGTCCGCTTCCGCTGCGCCAGGATTTGCCTGAACCACGCTCATCGATGCCTGCTTTTTCGACCGACCATTGGACTTGACACTTTAAGCGATAAATCGCATGCAATGAACGGAAATTAAAGGCCATTTCAACGTCTTTCCGATCCCCGCCAGGGTTCCGGCCGGCAGCGCGATGGCCGTTCGTGCAGCGTGCGCAGGCGCTTTGAGTTGACCGCTGTCGAACCGGCTCCCGCGACATTTCGATGCGCCTTCCGGACCGCGGATCAGATTCCTTAGACGCTTGACATGGCTTCGGGCTGGCCAACAATCACGGGCGCCGCGATCGCCAAGGAATTCATCCCGCTGCGCAACGCGGCGTCAGGCCACAGAAGGACGGCAGCGAACATGAGCGAAATCGAAAACAGGTCCACCTGGCGCTTGCCCATGCCTGCAACCTGCGACTGATCGATCCGGCGCAGCGCGCGCAGGCGGACCTTCGCTTCCAGGATCTCAAGGCGCAACAGCAACTCGCCTCCGATTACCTGCAGGAAGTCGAGCAGAACGTACGCAGCCGGCGCCACGCGCCGCGACGGCGCTGAGACCGGCGTGCCGCTGCGTTCGACGCCAGGCCGCTGATATGCTCGCCGGCGGGCGCCTCGCCCGGACGGAACCCGTTGCCATGCATCTCGATGATATGCGCCGCCAGCTGGGCGCGCTGGGCGCGCGCCCGCACCACGTCGAGCGCGTTTTGCGGCGCTGGGTCCAGGGCCTGCCGCAGGACAGCCGGCACCAGCACATCGCGAATTTCCTCTCGCCCGCGGTGCGTCGCGAACTGCCGGGCCGGCTGGCCGCCTGGAGCGGCCTTGCGCGCCTGCTCGAGCAGCACCCGGGCGCGGACGGATCGGCCCGCCTGCTCGTCGGGCTGCACGATGGCCGCACGGTCGAGAGCGTGCTATTGCCGGGCAACGCCCTGTGCGTATCGACCCAGGTCGGCTGTGCGGTCGGCTGCGTGTTCTGCATGACCGGCAAGGAGGGCCTGCTGCGCCAGCTCGGCAGCGCCGAGATCGTCGCGCAGGTGGTGCTGGCGCGCACCCTGCGGCCGGTGCGCAAGATCGTCTTCATGGGCATGGGTGAACCGGCGCACAACCTCGATGCGGTGCTCGAGGCCATTCAATTCCTCGGCACCGAGGGCCAGATCGGACACAAGAACCTGGTCTTCTCCACCGTGGGCGACCGGCAGGCGTTCGAGCGGCTCGGTCGGGGCCCGGTACGGCCGGCGCTGGCACTGTCGCTGCATTCCTCGATCGCCGAGCGGCGCGCCCGGCTGTTGCCGCGCGCACCGCGCATCGCACCGGCCGAACTGGTCGAGCTCGCCGCCGACTACGCCCGGCGCACGAAGTATCCCTTGCAGGTCCAGTGGACGCTGATCGAAGGGGTCAATGACGACCCGGACGATCTCGAGGGTGTTGCCGGCCTGCTCCAGGGCCGATACGCGGTGCTGAACCTGATCCCCTGCAACCCGGTGGCCGGCCTGCCGTTCCGGCGGCCGGATGCCCGGCGCATGGACGAAATCGTGCGATTCCTGCACCAGCGCGGGGTACTCACCAAGCTGCGCCAGTCTGCCGGCCAGGATGTGGCCGCGGGGTGCGGCCAGTTGCGCTCGCGGCCAGCGGCGTCGGCTGACGAAGTCGGCGGGGCGGTGATCGCGATGCCGCCGCGTGCGCCGGTCACGCGCGCCCATCCGGCTCCGGGGGCGGTGAATTCATAGGGCCGGGCTTGCCACGCGCGGTGGCGCCGATGGCCTCCAGGGGGAATGTCGCATGGTTATGATGCGGCCGTCGCCGCGCGCCGGGCTTGGGGCCTTTTCTGCTTCCGGCCGGAAGGTCGCAGGCCGCTTGCAGGCAGGGTGCGGAACCTCATGTTCGATGACCTAGCCAAGCCGCGCAGGCCAGGCCGATCCGGATGCACCTTTCGATGAACTCAGGGTCGCCAGGCGACCGCGACGCCGCGCGCGACCTTCACAACCGCGCCGTGGCCCGCTACCAGGCTGCAGACCGGGCCGGCGCCGCCGCCTTGTTGGGCGATGCGGTTGCGGCCGATCCCGATTGCCCCGAGGCCCACGCCAGCCTCGGCGTCGTGCTGCGCGAGCTGGGTCGGCTGCCCGAGTCGCGCACGGCGCTCGAGCGTGCGGCGCAACTTGCGCCGCACGATCCCGAATGCCAGGCAAATCTGGGCGTCACGCTGTATCAAATGCAGGAATTCGACCGGTCGCTCGATCACCTCGAGCGCGCGGCCGCCCTGGGCAGCGAAAATTCCCTGGCGTTTTTTGCGCTGGGGCTGCTGCGCCACCGCATGCGTCGCCACGAAGCCGCGCTGGACGCCTACGGCCGGGCGATCGAACTGGACCCGCGCAATGCGAACGCCTGGCTTAACCGTGGTGCGGCCCTGCACCGTACCGGGCGCTCCCTCGAAGCGCTGGCCCATTTCGACCGGGTCGCAGATCTGCGCGGCGCCGACAGCGGGCTGCTGGTCAATCGCGCCGCGGCCCTGGCGCGGCTGGGCCGCTTCGACGAGGCCCTGGCCGACTATGCGCAGGCGCAATCGCTGGGCTTGCGCGACGCCGACGTGCGCTACCCGCGCAGCCTCATCCTCTTGCTGCGTGGCGATCTTACGCAAGGATGGCTGGAGCACGAAAGCCGCTGGGAACGCACCGGCGCCCCGTCGCGCCGCCATGCTGCGATCACGCCCTGGCGCGGCGAACCGCTGGCCGGCCGGCGCATCCTGCTCTGGTCCGAGCAAGGCTACGGCGACACGGTGCAGTTCTGCCGTTACGCCCTGGCGCTCAAGGCCCAGGGCGCCGAAGTGATCCTCGACGTGCAGCGCCCGCTGACCCGCTTGCTGGCCTCGCTGGACGCGCAGATCGAAGTGATCGCCGAAGGTGCGCCGCCGCCGCGGGTCGATTTCCAGGCACCATTGCTGAGCTTGCCGTTGCTGCTCGGCACCCGCCTCGAGACCATCCCGGCGCCCGTGCCGTACCTGCAGCCCGATCCACAAAGGCTGCGCAGCTGGCACGCCCGCTTGCCGGCGCACACCGGTCGAATCCGTGTCGGCCTGGCGGTGGCGGGCAATCCCGAGCACCTGAACGATGGCGCGCGCAGCGCGCCGCTGGCGGCATTGGTGCCGCTGGCCGCACGCGCCGACGTCTTCCTCTTGCAGAAGGAAATCCGCGACGCCGACCGCGTGGTCCTTGACGCGATGCCGGCCATGCGCTGGATGGGCGGCGAGCTGCAGGATTTCGCCGACACCGCCGCCCTCGCCCAGCAGCTGGACCTGATCATCAGCGTCGACACCTCGCTGGCCCACGTTGCCGGGGCGCTTGGCAAACCGGGCTGGCTGCTGCTGCCGCGCATCCCGGACTGGCGCTGGATGATGGAAACGGACCTCAGCCCGTGGTATCCGACCCTGCGACTGTTTCGCCAGCAGGTCGACGGCGACTGGGCGGGCGTCGTGCGGCGCGTCCTGGCCGCGCTCGACGAAATCGGGCCGACGCTGGTCCCGGCCGCTTGACGGTCACCCTGGGCGCCATGGCCGCTGCGTCGCGCACCGCGCTCGCGCCGTGGTGCCCGCGCCTCATGCCCCCCAGCGCAGCGCCGCCGTGTGCACCGGCGCGTCCCACAGCGCCAGCAGCTGCGCATCGAGCACGCTGACCGTGAGCGAACAGCCGGCCATGTCCAGCGAGGTGACGTACGACCCGGTCAGGAAACGCACCGTCTCGAGCCCCGCCTCGGCCAGGCGCCGGCGCGCCGCATCGACCATCAGGTAGAGCTCCATGAGCGGCGTGGCGCCAAAACCGTTGACCAGCAACAGCACCTTGCTGCCGCGCGCCGGCGCCAGGTCGCGCAGGATCGCGCCGATCAGCTCGTCGGCGATCGCGCCGGCCGGGGCAAGCTTGACGCGCCGCCGCCCCGGCTCGCCGTGTATGCCCACGCCCATTTCCATCTCGTCGTTGCCGATCGAGAAGGTGGGTTTGCCGCCCGCCGGCACGGTGCACGAGGTCAGTGCAACCCCCATCGAACGGGTCTGCGCGTTGACCTTCTCGCCGAGCTGCTGCAGGGGGCCGAGCGCCAGGCCCTGCTCGGCCGCCGCGCCAACCATCTTCTCGACCACCAGGGTGCCGGCGACGCCGCGCCGGCCGATCGAGTAGGTCGAGGTCTCGACCGCCACGTCGTCGTCGGTGATGACGGTGGCGCACTCGCGGCCGCACATATCGGCGGCGAGCTGGAAGTTCATCACGTCGCCCTCGTAGTTCTTGACGATGAACAGCACGCCGGCACCCGTGTCGACCGCCTCGGCGGCGGCGATCATCTGGTCGGGCGTGGGCGACGTGAAGACCTGGCCGGGACAGGCGGCATCGAGCATGCCCGTGCCGACGAATCCGGCGTGCAGCGGCTCGTGCCCCGAGCCGCCGCCGGAAACCAGTGCCACCTTGCCCGGCCTGCCCTGGGCGCGGCGCACGAAGGCCCGCTCGGCGCCGAGCGCCACGATATCGGCATGGGCGGCGGCAAAGCCGTCGAGGCTCTCGGCCAGCAGGGTGTCGACTTGGTTGATCAGCTTTTTCATCGGGTACTCCTCGGTTCGGTTCTTGTGGTTCGCACCTGGCGGGCATCAGAGCTGTTCGAGGTGGCGTGCCGCCGAGCGCACGAAGTCCTCGATCAGGTCGTCGAGGATGCGGTTGCGCTCGGCCTGGCCCAGGTCGGGCACCTTGAGCGTCATGCTGCGCATCGTGCGGCGCGCCGGCACCAGGCGCATCTGCGTACGGTGCGCCTCGGTATAGGCATCGAGGAATTCCTTGCGCTCCTTGGGCGCGAAGTGGCAGACCGCGAAGATCGTCTCCAGGTGCTGGGCCGGCACCGGAACGGGATAGATCGGATTGCAGATCTGCGAGATGAAGGATCGGTTCTTGCCCAGCGCATGGGCCAGGCGCTGGCGCGTTCCCGAGGGCCGGCTGTCGAGCACGCGGCGCAAGATGGTCTTGTACAGCTCCACCGCGGCGTCGACCGGCCGCGGCTCGGCGCGGCGCGCGCTGCGCTCCTTAGTCATGGGCGCGCCCCAAGTCGACGGCAGCGATCGCCGCCTTCACCTGTGCCACCGCCGGGGCGGCCACGGACAGCACACGCAGCCCGGCGTGCAGCAGCGCCGGGACGGCCCGCGGATCTCCGGCGGCATCGCCGCACAGGCTGGCCTCGATGCCGGACGCCGCGGCGTGGCGACAGACCTGCGCGAGTACGCGCAGCACCGCGGGCTGCAGCGGATCGGCCAGCCCGGCCACGGCGGCGTTGTCGCGCCCGGCAGCCGCCAGGTATTGCACGAGATCGTTTGAGCCGATCGAGAGGAATTCGGCGTCGAAGGTGTCGATGGCCAGCGCCGCGGCGGGCACTTCCACCATGATGCCCAGCGCCGGCCGGCGATGGGCGATCGCCGCGGCGGCGAGCCCCGCGATCTCGTCGTCGAGGATCGCCCGCGCGTGGGTCAGCTCGGCGGCCAGCGTGACCATGGGCAGCATGAGCTTGACCTCGGCGCCGGCTGGCGCCGACGCGGCGGCGCGGGCCAGCGCGCGCAGTTGCCGGCGGAAAACGCCCGGCCGCAGCAGGCTCAGGCGCAGGCCGCGCACACCCAGGAAGGGATTGCTCTCGCCGTCGATCGTCAGCCCGGGGATCGGCTTGTCGCCACCGGCATCGAGCGTGCGAAACGTGACCGGCCGTCCGGCGGCCCACTCGAGGATGCGCTCGTAGCAGGCGACCTGGGTGGCCTCATCCGGCTGGCCGCCGTGGCGCTCGAACAGGAATTCGGTCCGCACGAGACCAATGCCGTCGCAGATCGACGGATCGAGCGTTTCCAGGTCGGCGGGTTCGGCGACGTTCAGCAGCACCCGGATGCGCGTGCCGTCCGCGGTGCAGGCCGCGGCATGAAGGTGGGCGGCGGCCCGGCCGGCGGATTCGGCGTACGAGCGCGCGGCCTGCTCGAAGTTCGCCCGCGCCGCGGCGCCGGGATGGACCACCAGTTCGCCCGAACGGGCGTCGAGGACCGCCGGCGCCAGGTGCAGCCCACCCGTCTCGCCGGCCGTGGCCTGCAGGCCGACCACCATGGGCACTCCGCGCGCCCGGGCCAGCATCGCGACATGGCTCGTTGGACTGCCGCCGGTCAGCGCGATCGCGCCGCCGCGCGCCCAGTCGAAGGCGAGAAAGCGTGACGGCGTGATATCCGGCGCCAGCCAGATCGCACCGGCCGGAACCGCGCCCGCCGGCTCCGCCCCGCCGCCGCCATGGAGCAGGCCCAGCACGCGCTCGCGGATGTCGTGCAGGTCGGCGGCCCTGGCGCGAAAATATTCGTCTTCCGATGCTTCATAGCCGGCGATCTCGACATCGAGCGCGGCCGCCCAGGCCTGCTGCGCCGGAACGCCCTGCTCGATCGCGGCATACGCCGGCTCGGCAAGCACCTCGTCCTCGAGGAAGGCCACCTGCAATTCGAGGATCCCGGCGGCCTGCACACCGGCGCCCTGCGCCAGGTCGCGCAGCGCCTCGGCGGCCGCTTCGATGGCCGCCTGCAGGGCTGCGCGCTCGGCGGCCGGATCGCCGGCCGTGCGCTCGGCCCTGGCGCCGATCGGCCCGACATACAAGGCGCCGGCGGCGTAACCGGGCGACGCCGGCCGTCCGGCGATACGCCGTTCGGCAGATCGCCGATCGGTCACGGCGCCTCTCCCTCGTCGAAGCGCCGGTTGACCAGGTCTTCCATCGCCGCCACGGCCGCCGCGGCGTCGGGCCCTTCGGCGCGAAAATGCAGCGTCGTGCCGCGCGGTGCCTTGGCGCGCATCACCTTGACCGGGCTCTTGGCGTCGATCCAGGGCCCGCCGGCGGCAAAGGCGAATTCGACCCGCGCGGCAAAGCGCTTGGCCAGCTGGGTGAATTTCACCGATGGCCGGGCGTGCAGTCCGACCTCGTTGACGAGGACCGCGCTGCCCTGGGCCTGCATGGCTTGTGTCATCGGGGCGTCCGCATCAGACCGGCGAGAGCTCTTCGGCGGTCTTGCGCACCGCGTCGAGCGAGGAGCCACCGGAAGATTCCGTCGCCGCCATCACCGCGCCCTCGACGATCGGCGCATTGCAGACCACGACGTGCGCCCGGCGCGCCTCGTCCATCAGCTCGATGGCCATTTCGCTGTTGGTCTCGGCGCCGCCCAGGTCGACCAGGATCGCCACTCCCGCCGGCGACCAGGCGCGATCGATCGCGGCCAGGATGCCCGCCACGTCCGTGCCCAGACCGCCTTCCGGGTTGCCGCCGGTGTGCGCCAGCGGCACCGAATCGCCCACCATCTGGCGCACCATGTCCGCCGCACCCTCGGCCACCTTGGGCGAGTGCGAGACGATGACGATGCCGACGTTAGCCACTTTGCTTCCCCCCGCCTTCGCTGCCGATTTCATTGCCATGTCCCTTGCCGCCCTCGTTGCCGCTTCCATCGGCGCCGTCATCGCCGAACGATACCCAGACCTCGCAAAGCGCCGCGATCAGCAGCGCCGCCGATCGCGCCCCGGGATCCATGTGGCCGATCGAACGATCGCCCAGGTACGAGGCGCGCCCGCGGATCGCCTTCATCGGCACCGTCGCCGCGGCGCTGCGCTGCGCGCATGCGCTCAGCCGCCGGGCCAGGCCGTCGCCGCCCAGCGCCAGTTCGCGCTGCACCGGCACGAGCACGTCGAGCAGCGTCTTTTGCCCGCTGTCGCTCTTGCCGATGCGCCGCACCGCGTCGACCGCCGCGCCGCAGGCCGCGGCGAAGGCCGGCAGCTCGAATGGTGTCGGCCAGGCCTTGCCCAGCGCCGTGAACAGCGTGCTGTAGAGCGGCCCGGAGGCGCCGCCGACCTTCATCAGCAGGATACGGCCGATCCCCTGCAGCGCCTCGCCCGGCGCCAGCGCGGCAAGCCGCTCGACCTGCGCGGCCACCTCGGCGAAGCCGCGCTGCATGTTCAATCCGTGATCGCCATCGCCGACGGCGCGATCGAGTTCGGTCAGCTCGTCGGCGTGCGCACCGACCGTCTGCACCAGGCAATCGATCAGCCGCCGCTGCATGCTTGATCCCATCAGGGTGCGCTCCTCGCTTCAGCGGACGCGGTCGCCCGCGCGGTCGAAGAATAGCGGCCGGTCGAACTCGAGGTCGACCGGGTCGCCCACCGACACTCCCGACGCCGGATCGGCCAGCGTGACAAAATCCTGCGTGCCGATCGCCACGTGCATGCGGTTCTGGTCGCCCAGGTGCTCGATCCAGCGCACCCGGCCCAGCGCGCAGTCCGGGTCGGCGCGGCGCAGCCGCACGTGCTCGGTGCGCGCGCCGATGGTCGCCGCCGCCGCGGGCGCCGGCACCGCCGGTGCGCATTCGCGCGGCAGCAGGTTGATGGCCGGGCTGCCCAGACGGGTCGCGACATAGGTGCTCACCGGATCCTCGTAGACCTGGCGCGGCGTGCCGACCTGCACCAGGCAGCCGCGGTCGAGCACGCCGATCCGCGTCGCCAGGGTCAGCGCCTCGCTCTGGTCGTGGGTGACGTACAGGATGGTCGCGCCCAGTTCGTGCTGGATGCGCTTGAGTTCTACGCGCAGCTCGCCGCGCAGCTTGGCATCGAGCGAGGACAGCGGTTCGTCCATGAGGTACACCGCCGGCCGGCGCACCAGGGCGCGGCCGATCGCCACCCGTTGCATCTGGCCGCCCGACAGCCGGGTGACCTGCCCGGCGAGCTTGTCCTCGATCTGCAGCAGGCGCGCGACCTCGCGCACCGTCGGCTCGATCTGCGCCTCTGGCATGCGGCGCGCCGGCGCGCGCAGCGGGAAGGCGAGATTGTCGAAGACCGTGAGATGGGGATAAAGCGAGTACTGCTGGAACACGAAGGTGACGTCGCGCGCCGCCGGCGGTTCGGCCGTGACGTCGCGGCCGCCGATGTGCACCGTGCCGGCGTCCGGCCGTTCGAGCCCGGCCACCAGGCGCAGCGTGGTCGTCTTGCCGGCGCCGGTCGGCCCCAGCAGCACGACGAACTCGCCATCGGCCACGGCCAGCGACAGTTCGCGCACGGCGTCGACGTTGCCGAAGCGGCGGCTGACCCCGTGCAGGGCGAAATCAGCCATGCGCTGCCTCGCGCGCCACGCCGCCCGCGGCGTCCGCCGCGGGCTCGTGCAGGGCGGTGCGGATCGCCCGGCCGTCGCTGCCGCGGAACAAGGACAGCTTCTCGCGCTGCAGCGTCAGCCGCACCGCGGCCCCGGCGGCGACCGCCATCGACGAGGCGACGCGGGCCCGCAGACGGGTGCCGCCTTCGACTGCCAGGGTGACGATCTGAGTCGTGCCCAGGTACTCGACCCCGAAGACCTCGGCCGCCACCTCGCCCTGCGCGCCGATGTGCACATGCTCCGGCCGCACGCCCAGCCACAGTTGGGCTTCGTCCACGTCTTCATGGATCCGCGGCACGCCGATCCGCGCGCCGCGAAAGCCGACCGCCTCGGCGCCGCGCGCCACGCCGCCCTCGACCGGCAGGAAGCCCATCGGCGGCGAGCCGATGAAATCGGCGACGAAGCGCGACGCCGGACGATCGTAGATCTGCTGCGGCGGCCCCAGCTGCTCGATCACGCCGCGGTTCATGACCGCGATGGTGTCGGCCATGGCCATCGCTTCTTGCTGGTCGTGGGTGACGTACACCGTGGTCGCGCCGATGCGATCATGCAGCGCCCGCAGTTCGCCGCACATCAGTTCGCGAAACTCGGCATCGAGCGCGCCCAGCGGCTCGTCCATCATGAAGGCCTTGGGCTCGCGCACGATGGCGCGGCCCAGCGCGACCCGCTGGCGGTCGCCGCTGGACAGGCCGGAGACCGGCTTGTCCAGGAGGTCAGCAATGCGCAGGATGCGCGCCGCCTCGTCGACCCGGCGCGCGATCTGGCTGCGCGCCATGCCCTGCGACTTGAGCGGAAACGCGATGTTGGCCCGCACGTTCATGTGCGGGTAGAGCGCGAAGAGCTGGAAGACGAAGGCGATGTCGCGCTGCGACGCCCGATGGAAGGTGACGTCCTCGCCGCCCAGCAGGATGCGCCCGGAGGTCGGCAGCTCCAGGCCGGCGATCATGCGCATGGTGGTCGTCTTGCCGCAGCCCGAGGGCCCGAGCAGGCAGAAGAAATCGCCGTCCTCCACCGTGAAGGTGGAATCGCGCACCGCGACGAAATCGCCGAACGCTTTGTGCAGGCTCTCGACCCGGATCTGCGCCATGCCGACTCAGTCCGGAAACTTGGAGACGACCATGAACATGACCGTGCCGGCCAGCGTCGTCACGAAGGAATACTCGTACAGCACCAGGGACAGCGGCTGCAGCAGCATCAGCACGCCCAGCGCAATGAGCGTGGTCGCGACGGCCTCCAGCGGGCCGCGGCGCAGCCAGCGCGGGCGCCGCGGCGCCCTGCCCTGCCCGCCCTGCCGTGGTGGCGCCGCGCTCATTTGCGCACCGCGCCGAAGGTGATGCCGCGCAGCAGGTGCTTGCGCAACAGCACGGTGAAGACCAGGATGGGCAGCAGGAACAGGGTCGTTCCGGCGGCCACCGCCGGCCAGTCCTGGCCGCCCTCGCCGATGATGAAGGGGATGAAAGGCGGCATGGTCTGCGCCTCGCCCGAGGTCAGGAGCACGGCGAAGGCGTATTCGTTCCAGGAAAAGATCAGGCAGAAGATGGCCGAGGCCACGATGCCGGTGGCCGCCTGCGGCAGCACCACCCGGGCGAAGGCCTGCAAGCGGGTGTAGCCATCGACCAGCGCCGCCTCCTCGTACTCGCGCGGGATCTCGTCGATGAAGCCCTTGAGCAGCCAGACCGTGAGCGACACGTTGACCGCGGTGTAGAGCAGGATCATGCCCAGCGCGGTGTCGGTCAGGCCCAGTTCGCGGTACATGAGATAGATCGGAATCGCCACGGCGATCGGCGGCATCATGCGGGTCGACAGGATGAAGAACATCAGGTCGTCCTTGAGCGGCATGCGAAAGCGCGAGAAGGCGTAGGCGGCGGTGGTTCCGAGCAGGATCGACAGGGCGGTCGAGCCGAAGGCGATGATGATCGAATTGACGAAGCGCGGCCGCACGTTGGACGGCCCGCCGATCACCATGTTGGCCTGGCGGGCGATGCGCTCGCAGACCGTGGCCGGCGGCGGCAGCGAATCGAGGTATTCCTGTGGTTGGCGCGAACGGGTCGTGAAGAGGTTGCAATAGCCTTCGGCCGATGGCTCGAAGAACACCTTGGGCGGATAGGCGATCGAATCGGGCCCCGACTTGAAGCCGGTCAGGAAGATCCAGGCCAGCGGCAGCATGGTCAGCAGGGCATAGGCCACGACCACCACGGCGCTCGCCCGGCGGGCCAGGGCGGTGGGTTCGACGACCGAGTGGGCGATGCGCGATCCGCTCATGCCCGCCTCAGCGCGCCTTGACGCGGTTGAGCGCCTTGACGTAGATGTTGGCCAGACCGAAGATGGTCACGAACAGGATCACCGCGAAGGCCGAGGAATAGCCGGTGCGCCAGTTCTCGAAGGCCTCGCGCTTGAGCGTGATCGACGCCAGCTCGGTGGTCGAACCCGGGCCGCCCGAGGTGAGCAGGTTCACCATGTCGAACATCTTGAAGTTCTCGATGCCGCGAAACAGCACGGCCAGCATGATGAAGGGCGCGGCCAGCGGCAGCGTGATCGACCAGAACTGGCGCCAGGCCGACGCCCGGTCGACCTCGGCCGCCTCGTAGAGGTAATCCGGGATCGAGCGCAGGCCGGCCAGGCAGATGAGCATCACGTAGGGCGTCCACATCCACGTGTCGACGATGATGATCGACCACGGCGCCAGCCTGACCTCGCCGATCATCGAGAAGCTCGACGGAGCGATTCCCGTGACGTAGGACACGGCCGTATTGAACAGGCCGATCTGCGGCTGGTACAGGAAGGACCAGAAGTTCCCGACCACCGCCGGCGACAGCATCATCGGGATCAGGATCACGGTGGTCCAGAAGCCGTGGCCGCGAAAGCGCCGGTCGATGAGGTAGGCCAGCGTGAAGCCGATCAGGGTCTGCAGCGCGATGGTCCAGAACAGGAAATGCGCGGTGGCCTGCATCGCCGCCCAGACGTCGGGGTCGTGCAGGATCGCCGCATAGTGATCGAGGCCCACCGAGGCGATCGGCGCATTGGGCCGGTTGGCGCGGTAGTTCGTGAAGGAGAGCCGGATCGTCCAGATCAGCGGGAAGATGTTGACCGCCAGCAGCAGCAGCATGGTCGGCCCGACGAACAGCCAGGCGATCGCGCGGTCGGACAATCCGCGCAGGCGGCGCGCCGTCGCCGCCGGGGTGGCCCGTGCCGCGTGGTCGATCAACGAGGATGTCATGGCGGGGCGGTTCGGATCGGGCAGCGGTTCGGCATGCGGCAGCAGCGGCCGGCGCACCGCGCTCGGCGCGCCGCGATCGGCCGGAAGACCGGGGGAAAAAGGGGCCGGCGCGACCGCAGCGGCCGCGCCGGCGCAAGGCCCGCTACTTGATCTTGCCGTCTTCCTTGAATACCTTGGTCCAGTCGACGATGAGCGAGTCGAGCGCCTGCTTGGCCGTGCCCTTGTCGGCGACGACATAGTCATGCACCCGCTTTTGCATCGCCTGCAGCAGCTGCGCATACGACGGCTCGGCCCAGAAGTCGACCACCATGTCCATCGAGTCGAGGAACTCCTTGGCGAAGGGCGCGCTCTTGACGAAACCCGGATCGTTGAGCACCGCCTTGTGGCAGGAATAGCCGCCCAGGGCCCACCATTTCTTCTGCACCTCGGGCGAGGCGAACCATTTCACGTACTGCAGCGATTCGGCCCGGTTGGAGGCATAGGAGACCACCGACAGGCCCTGGCCGCCGAGCTGCGTGCCGCGGCCGCTGGCCGACGGATTGATGAAGAAGCCGATCTTTTCGCCGCCGACATTCGGATCCTTGTACAGGCCGGGAAAGAAGGCGAACCAGTTCATCATCATCGCCACCTGCCCCGACTTGAACGCGTCGAGGCCCTCCTGCATGTAGGCATTGGTCAGCCCCGGCGGCGTGCAGCACTTGTAGAGCGACTTGTACAGTTCCAGGCCCTGCACCGCGCCGGCGGAATTGACGAAGCCCTCCATTGAATACGGCTTCTTCGGATCCTCGTACTTGAAGCCGTAGGGGTACATGGTATTGGTCACGCCCATGGTGATGCCCTCGGAGCCGCGCTCGGTGAAGAGGTAGGCGCCATAGACCGTCTTGCCGTCGATCTTGCGGCCCTGGAAGAATTCGGCAACCTGCTTGAATTCGTCCCAGGTCTTCGGCGGCGCGATGTCGCGCTTGTACTTGGCCTTGAATTCGGCCTTGACTTCCGGGCGGCCGAACCAGTCCTTGCGGTAGGTCCAGCCCACGGCGTCGCCCATCGCGGGCAGCGCCCAGTAGTTGGGCGTGTTCTTGGGCCATTCGGCGTACCCGAGCACCGTCGCCGGCATGAAGTCGCTCATCTTGATTCCTTCCTTGTCGAAGAAATCGTTGAGCTTCACGTAGTGGCCGCTCTCGGCCGAACCGCCGATCCACTGGCTGTCGCCGATGATCAGGTTGCACAGCTTGCCCTTGGAGTTGAGCTCGTTGAGAAAGCGGTCGGCGTAGCTCGTCCAGGGAACGAACTCGAATTTCATCTTGATGCCGGTCTTGGCGGTGAAATCCTTGGACAGCTCGACCAGCGCATTGGCCGGATCCCAGGCCGCCCAGCACAACGTCAGGGTCTTGTCTTCCGCGCGCGCCGGGCCGGCCAGGAATGCGACGGCCAGCGTGAGGGCGCCTGCGGCGATCTTCCATTTCCTCATCCTCGTCTCCTTGCGATCGTTCGTTGGTCTTCTCGGGCCCGGGATTCACGCCGCACCATTCCCCGAACCGCAACTGCGCAGCGGCAGCGCACCCGGGTCGCCCGCCAGGCCGCCGCGGCGGGCCGGGCCGCGGGACGCAGGACAGATTGTTTATCCTATGTTTAGTAACTAAACATTGCAAGACGCGGGTGCCGGCGGCCGCACGTGCTGCGCGGCAGCATCCGGCGCCCATGCGGCGGGCGCAAACGCCCGGTGCGCCTCGCATTCCCCGCGTGATGCGACGCGAAAAATCCGCCACGGCACGGGCTTGCGCCTACCGTGTTCGTGTGGCCCGGTGCGGCGCTCCGCCGCGCGGCGGCCGCGCCGGCCGCACCTCCCAACGGCAGTTCACCCGGAGCTTCGTGCAGTTCGTCGCACGTCGCGTGCATCGCGATGGCCCCGCCCCTACAGTGTTTCCAGCGCGTTCATCACCGAAACCCGATGAGCGCCACCGAAAACGACCGAACGAAGGGAATGCCATGAACAGCTACGAAACCCAGTTCAAACTCGACACTGTCGTCCATTGCACGCTGCTGGTGGTGGGGCTCGCCTGGTTCGGCCTGGGCAGCACCCTCGCGTCGCCCGTCCGGCTGCCGGGCGCCGGCGCGGCCGGCTGGTCGACCGCGGGCAACGTGCCGCAGGTCGATTCGCCGCGCGCCACGCGGGCGGTATCCGCGGACCAGGCACCGGTGGCTGGCCAGCGCGTCTCCTAGCGCGCAGCGCGCGGGGCGCGGGCGCAATGGTCCTGGAAATCAGTCGCGACGGCCCTTGGTGGCTGCGCGCCGCCGCCGATCTGCTGCTCGCTGCGCACATCGGCGGCGGCGTCGTCGGACTGGTTTCCGGGACGCTGGCCCTGTGCGTGCCAAAGGGGCGACGCGCGCATCGCATCGCGGGCAAGGTATTCGTCGTCTCCATGCTGCTGATGGCGGCGATCGGGACGGCGGTGGCACCCTTCCTGCCGCAACGCGGTTCGGTCCTGGCCGGTGCGTTCACGTTCTACCTCGTCATCACCGCCTGGATGACCGTCAAGCGACCCGCCGGTCGGGCGGGCGCGGCCGAATTCGGTGCGCTGGCCCTGGCCGTGATCATCGCCACGTTCGGCATCGGGCTGGGCAACGAAGCGAGCGGCAGACCGGATGGCCAGCTCGAAGGCAGCCCGGCGCTTGCTCTGTACGTATTCGCCGGCCTTGCCGCATTTGCCGCGGCCATGGACCTGCGCCGCATGACCGGCAGCGGGCGCGGCGAAGCCGCCCGCGTCGCCCGCCATCTTTGGCGCATGTGCGTTGCGCTACTGATCGCCGCGATCTCGCTTTTCCTCGGGCAGCAGCAGGTGTTTCCGGCCGGCCTGCGCGGTTCGCCCTGGCTGATGCTGCCGGAAGTCGGCGTCCTGGTCTTGCTCGCCTACTGGCTCGCAAGGATGCGGCGCTGGCGCGGCGCGGGCGTGCCCGTGCCAGCGCACAAGGTGCCGGCCAAGCTCGCCTGAACGCGCGTCCGACCCGCGGCGACACCGCCGCGCCGGTGGCAAGCCTACTGCGGCGCGACCACCACCACCATGAACTCGCCGTCGGCCGGCGTGGGCAGGTACAGCCGACCGGACCCCCCATCCAATGCCATGGTCCGAGCACTCTTCGCCGTTGCCAGGGTCTGTCGCAGCGCGTAGTGGTCGGCGTCCCGCTGCTCGACGATCGACAGATTGCCGTCGGCGCCGCCCGAACTGAAGACCAGGTGTCGCGCCACGTCGTACACCGTGGCATCGGGTCCCTTGCCGACGGCCAGGCTGGCCACGTTGCGGCCGCTCGTCGCGTCGGTGACGACCAGCCGGCCATTGCCGCATGAACTGAAGACACGACGCGTTGCGCGGTCCAGATCGAGCCCCGTGGGTTCTTCGCAGTCGGGCAGCTTCCACATCGCGGTGACCTTGCCCGCGGCCAGGTCGACCGCGGCCAGCGAATTGGCATCCTCGATGTTGACGTAGACCATCGCGCCGTCGATCGCCGCGAACTCCGGCTTGCCCGCCAGGGCGATCGTGCCCAGCACCTTGCCGGCGCGGGCATCGAGGATGTCCAGGTCCTTGCTGCGGCCGTTGAAGGCGAGCAAGTGTTGCGTCGCGCCGTCGTAGAGGATGGCGTCCGGATTGTGCCCCGCGACCTTGTACTCGCCCGTGACCGCCAGCGTGTCCAGGTCGAAGACAGTGATCGAGTCGGCCTTGCCGTTGCTGGTGTAGCCACGCCGCAGGTCCTGCGCCAGGGCCACGCCATGGACCCCGCTGGTACCGGGAATCTCGCCGACCTTGCGTAGCGGTGCCGTTTCGAGCACGTCGACGTAATCGCCACGCGTCACATAAAGCCGGTGGCGCTGCGCATCGTAGGTCGTGTAATCCCAGCGGCCCGGCCCGCCGAGCACGAAGCGCTGGGCGACGGCGTAACCCGCCGCACCGCCCGCGCCCGCCGCCATCGCGGATGCAACAAGGACCGCCGCCACGAATGCAAGCGCAAGGCGCGGCACCGGGCCGAGGACATGGGCCATGATCGATCTCCTGCCATGAAAAAAATCGGCCGGCCGGTCCAGCGATGCGGCCGGCGCGTTCGGCACGCGCGGTTGCGCGATGCCTTCGCGTCAACGAACCAGGGTCAAATGATTCGCGCGAATTGATGCGCGTCAAATGATTCGGGTCCAGCGAGTCGGGTCGCGTCGGAAAGCCAGGCCACCCATGGCGCCGGCCGTCCGCGTACCTCGGCCGCGAAGTATACGGTCCGCCGTGCAATCGATACCGGGCACGCAACGCTCCTGCACACGGACCCTCTGCGCGCGAGGGTTCGATTGCCGACGGCCGCGTGGTTCGATATCGAACCGAGTCCTCCATCCGGCGATCGACGCCGGATCGCGTGCACGAAGCGCGGGAGCGCGCCGGCGCGACTTGCCATTTGCGGCGGCGCGCGCTTAAATGCCCCGCTGAGGGCAAGGCCGCGGCGGCCGGGGCGGGCGCCGCGCGGAACTCGGCATTTCATTCTTCTCCCACTTGCCGCGGGTGGTCGACGATGCGCCTGATCACGCAGCTGTTGCAGCGCAGCCAGGGCGGCGATGCCTATGCCCACGATGCCTTGTCCGCCACGGCCTATCGCGAACTGCGCCGGATGGCCGAACGCCGCTTGCACCGGGAACAAGACCGCTGGATCCTGCGCACGTCCGGGCTGGTGCACGAATGCTGCCTGGGTTTTGCCGGCGCAGCCGAAATGAACGGCTGCGACTGGCCGCAATTCTTCGCCTTCGCGCCGTCCGTCATGCGCCGCCTGGTGCTCGACCTGATCGACGAATGCGCCGCCGAACGCCGGCGCACCGGCGCTGCCCTGCACCTGAGCCTGGTTCCGGCGGTCTCGCCCTGCCTGCCCGGAGACGAGCCGACCATCCTCTGGATGGACCGCGCCATCGAAACGCTCGAGATCCGCGAGGCCCGGCTGGCGCAGATCGCGCGCATGCAATATTTCTGCGGCTATACCACCGAGGAAACCGCCGACGCGCTGTGCATCACGCAGCGCGCCGCCATGCGCGAATGGCTCAAGGTCCTCGCCCTGCTGTCGATCGAGCATGTGCCCGGCGCGCCCTTCCTGCCGGCGCAGGACTGGTCGGCGCTGGCCCGGGAACTGTTCGGATCGGCGCCCGGCCCGGCGCGGCCGCCGGGCGGTTCCGGACGGCCGCACTGAAGCGCCGCCGGCAGCGGGCCGCTGCCATCGTGCGGTACCCGGTCGGCCGGCCGCCGCTATCGGCTATCGCTTGGGCGCGACGATCGAAAAGCTCGCGCCTTGCGGATCGACGCAATCGGCGATCCAGCTTCCGCCCGGCACCTCGTGCGGTCCGCCCACCACCTCGCCGCCGTGGCGCACGACGCGGCGCATCGCATCGTCGATCGCATCGACGTTGAAGTAATAGCACCAGCTCGGCGCCGGCATCTCGGCGGTCTTGTTTGCGAAGCCCCCCACCGCCGTGCCGCCAGTTGCGAACATGAGGTAGATCCCGGCCGGACCCATGTCCATCTCCTCCACCTTGGTCCAGCCGAAGATGCGTTCGTAGAAGGCGAACGCCGAGGCGTAATCCGTCGCGCGCAGTTCGTTCCAGCCGACGTGCCCGGGCGCCGATGGCGCGCCTTCGGCGGGCGGCGCGGGCGTATCCGGCTGGAACAGCAGGAAGGCCGCACCCTGCGGGTCGGCCATCACCGAGAAGCGGCCGATGCCGGGAATCTGCTCGACCGGGTGATGCATCGCGCCGCCCGCGGCGGTGACGCGCGCGGCGCGCGCCTCGATGTCGTCGACGCCGATGTAGCCGACCCAGCCCGGCCCCGCACCCATGGCCAGAGCCGACTCGGGGATCGCCATGAGGCCGCCGATCGGCGTGGTGCCGGCCGATAGATAGGTATACGAGCGGTCTTTCATGCCCGAATCGGCGGCGGTCCAGCCGATCACGGCCTGGTAGAACGCGCTTGCCGCGGCCGGGTCGGTGGTCATGAGTTCATGCCAGACAAATCGAGGCGTCTTGGGGTTCATGATCGGGGCTCCTGTCGCCGGACCAGGTTTGATGTACGCGGGCGGCGCCGGGATCGCCGCTCGGGCCGACGATACGCCGGGGAGTGCAGCGCAGGCGATCCCGGATGCGCAGGGGCGGGACACGACGGCGCGCTCGTCGTATCCGCCAGCGCGCGTGTGGCCGGGCCCGGCGGCGCCGAGGCCCGCGATGACTCGTCCTATACTGCGACGCAGTACCTAGACCGACTCCGGAGCTCATCACATGTCCTATCCCGATACCCAGCTGTACATCGACGGCCAGTGGCAGGACGCCGCCGAAGGGCGCACGCTTGCGGTGTTCAATCCCGCCACCGGCGCCCAGATCGGCCGCGTCGCCCACGCCGGGAAGAGCGATCTTGATCGTGCCCTCGCCGCGGCGCAAAAGGGATTTCTCGCCTGGCGCGCGGTGCCTTCGGCCGAGCGCAACAAGCTCATGCGGCGGGCCGCGACGCTGATGCGCGAGCGCGCCGAAGCCATCGCGCAGGTGCTGACCCAGGAGCAGGGCAAGCCGCTGGCCGAGGCCAGGATCGAGGCTACCGCGGCGGCCGACATCATCGAGTGGTTCGCCGACGAGGGCATGCGCGTGTACGGGCGCATTGTTCCGCCGCGCAACCTGGCCGTGCGCCAGATGGTGCTCAAGGATCCGGTCGGGCCCGTCGCGGCCTTCACGCCCTGGAACTTCCCGATCAACCAGGCCGTGCGCAAGATCTCGGCCGCGCTGGCCACGGGTTGCTCGATCATCGTCAAGGCTCCGGAAGAGACGCCGGCAGCGCCAGCGGCGCTGGTGCAAGCCTTCGCCGATGCCGGCCTGCCGGCCGGCGCGCTGGGCCTGGTCTACGGCAATCCGGCGGAGATCTCCGAGTACCTGATCCCGCATCCGGTCATCCGCAAGATCACCTTCACCGGCTCGACCGCCGTCGGCAAGCGGCTCGCCGCGATCGCCGGGCAGCACATGAAGCGTGTCACGATGGAACTGGGTGGTCACGCGCCGGTCATCGTCGCCGAAGACGCCGACATCGAACTCGCCGTTAAGACGGCCGGTGGCGCCAAGTTCCGCAATGCCGGCCAGGTCTGCATCTCGCCGACCCGCTTCCTGGTCCACGAAAGCATCAGCGCGGCGTTTGCCGCGGCCCTGGTCAAGCACGCCGAGAGCCTGCGGGTCGGTGATGGCCTCGTCCAGGGCACCCAGATGGGTCCCCTGGCCAACCCGCGACGTGTCACCGCCATGACCGAATTCACGCGCGACGCAGTCGCCCAGGGCGCCACGCTGGCTGCCGGCGGCAAGCGCGTCGGCGAATCGGGCAATTTCTGGTCCCCGACGGTGCTGCTCGACGTGCCGACCAAGGCGATGGTGTTCAACGAGGAACCGTTCGGTCCGATGGCCGCGGTGCGCAGCGTCAAGAACCTCGACGAGGCGATCGAAGAGGCCAATCGCCTGCCCTTTGGGCTGGCCGGTTACGCCTACACGCGCTCGCTGCAGCACGCCCACGCGCTGGCGCAGCGCCTGGAAGTGGGCATGCTCTGGATCAACCAGCCGGCTGCGCCGTGGCCTGAAATGCCCTTCGGCGGCGTGAAGGATTCGGGCTATGGCTCCGAGGGCGGACCCGAAGCGCTCGAGGCCTACCTGAATACACGCGCGGTCTCCGTGATGAACGTCTGAACCTTGCCCGGTCGCGCGCGCCTGCCGGCGGCGGGGCGCGCGCCCGCGCCGGATGCGCGCCGTCCGGCCGCGCCTATCGCGTTTCGTCCAGCCATTCCGTCGTTTTGTCGAATGTCGCGTGCGCCCTCGACGGGCCCTCCCTACATTGCGTCCATGGCCGCTGCGGCGGCCACCCTGCGAGGCAGGGCCGGACACAAACCACGGAAGGGAAGGCCATGAACCAGTACGAACGCAACTTCATCCAGGACTCGATCTCGAACGGCGCTCTGCTCGTCGCAGCACTGGTCTGGGTCGTGCTCGCCGCCGTGCAAGGTGCGCCGCTGGCGCAAGGCGATGCGATGCTGGCCCGCGTGCCTGCCGCCTCGCTGCACGCGGTGACCCCGGTGCCGGCCGTGCCGGCGGCGATGCGATCGATCGAGCGCTCGGCCGCCTCCGTCGCCAAGGCCGGTACCGCCGCCGTCTCCTGATCGAGGTCATGGTTTCAGGGCGGTAGGAGCTCCGGCAGGCCGGCTCACCCCACCCGCTGGCCTCGCCATTCGGAGCGACGCCTGGGACGCCTCCCCCGCCCGTTTTTTCCGCGTCGTGCGCCGGACGCCGTGCCGCGCGACCGCTACAATCCGCCGCCGCGGTCACCGACCGCCACACGACGGGACTTCGATGGTCTGCCGAATCGCGCGACGCCGTACCCTGCAGCAGATCGCCGGATGGCTGTTGCTGCCGGCGGCGGCCGGGGCGCTCGAGGGCCCTGCGGCACTCGCGACGCGCAAGTTCGGTTTGGTCGGCACGCTCGCCGATGCCCAGGATGCGCAGCAGCGCGGCTTCCCGGCGACGCAGATCGCCCCGAGCTGGATCATCACGGCGGCGCATGTGCCGCTCGATCTGGGCCGGCGCTTCGCGCACGATTTCGGCTGGGCCCTGGCCGCCGCGGTGTCCCGCCTGAGCACCACCGCGCCGACGCAAGCGCCCTTCGATGGCGCCGTGCGCGACGATCTGGCGCTGATCCGGCTTGCCACCCCCATCCTGACGCCCTACCTGCCGCGCCTGATGGATGACGGCATCCTCCAGCGCCAGCCGGCCGGCGGCGACCTGACCATGGTCTCGAACAATCCCGGCCTGCGCGATCGGCGCAGCGGCTTTGCCGGCTTGCGCGCCTTCACGCGCCGCCAGGGCTATGACTTCCTGATCGTCGGGCCGCGCGGCCTGCAGCTGGCCAGCGGCGACAGCGGCTCGCCGCTGTTTCTCGGCCATCTCACCGATACCGATGCCGATTCGGTCCTGGTGGGCGTGGCCAGCGCGCGCTCGACCGACCAGGCGGGCCGCGATATCGCGGTGTATTCGCGCTTGGGCCCGCATCGGGCCGCACTCGACGCGCTGGTCGGCGAATCCGGCGAACGCCTGCGCTGGAGCGCCTGAGCCGCCATTGGGCAACCCGGCACGCCCGGCGGTTCAGGCCGAGCGAGCCCCGCGGGCCAGCGGGTTGGGCGTCGGCGGCGCGATGCGCGTCAGGTGATTGCGATCCGTATGGTGGAAGGGCTCGTCGCGGCCGCGGATCTGCAGCACGGTGTCTTCCTCGTAGGCCCAGCTGCCGTCGTCGTGCACCGTCACGTCGATCCGGAATTGCGTCGTCCGGAAGGCGTATTCGAGAAAAGGACTCGATCGGATGCCGTAGTTGAGCGCGTCGGCGTGGGCGACCACCGAGAATTCACGCGCATCGTGCGCGGCCGTGCCGGCCGCCATGACGACCTGGGCGCGCGGGATCGTCAGCGTGTGGATGATCGTTCCCGTTGCCGGTTCCCATAGCCAGTACCCGACCTGGTCATGGTAGGTCTTGATCTGGTCCGGCTTGACCACATGGGTGTGATAGCGCAGGCCGTACAACAACTGCGGACCGTTGGTCTGCGGGTCGATCGGCTGCAGCTCGATGCGTTCGACGTAGGCCTGTTTTTTCGGACCTTCGGCCTTGGGCTTCACGTCAAGGCCGCGCGTGCCCTCCCAGATACCGGCCAGCGCAGCCAGGGGCCCGAGATTGGCCAGGGTGTCGACATCGATCTGCTGCGGCTCCGTGTAAATGTCCTGCGAAAACGATTCCATGCGGGGTTCCGTGAGGTTTGAGTTCTGCGCTGCCTGGGCCGATGTGGTGGCGCTGGCCCGTTCCGCGGTCGGCACGCGAGTCGCCACGCGACCGCGCCGCGGGGAAGATCGGCACGTTGTACGGGCGCCGGCACCGCGAGGCGGACCGCTGCAGCCGGGAGCGGCCGCCTGCGGCGCGGATTTTGGCATGATGTGGCGTCGCCGGCGGGCCGCACGGATCGCCGCCGCCGACCCGGTCGCAATGCCAGACTAAGGTTCCGACATGTCCAACATAACGCCGCCGCAGGCCGCACCAAAGTGGTTCCTCGAAGCGATCGATTACGCGCCGCAACGACGTTCCGTGACGGTCTCGGGCTGCGAGATCCACTATCTCGTCTGGGGCGAAGCGCATTTGCCACCGCTGGTCCTGGTCCATGGCGGTGCGGCGCACGCCATGTGGTGGAGCATCCACGCGCGCGAACTGGCGCGGCACTACCACGTCATCGCACTCGACCTCAGCGGCCACGGCGACAGCGGACGGCGCGACGCCTACCCGAAGGAGATCTGGGCCGAGGAGGTCGTCGCGGTTGCCGAACACGCCGCGCCGGGACGGCTGCCGGTGCTGGTCGGCCACAGCATGGGCGGACTGGTGAGCATCGTCGCCGCGGCGATCTACGGCGCAACGCGCCTTGCCGGCGCGGTGATCGTCGATGCCCCGGTACGCCGGCCCGATCCGGAGAGCGTCGAGGGCAATACCGGGAAGGCCTTTCGCGCCCCTGGCGTCTACCCGGACCTGGCCACCGCCCTGCCCCACTTCCGGCTGATTCCACCGCAGCCCTGCGAGCACGGCTACATCCTCGAGCACATCGCGCGCCATTCGCTGGCGCAGACCGCGGCCGGCTGGACCTGGAAATTCGATCCGCGCGTCTTCCTGCGCTACTCCACCACGGCGGTGCACGAGTACCTCGAGCGGGTCACCTGCCGCGTGGCGCTGATGCGCGGCGAATTCAGCGCCATCGTGTCGCCGGAATCGGGCGCCTACCTGTACGAGAAGCTCAAGCGCAATGCGCCGCTGGTGGAGATCCCGCAGGCGCATCACCACCTGATCCTCGACCAGCCGCTGGCCTTCATCGCCGCGCTGCGCGCCTTGCTGGCCGACTGGGACCATTCCGTGCCGCGCGCCGTTGCCGTCGCGTGACTACGTCGCCGGCTCGCCACGCTGCCACGGTGCGGCCGCACCCAGTTGCGCGGCCAGGAAATCGAGCAGCACGCGTACCCGGTGCGGAATGTGGCGATTGCCGGGCAGCACACCGTAGATGCCGAGCTCGGCAAGCGGAAACGCGGCCAGGGCCCGCAGCAGGCGGCCATCGGCCAGTTCATCGACCACCAGGAACTCCGGCGCGGCGTTGAGCCCGAAGCCGGCGACGGCGGCCTGCACCAGCGCATCCCCATTGTTGGCCTGCAGCCGGGTGCGGATCTCGAAACCCTGCAGCCTGCCGCCGATCAGGAAGCTCCAGCGGTGCGGCGTGGCGGTGCCGGTGTAGGCCAGGCATTCATGGTGGATCAACTCGTCCGGATGGGCCGGTTCGCCATGGCGCGCCAGGTATTGCGGCGCCGCGACCACCAGCACAGGGCTCGAGCCCAGCTTGCGAGCGACGTCGCCCGGGGCGAGTTGCCGCGTGACGCGGATCGCCAGATCGATGCCTTCCTCGATGAGCTTGCTGTGATGGTCGGCGTAGTCGAGATCCAGGCTCACCTCGCCATGGCGCTGGGCGAATTCGAGCAATGGTCCGCTCAGGTAGCGCCGGCCAAAGCTGAGCGGCAGGCTGACCCGGATCGGGCCGCGCGGCGTATGGCGCTCGGCGGCGACGCCGCTTTCGGCGGCATCGACCAGGTTGAGAATGACCCGGCATTTTTCCAGGTAGTCGGCGCCCGCCGAGGTCAGTGCCAGGCGCCGCGTACTGCGCGCGATCAGCTTGGTGCCCAGGTGCGCTTCGAGCGCGGCGATCTGCCGGGTCACCGCGGAACGGGCTACGCCCATCTGCTGGGCAAGCGCCGAGAAGCTGCCAAGCTCGGCAACCCGGACAAACTGGCGCATGCCTTCGAGGCGATCCATTGCCGGTAGCGATTCGATCCCGACGGAGGTGATTTCTGTTGTTGCAGTTTCCGCAACAGAGAATATCAAATTGTCACCTATTTAAGATCGAATATTTCGGTCAGAGTTCGCCCATGGACACCCTGACACCCCAATCGGATCGCCCTGCCCTTCCCAGCCTCTTCGTGCCGCACGGCGCGCCGACGTTCGCCTTGCGGCCCGGCGCAGCCGGCGCGGCGCTGGCCCGGGTCGGCACGGCGCTGCCGCGGCCGCGCGCCATCGTCATCGTCAGCCCGCACTGGGACACCCGGCAGCCCACGGTCGGCGCCGCGCCACGGCCGCAGACCCTGCATGACTACTGGGGTTTTCCGCGCGAGCTCTACGCCATCGATTACCCGGCCACGGGCTGCGCCGAAGCATCGGCGCAAGTGCTCGACGCCCTACAACGCGCCGGCTTCGCCGCGACGCTGGACCAAGAACGTGGCCTCGACCACGGCGCGTGGTTGCCCTTGCGGCTCATGTTCCCGCAGGCCGACGTACCGGTGCTGCCGCTGTCGATCCAGTCGCAAGGCGGCCCGGCGCATCATCTGCGCCTGGGCCGAGCGCTCGCCGGACTCGAACGCAGCGGCCTGCTGGTCCTGGCCTCGGGCAACCTGACGCACAACCTCGCCGACTACCAGGCGGCGCGCCAGGCGGGCGGCGCCGTGCCAGCCTATGTGCGGCCCTTTGCCGATTGGATCTGGCAGCGGATCGAGGCGGCTGATGTGCCGGCCCTGCTCGACTATCGCCGGCAGGCGCCGGGCGCACTGCGCGCCCATCCGCAGGAGGATCACCTGCTGCCGCTTTTCGTCGCGCTGGGCGCCGCGTCCGGCGGTGGCACGCCCGAGCGTGTGCACGCCGGTGTCGACGATCATGTGCTGGCGATGGATGCCTATCTGTTCCACTGAGAGATCACCATGCGAACGACGACCGCCCGCTACACGCCGACCGCGATCGGCCTGCACTGGCTCATGGCGCTGCTGCTGGCCGGACTGTTCTGCGTCGGCCTCTACATGCACGACCTGCCGCT
>Ga0209698_10001254_pt1 | contig 29372 bp, 30 predicted proteins | sample LitLauG_LLR_2012_FD_187203 | JGI IMG/M metagenome (GOLD analysis project Ga0209698, IMG submission 187203) | Freshwater sediment microbial communities from Pennsylvania, USA - Little Laurel Run_MetaG_LLR_2012 (SPAdes) (version 2) | ecosystem: Environmental > Aquatic > Freshwater > Creek >... | reverse complement strand
GGGTGCCGCAACCGCTTGACCGTGCGGACCGGGTTCGCTCGACGGCCGATGGCGCGAGGCTCAGCCCACACACACACACACACACACAGCGTGGGGCAACCTCCTGCGGCATCATCGTGTGGTGGCGATCGTCTTCACACCGCTGGGAGACGGGCACCTCGCGACCCTCGCGGAGTGGCTTCGGAGCCCCCATGTCAGCCGGTGGTGGCCCGATCCGTGCGAGCTGCCGCAGGTGACCGAGAGGTATCACCCCATCGTGGAGGGGACGGACACGGCGCACGGCTTCGTGATCGAGCTCGACGACATTCCGATCGGCTACATCCAGTCCTATCGGCTCGCCGACGAACCGCAGTGGAGTGCGACGCTCGCCGTCGCGATCGAGCTCCGCGACGCGGCGGGCATCGACTACCTGATCGGGGCGGCCGAGATGACAGGACGTGGATATGGCACCAGGGCGATCCGCGAGTTCGTGGCATCACTGTGGCAACGCTACGAGGACGTCTCGACCGTCGTCGTCCCCGTGCAGCAGGCCAACGTCGCGTCATGGAGGGCGCTCGAGCGTGCCGGATTCCGTCGTGCGTGGGAAGGGCTCTTGGACACCGATGAGCCGGGCGACCAAGGTCCCGCCTATATCTACGTGTTCGAGCGCGGGACGCCCGACGCCCCCGCGACTCGAGGGTCGTGACGGCCGCGCCGCGCGCCGACGCGGCGACCGAGGAGGTGACGAGTCGTGCCCTGCAATGGAGCCGGATGCATCGCGGGAGCCGAGGGTGCAGCCCGGGTCCGCGTCGACGTCGCCGAGTCCCGAGCTGGCCCCTGGAGTCGATGGGCATCAGCGGCGCGACGTGGTGTTCGCGGTGGACGGAGGTGGGGCGCCGCGCGGCCCAATGAATCGAGCGGCTCAACCGAATTGACCGGCGGCCGAAGCGACGTGGTCGTGAACCGAGGTTGCTGGGCGCACCGTGGGACAATCCGGGTCGTGGAGGCGTCGCTGGAGCTGCAGCGAAGCGGGCACTGGAGGGTGGCGGTGTGGAGCCTCCGCGTGGGCTACGTCGCACTCCTCGTGGCGTTCGCCGGTCTCGCCTCGGTGCTCATGGGTGCGACGCCGTGGGTGCTCGCCGCGGGTGTGATCACCTGGCTCGCGGCCGCTGCGGTGACCCTGGTGGAGTTCTTGGTGTGTCGACACGAGTACGCCGGAACGCGACCGGGGCTCTGGAGGATGCGCCTCCTTCTCATCCACGACACGGTCCATGCCCTCCCGTCTCCCGGGGGACCCGACTCCGCGGAGCGCTCGCTTCGCTGATCCCGGCGCCTCGAGCGCGCCGTGCGTCCAACTCCCGGCTCGCGTCGGCGCCCCGAAGCGAGGAAGGGAGCCTCGTCGCAGGGCGAAGGTGACGCGGCGCCGCCGCGAAGGCATGGCTCGATGAGCCGATCGGGGCGTCCGTGGCGAATGTGCCGCAGGGGGCGACGCGGTCCCGCGAGCCTCCTCGCCGCCGTAGTGCCACAATCGGTGCTGCGCCACGACGAGGCGCTCGATCAAGGAGGTCCCATGGGAATCCTCGACAAGGTCAAAGAGCAGGCCGCCGCGGCCACCGCCGCGGCAAAGGATGCAGCCGCCAAGGGGCAGGGCAAGCTCGACGACATGCAGGCCAAGAAGGCCGCCGACGCGATGCTGCGCGACCTGGGTGCGCTGACGTACGCGTCGGCGACTGGGCGCGACGGGGCGACTGCGGAAGCCGATGCACAGCGCCTGGTGAGTGCTCTGCAGGCACAAGAGGCCGACCATGGACCGGTGTCGCTCGAGCTCGAGAGCCCCGCGGGCAAGGGTCAGTAGTCCGTCGACCCCGGACGCGTCGAGGGCGGCACCGTGCGTGGACGGCGCGGATCGGTGGACCTGAGGCGCCTCCTCGGGCTCTCCTACGCACCGGAGCGCCCGTCGCTCTGGCGCGGCGCTCGTCGCACGACCGGCCGACACCTTGGCGAGGCGCACCTGTGCGGCATCGATTCGGGCACGTGCGAGCTGCCGAGTGGTGCTATCAAGACCAGATGTCGAGCACGCGGCACGTCCATGGCGACCTGCCGGCCCCCTTTGTGCGCGAGGTCGCTGACGACGTCTTCGCCTACGTGCAACCCGACGGGGGTTGGTGGATCAACAACACGGGCTTCATCCGCGGCGCGGACACCACCGTGTCGATCGATTCGTGCTCGACGGAGCGCCGGACGAGGGCGTATCTCGAGGCGGTCGATCGAGTCACCGGCGGAGCGCCGCGCGTCCTGGTGAACACCCACCATCACGGAGACCACACCAATGGCAACTGCCTTCTGCCGTTCGCCACGATCATCGGTCATGAGCGCTGTCGCGAAGAGGTGCTGCGAACGGGAATACAGCACTACGACGGGCTGTTCGAGCCCGTGGAGTGGGGCACCCTGCAGGTCGCACCGCCCTTCGTCACGTTCAAGGAGCGGCTCGACGTGTTCGTCGGCGACCTCAAGGTCGAGCTCATCCACCTGACCGACGCGGCGCACACGACCAATGACGTCGTCGCGTGGATCCCCGAGTGCCGTGTCCTGTTCAGCGGTGACCTCGTCTTCAACGGAGGGACCCCGTTCGTTGTCATGGGCTCGGTCGCCGGGTCAATCGAGGCGCTTCGGCTCATTGCGGACCTGCGGCCCGCGGTCATCGTCCCGGGACATGGCGCTCCCTGCGGGATCGAGGCGGCGCTCGCGTGCCGGTCATACCTCGAGTGGCTCCAGGTGACTGCGCGGCGCGGGATCGACGCGGGGCTGACACCGCTGGAGGCCGCCAGGGAGGCGGACCTCGCCGAGTTTGGCGAGCTGCTCGAGCCCGAGCGGCTCGCTGGGAACCTCCATCGTGCCTACGCCGAGTGCGCCGGCGCCGACCCGGGCGAACCGATCGACCTCGCGAGTGCATTCGCTGACATGCTCACGCTGAACGGCGGACGACCACTTCGGTGCATGGCCTGATCGAGCCGAAACCCCCGAGCACATCGGCGCACCGTTGGCGGCGCTGAGCGCCCGGGCGCCCCGAGAGCGGGCCGCCTCTCACAGGTGAGCGCACGCTGACCGGGTCGCGAACCGAAGCGAGCGCGCCCGCACGGAGCCTCCGTGCGACCTCCGTGTGCGTGGGTGCCGATGCGGCCGGGCGGAGGGGGTCCGTAGGATTCACTGACCGCCACCATCGGCGCAATTCGACGACTAGGAGCGACATGCCTGCGTACGTGATCTTCTTGGTGGACGTCAGCGACGCGGCGCGCTACGACAACTACAAGGCGAGGTCGGGGCCGAGCGTCGTGAGCGCAGGCGGCAGGTACCTCGTGCGCGGGGGGGAGTCCCAGGTCCTCGAGGGCGATCTGCCCGCAGGTCGGACGGTCGTGATCGAGTTCCCCGACGTCGCTGCGGCGCGGGCGTGGTACGACGGTCCGGAGTACTCCGAGATCCGACGGCTGCGCGAGGGTGCCGCGGACGTGACCTTGTACGTCGTCGACGGCGTCGACTGAGCCGGTCGGCACGAGGCGGCCCGCGCGAGCGCTCGGTCAGGAATCGCCGGGGTGCAGTGCGCGCAGCACGCAGAACTCGTTGCCGTCGGGGTCCTGGAGCACCACCCACGTGGCCTCGAGACCCTGCCCGACGTCGGCGGTCGAGGCGCCGAGGGCTACCAGTCGCTCGACCTCGGCCGCCTGATCGTCGGGGCGAAGGTCAAGGTGCAGGCGGTTCTTGATCGACTTTGACTCGGGGACCCGCAAGAAGAGCAGGTCGGGCACGATTCCCTCCTCGACGCTTCCCGCGGGAGGCTCGAGGACGACCTCATCGTCGTCGGAATGAGTCACGCGCCAGCCGAGCGCCGCGGCCCAGAAGGCCGCGAGGCGCGACGGATCGGTGGTGTCGACGCACACGCACTGGATGCGAACCATGGCCAACCCTATGCAGTGGCGAGCGACGCATGTCGGCGAAGTGCCCACTGCGAGGGCCGTCGCGTGCCAAACTCGTCGGAACGTGTCGGATCCGCAACCCGCGTCATGTCGATCCCCTGGGCTCCGGCCCACGACGAGCCGCGCCGCCACCGTTCGCGCGCTACGCCGGGGTCCGTGACGCCGCCGCTGCCGTCGAACCTCCTCGGAGCCGTGCGCCAGGAGTTCTCCAGGGCGTTCCATCCCCCCTTCGAGCAGGTCGCTGTCGTCGTCTTCAACGGCGCGTTGATGAGCTCGCTGTGGTTCTTCCTGCCGCCGAGCCTCAAGAACGACGTGTTCACGCTGCACGGCTCGCTCCTGTTTGCCGTCGTGCTGTCCGCATGGATGTACGCCGACGTGCCCGCGACCAACGTCATGGGCTCCGACGCGCGCCGGATGCTCCTCGCGATCGACGATCCCGTGATGCTTGGGCGCCTTCTTGACGCCAAGTCGATCGTGCTGTGGTCGCTCGTCACGCCAGTGAGCCTCGTCGCCGCCGCGATCGCAGGACTCCGCTCGCACGTCTACCTGGCAACGCTGTATTCGGCGGTCTGGATCGTGGTGGTGCCCTTCGGGGTCCTCGGGATCGCCGCGTGGGTCGGGATCCTCTGGCCGTACCACACGATGCCGGTCCGATTTCGTCTCACGCACGCGCACCCGCGGTTTCGGATGCTGTGGCGATGGCTCTTCTTGATCACGATTCCCTACGCCGTCGTCCCCATGCTCGGCGCACTTCTCATCTCCCCCTCGCTTCTCATCTGGGGATTCTCGACCTCGACGGGGCTCACCCGCCAGCTCCCGCGTGACTCGCTCGGCATCGGCATCGCCGTCGCGTGCGTCATCGCGGCGATCTGCTCGATCGGTGGACGGCGGGTGAGCCGGCGGCTCATCGCGCGCCGGCGCGACCGCCTGGTCGACTTCCTGTCGGACCCCACGCGGGGCTGAAGCGCACCCAGCTGAGCGCCGCTGCTCGGCGCGCTGGCCCCGGAGGCCAGCTTGGTCAGCGGCGTCTCAGGGGATCGGCTGGCCCATGGACTTGGCGATCTGGCGGAACCCCGCCTCGCACCCGCGCAGCCACGGTGCCCGGGCGTCGTTGGCGGGCGCGGCGACGCGCCACTGGGCGAGGCAGTCGGTGCGTGGGACCGAGGCCGACGAGGTGAAGGAAGCGAGACTCGCCGCGTAGGCCTGACCGACCGAGTACCCGTCGGAGAACGACCCTCCGGAGGAACCGCAGGCGCCCAGCACGAGCCCGGCGAGCAGGCCTGAGGCTAGAACCGTGACTGCCCTGTGCACGCAGTGACCTCACTTGGTGGCTCACCTCGAACCTACGTGATGCCGGCACACCGAACGGCAAACTCGGGTCCAATTCTTGGACGTGCACCCTGCGAGGTCCGGGCGGTGCACCCGCACCGGCGGACCCCCCGGGGGCCCAGCATCCTTCGACCAGCCGGGCGCTGCGAGGCATCATGGCTCCCGGCGCGCCGGCGGCGCCGAGGGCCAGGGGGAGAGCGATGGCAGCGACGAACACCGAGGCACCCGCGAAGCGTCATTGGCGCCTCCCGGTGCTCGAGGGGGTCCTGCCCATCGACCGCAAGCGGATCCCCACTGAGGTCGTCGCGGGCATCACGCTGGCGGCACTGGCGATCCCCGAGGTCATGGGCTACGCGACCATTGCGGGCATGCCGGTGATCACCGGGCTGTACACGATCCTGCTCCCGATGCTCGCCTTCGCCCTGCTGGGCAGCTCGCGGCACCTGGTCGTGGGCGCGGACTCAGCGACCGCGGCGGTCATGGCGGCGGGCCTGACGGGGCTGGCCGTGGCCGGCACCACGCAGTGGATCGCCCTCGCGGGCATGCTCGCACTGCTCGCCGCCGGCTTCTTGATCCTCGCCCGACTCATCGGCCTCGGCTTCCTCGCGGACTTCCTGTCGAGGACCGTGCTGATCGGCTTCCTCACGGGCGTCGGCATCGAGGTCGCGCTGGGCCAGGTGGGGGGCCTGCTCGGCATCCCCGAGGGCAAGGGCGTGACGATCCACGGCCACCAGTTCGGCGGAGCGATCGGAAAGCTGATCTCGACGCTCCAGGGCGCGTCGCAGGTCAGCTGGGCGACCGTCGCGGTCTCCGCGGCCGTCATCGTGGTGATCCTGTTCTCCAAATACGTGACCAAGGCCGTCCCCGGCGCGCTCATCGCCGTCGTCGGCGCGATCTTCGTGAGCTGGAAGTGGAACCTCGCCGCGCACGGCGTGGCCACCCTCGGCAAGGTGGCCGGCGGGCTCCCGCACCTCGGCCTGCCCTCGGTTCCGCGCGGCGAGATCCCCTCGCTGCTCGGGACCGCCGCATCGATCTTCGTGCTGATCCTCGCCCAGAGCGCGGCGACGTCGCGGGCCTACGCCGCGAAGTACAACGACGAGTTCTCCGAGGACACGGACCTCGTCGGGCTGGGTGCGTCGTGCCTGTTCGCGGGGATCTCGGGCACGTTCGTCGTCAACGGCAGCCCGACGAAGACCCAGATGGTCGACGGTGCCGGCGGGCGCTCCCAGCTCTCCCAGATAACCACCGGGGTCATCGTCGCCGTCGTGCTGCTGTTCTTGACGGCGCCGATCCAGTACATGCCGAAGGCGGTGCTCGCCGCGGTCGTGTTCCTCATCGGCATCGAGCTCGTGGACATCGCCGGGATGACCCGGATCGAAAGGACGCGCAGGGACGAGTTCGTCGTCGCCACCCTCACGGCACTGACCGTGATCGTGGTCGGCGTCGAGCAGGGCATCGTGCTGGCGATCGTGATCTCGATTATCAACCACCTTCGCCGGTCCTACCACCCGAACACCACGATCCTCGAGCCCCCGACGGACCTCCACGACGGCTGGCGGTCGGTGCCGCTCGCCGCCGACACGCGCACGATGCCCGGACTCGTGGTCATGCGGTTCGCCGCGGACCTGTACTACGCAAACGCCAACCGGTTCCTCGAGGACGTCCGCCTCCTTGTGGGCTCGACTGCCCCGCTGCGGTGGCTGTGCATCGACGCCGCGTCACTCACCGACGTGGACTACTCGGGCGGCCAGACGCTTCGCCAGGTGCTACAGGCGACGCACGGCGCCGGGGTGACCCTGGTGTTCTGCGAGATGATGTCGACGGTCAAGACCCAGCTCGATCGCTACGGATTGCAAGAGCTGACCGGTGACGACGTGCAGTACCCCGACATCGCCTCGGCGGTGGCGGCGTACCGGGGGCTCCCCGAGGCCCCCGCGGCGACCAGCTAGCGCGCCGGCGACCCCGGGCGGCGTGCGGGCCTGGCGCCATCGAGGCGCCCCGGGGACCTACGATCCAGCGGCCATGGCGCCGTCACGCAAGATCCTCGTCAAGGTCCCCGAGATCCTCGCTGTCTTCTGGGTCGTCAAGGTCGTCACCACGGCGCTCGGCGAGTCCGTGTCGGACTACTGCGTGAACCAGTTCAACCCCGTGCTCGCGGTGCTCGCCGGCGCAGCCGCCTTCGCCCTGGCGATGCTGGGCCAGTTCGTCGCCACGCGCTACGTCGCGTGGATCTACTGGCTCGCGGTCGCCATGGTGGCGGTGTTCGGAACGATGGCGGCCGACGTCCTGCACGTCAAGTTCCACGTCAGCTACCTCACGTCGACGTGCCTGTTCGCCGTCGCGCTGGCGGTCGTCTTCGCGGCGTGGCACGCCACGGAGCGCACGCTGTCGATCCACTCGATCGACACGCGCCGGCGCGAGCTGTTCTACTGGGCGACGGTGCTCACCACCTTCGCCCTGGGCACCGCGGCGGGCGACATGACCGCCAAGACCCTGCACCTGGGCTACGCGGGCTCGACGCTGCTGTTCGCCGTCCTGATCGCCGTGCCCGCGATCGCGTGGCGGTGGATGGGCATGTCGCCGATCCTCGCGTTCTGGTTCGCCTACGTCGTGACGAGGCCGCTCGGCGCCTCCATCGCGGACTGGCTGGGCAAGCCAACGGCGAGCGGGGGCCTCGGGCTCGGCGACGGGGTGGTCGCGGGCGCCCTGGTCGTGATCCTGGTCGGCTTGGTGGGCTACCTGAGCCTCACGCATGTCGACGTGCGCCACGACCCGGCCGACGTGCCGTCGCCCTAGCGTCAGCCGGCGGGAGCGTGCGATGCCGCCGACGGGCAGGGCAGGGTCGAGGTGAGGATCCAGTAGCGGTAGCCGGGGACCGAGACGGGACCTCGCAACACCACGAGCCCGCCCGCGGTGGTCAGCGCGCGCAGGAGCGACATCGGCATGGAGGGCCAGTCGCTCGACTCGACGTAGACGACGTTCCCGCAGTGCCCCCGGACCCTCGCGACCGCCGCCGCCGCCGAGGCGGCGTAGCCGCCCTCGATGGGCGAGCCGGGGATCACGACGACCCTGGGATCGTCCGAGCGAGGGAAGTACCCGTTGTTGTACAAGTCCGAGTAGCCGATGTCCACGCGGTGCGCGACGTAGTAGGCCCACGGCCACCGTGCGGTCCCTCCGATGACGACCCGACCGTGCTCGGCGAGCGTGGCGTCGACGACCTTTGCGACGGCGGCGAAGTTGCCGCCTGGGTAGGTGGGGCGGTGGGTCACTCGATCGACCGCCACGAGACCCGAGACGCACAGTGCGGCCACCAAGGTGCCCACCGCGACCGCCGTGCCGGCACGCCGCGCGAGGTGCCAGGCGACCGTCGCCCCCTCGGCCACGAGCATCGCGAGCGCGGGATACAGGTAGGCGTCCGTGCGCCCGGTGCCGATCGGCACCAGTGAGGGGACCGACATCGCGAGCGCTGCGACGATCGCCCCGATGCCCAGCAGCTGGCGGCGCCAAGCGACGAGACCCGCGAGCACGAGCATGATGAGCGCGACGCGATCGATGCTCCCCAGGCCGTGCAGTGCGAGGCCCGGGGTGGTGTCGCCGAGTCCGCCGACCAGGCCGCTCGTGATCGTGCGCACCGATCGCACGAGGCCGTGGGGGGAGCTGAGCACGAGGTAGTTGCCGATCCAGCTGTGCCGCAAACGCGGCGAGATGCCGCCGCGAACGGCGACGTAGAGTGCGGCGAGCCCGATCGCGGCCGCCACCGCCGAAGCGACCAGGCGCGTCGTCAACCTCCTGCGAACCGCGGCGTCCGCCACGAGGACCACCCAGACACCGACGACGAGCGGCACCGGGGTCAGCGACACGCAGCAGACCCCCACGGAGGCTGCCGCGAGCCACCAGGCGCCCGCAGCGCCGTTGCGCCGGAGGCGCTCGGCGAGCCACAGGATGAGGCAGGCCCCGAGCAGGTCGAACGCGTAGGGCTTCAGTCGCGTCGCGTACTGGACGTCGGCCAACGAGGCGGCGACGACGCCCGCGGCGACGAGGGAGGCCGGGGCCGAGAGCCCCCACCACCTCGCGAGCCGGCCGACGATCACGATGCCGGCCACCGAGGCGACGAAGGTCGGCAGCTGGTCGACCAGGAGGCTGTGGGGGAACCAGCCGGTCCAGAAGCGCTCGGCGAGCACGAAGCCGGGCGTGGTCACGACCATGCGCGTCGCGGTTCCTAGCGCCACGCGGTGCGTGAGCGCCACCCAGGCATCGTCTCGGTACAGCGTCCCGGTCGACAGCCCGCCCGCGCGCGCGATGGCGCCCAGCGCCGCGATGAGCGCGAGCCACCACCACTCCGCGGCGCTGACCCAGCGCAGCGAGATGGCCCGCGCCGCCAGCGTCGGCGACGGGGCGACCGTCACGGGGGGAGCCGGTGACTCCTCGAGGGTCGTCACGATCCGGCGAGCCGCGTCGCGTCGAAGGTGACGGGCGCCCTCGCCAACGCCCGCCAGTTCCGGGCCGCGGCGATCCCAATGGCGACGCCGCCAATGGCGAGGGCGACCCCCGCGCCCTGGACGAGCAGGGAGCCGAGGTGGCCGTCCTGGCCCAGCCACAGCCGCTCGTCAGCGGCCCGCACCAGGCCCCAGACGACCATCGCGATGGACGTCAGCGCCCCGGTGGGCGGGCGCACGCCGCGGTGCCGCGCCGCGAGCTTGTCCAGCTGGTGCTCGACGACCAGCAGGATCACGAGCAACAGCCCGTCCTCGATGGCCTGGATGATCGGGACGGGGATCCGGCGTCCGGCCTGGCCCGCGTAGTACATCCCGAACCACTGCGTGGTGCGGTGCCCGCCGCCGGCCACCATGAGCTGGGGTCCGAGGAGCCGGCCGATCGCCCACCCCGCGGCGAGCGCGGGCACGGCGATGTCGAGACCCTCGAGCACGCCGACCTCGGGGCAGCGCCGGTGCGTGATCCACAGCGCCGTCGGCACGGCGAAGAGCAGGCCGCCGAATGACGCGAGGCCGCCGTGCCACAGCGCGAACACCTGCAGCGGGGCGGCGGAGTAGTCCGACAGGTGCGTGAGCACGTGCAGGAGGCGCGCGCCGAACAGGGCGCTGACGACGACCCAGACGCCGAAGGACACCAGCCAGTCCGTCGGATAGCCGCGCTGCTTGACGCGTGCGGCGAGGTAGCGCCAGGCGACGTAGAAGGCGATCGCGAGCCCGAGGCCGTAGGTGTGCAGCTCGAGGGGACCGAGGTGGAACGCGGTCGGGATCGGGCGCACGGCCCGAGACTACGGCCGGCCCGCGCCAGCGAACCCGTAACCGAGACGCACGGGCGTGAGCCACACCACGGCACCGGTGTAGGGCGCCTCGATCATCGTCCCGCCGCCGACGTACATCGCGACGTGCTCGCTGCCGCCAGGGCCGTAGAAGAGCAGGTCCCCGGGCTGGAGGTCCGAGACCGGGACCGGCGTCGAGGCGGCCATCTGGGCGCCTGAGTAGTGCGGGAGGTAGACGCCTGCGGCGTCCCAGGCGAGCATGACGAGTCCCGAGCAGTCAACACCGGAGCGCGAGGCGCCACCCCAGACGTACGGCACGCCGAGGAACGACAGCGCCGCGCGGACGGCGATGTTCCCTCGCGAGTCCGGCGGCGGGGCAGGGAAGCTCTGGGTCGGGGCGGTGATCTGCTGCTGGCTGAAGGTGTTCGACGCGGCCGCGAGGGCGGCCTGCTGCTGCTGGCGCAGCGTCTCGCGGACCGAGGCGTCGGCCTGCTGGAGCTGGCTGTTGATGTCGATCTTGAGCGCCGAGAGGTGCTGGATCTGGTTCCTCTCGGCGGCCTTGGCGAGGTCGGCGGCGCGCAGCGCGTCGTTCAGCTGGCGCTGGTCGGCGGCGAGGTTCGCCTGGGCGTTCGTGAGGTTCGCCACCGAGCCTGAGAGGTTGCCCTCGGCGACCTGGTTGTACACCGAGGTGGCCCCCAGCTCGTTGGCGTTGGCCGCGAACAGGGGATTCGTCGACGCCGTCGAGCCGCTGTTGACGTAGGCGTTGACCGCGGCGGCCTGGAGGCTCGAGCGGTCACGGCGAACGGCGCGCTCGTCGCGGGCGATGATCGCCCCGGACTGGTCGATCCGGTTCTTGAGCTGCTGCGCCTTGATTTGGTAGAAGTCGAACTGCTGGCTCGCCGCGGACTCCTCGTTGCCGAGGGACTGCAGCTTGGCGCTGAGGGCCGCCGCCTGGGCCTTGGCGCTCGTCACGTTGCTGGCCGAGGCGGGGCGTGCGGAGTCGATCACAGTGCCCGAGCACACTGCGACAAGGGCCAGTGTGGGTGCTAGCACCCACCGGAGCCGCCGAACGCTCCTGATCAGCCGCGGCGTCGTTGGGCGCACGGAGCGCGCGACGTCGGTCACAACTCGGACAGTCTTGCAAACGGGGCGCACCAAGGCAACGCAGGCACCCTAAGAATCCGCACAGCGGCATGGTCCTCCCTGATCAAGGGGGCTTTCCTGCCCCGGGCGGCGCAGGGGTAACTTGGCCGCATGGGCACGAAGATCCAGTTCAAGACCGCCTCGGGCGCGACCGCACAGGGGTACCTCGCACAGGGTCCCGCCGGTGCACCCGGGGTCATCGTCATCCAGGAGTGGTGGGGGCTCGTCCCCCAGATCGAGGCGACCTGCGACAGGTTCGCCGCAGCCGGATTCACCGCCCTCGCGCCCGACCTCTACGACGGTCGCCAGGTGCCCAACGACGAGCCCGACGAGGCCGCCAAGCAGATGATGGGCCTGCAGTTCGAGACCGCGGCCGCCGACCTGTCCGGAGCGGTCGACGAGCTTCGCGAGCGAACCGGCCACCAGCGCGTCGGCGTGGTCGGCTACTGCATGGGCGGTGGGCTCGCCTTGGTGCTCGCCGCGCGTCGGGCCGACGCGGTCGCCGCAGTGGTGCCCTGCTACGGGGTGCACCCCTGGGAGCAGGGTCACCCCGACTACACCGAGATGACCGCGGCGACCCAGATCCACTGCGCGACGAGGGACCAGGCGTTCACCCCCGAGGCCGCCGAGGCGCTCGCCGCGAAGCTCTCAGGACTCGGCAAGGCCGTCGAGGTCCACCTCTACGAGGGGGCGGACCACGCCTTCGGCAACGAGACGCGACCGGAGGTCTACGACCCCGCCGCGTCGCAGCTGATGTTCGACCGCACGGTCAGCTTCCTTGCGACCCACCTCGCCTGAGCGCGCCGGCTCCTAGGAGAGGCCCCTGCTCCTCGCGCACTCGCCAAGCGCGTCACGTGCGCGCGGGTCCGCGACGTCGATCAGCAGCCGGGCCTGGGCGCGCTGGGAGCGACCGAAGATCTCCGCAGGTCCGTGCTCCGTGACGACGACGGAGTGCTGGAAGGTGCACACCGGCGTGTGCAGCATGTCGATGACGCACGACGAGCCCGAAGGGTCATGCCAGCTGCGCAGCGCGATGACCGCGTGCCCACCGCGCGAGTGCAGCGCGCCGACGACGAAGTCGGGCTGGCCGCCGAAGCCCGAGTAGATCGCGCCCCTGACGTGGCTGGCGTTCGCCTGGGCCGCGAGGTCGACCTCGAGCGCGGTGTTGACCGAGAGCACGCGAGGGCGCGCCGCGATCCTCGCGGGGTCGTTCACCGTCTCGGTGCGCAGCACCCGGAGCCTCGGGTTCGCGTCCACCCACTCGTACAGCTCGGTCGAGCCGAAGAGGAAGGACGCGACGATCGGCTCGTCGGTGTCGAGGGCGCCGGCGCGCTCGAGCCCGAGCACCCCGTCGCTCGCCATCTCCGACCACACCCGCAGCCCTCGTCGCCCCTCGAGGTGCCGCGCGCTCGAGTCCGGAAGCGCACCGATCCCGAGCTGGACCGTGCCGCCGTCGGTCGCGTACGCGGCCACATTGGCGCCGATCGCCTCGGCGACGGCGTCGTGTGCGCGCGCCGGCGGGGATGCAAGCGGCGCCTCGACCTCGATCGCCAGGTCGATCGCGTCGAGGTCGAGCTCAGCGTCGCCGAAGGTGTGCGGCATGTTCGAGTTGAGCTGCGCGACGACCAGTCCGCCTCGGTCGCGCACGCGCTCGATCGCCGCAGGCAGCACGTTGACCTCGACGCCCAAAGAGACGCGGCCGTCGCGCGGCGTCGAGGTCTGCACGAGCACCACGTCGGGCGGCCGGATCGTGTGGAAGAGCCGTGGGACGAGCGACAGACGCATCGGCAGGTAGTCGACGCGCGACATATCGGCGCGGACCCCGGGGCCCGCGAAGGGCGTCTCGGTGATGAGGCCGTCTCGGCTGGGCCAGCCCGTCTGGGGATTGAGGACGAACGCTCGCCAACGCTCGAAGGCGGCGTCGGCGATGCCCACGAGCTCGAAGGGCGTCGAGAAGTTCCCCCCCACCACGACGCGTGGCTCGCTCGCGACGAGTCCCCCGAGCCGCTGCGCGAGGGCGGACTCGCTCACGATGCGCATCGAGATGTCCCCTCGTCGTCGGTTGCGGTGGCGCCGCGGCTCACGTTAGAAGAGCGGCGGCCGCACGTCGGGCTTCGTGTGCCGAGAGGGCGGATTGGTAGCCTGCGGGAATGTCCGAACGCTCACGCGACCTGCCCCGCCGCTCCTGTCTGTCCACGCCCGGTTCCTCGGAGCGATTCTTGGCCAAGGCACCGACGGTCCCCGCTGACATGACGTTCCTGGACCTCGAAGACGCCGTCGCCCCCAACGAGAAGGTCGCGGCACGCGCCAAGGTTGTCGACGCCATCCGGGGCCAGGAGTGGGACGACCGGGTCCTGTGCGTCCGCGTGAACGCCTGGGACACCCAGTGGACCTACGAGGACGTGATCGAGGTGGTCGGCTCCGCCGGCCCGCGCCTCGACGAGATCATGCTGCCCAAGGTCCAGTCCGCGGACCATGTGGTTGCCCTGGACCTCTTGTTGACCCAGGTGGAGCGCAACTGCGGCCTGCCCGTGGGCCACATCGGCATCGAGGCGCAGATCGAGACGGCCCGCGGCCTCATCAACGTCGAGGAGATCTGCGCGGCGTCGCCCCGGCTCGAGACGATCATCTTCGGCCCCGCCGACTTCGCCGCGTCGATCGAGATGCCGGTGCTCACCGGCGGCGTGGCGATCCCCGAGTACCCCGGGGACCACTTCCACTACGTCTTCTCCAAGATCCTCATGGCGGGTCGGGCCAACGGCCTCCAGGTGATCGACGGGCCCTTCTTGAAGGTCCGCGACGGCGACGCACTCCGCGAGTTCGCCCTCCGCACACGGATGCTGGGCTACGACGGCAAGTGGGCGCTGACCCCGGATCAAGCCGCGATCCTCAACGAGGTGTACTCGCCGACACAGGAGCAGTTCGACCACGCCTGGGACATCTTGGAGGCCTACCGGGTCGCGACCGAGGACGAGCACAAGGGCTCGGTGATGTTCGGCGACGAGATGATCGACGAGGCGAGCCGGAAGATGGCGATCAAGTTCGTGAGCCGCGGCGAGCGCGCCGGGCTCAGCCGGTCGAGCTGAGCGCCGCCGCACCTCGCTCGGCGAGTCGACGCGCGATGACCTTGAGGCACAGTGTCTCGTCAGCGCCCTCGAAGATCGAGAGCACTCGAGCGTCGACGAAGTAGCGACTGACCGGGTACTCCTCCGCGTAGCCCATGCCGCCGTGGATCTGCATCGCCTCGCGGGTGACCCACTCCGCGGCGCGGCAGACGTAGGCCTTCGCCATCGACGCTTCGAGCGATCCCTCCCCGGCAGCCATGAGCCGCGCAACGACGTAGGTGTACTGGCGCGCGCACTGGATCACGGCGACCATCCGCCCGAGCTTCGCGCGGGTCAGCTCGTAGTCGAGGATCTCCGTGCCGAAGACCTTGCGGTCCCTCGCGTAGTCGAGCGCCGCGTCGTAGGCGGCCTGCATCACGCCGAGCGCGCGCGCGGCGGTCTGGATCCTGCCGTTCTCGAAGCCGGCCATCTGCAGGTAGAAGCCCCGCCCGAGGCCGGCGTCCGCACCGACGAGGCAGTCCTCGGGGACGAACCAGTTCTCGAAGCTCAGCTCGTACGAGTGCATCCCGCGGTAGCCGATCGTGTCGATCGGCCGGCCCTCGAGCCGGCCCTGGAGCCCGGCGCCGTCACGGGGTGCCTGGTCGAACCGGAAGCCGTGGCCGTCGCCGACGGGCTTTTCGACGAGCAGCAACGACAGGCCTCGGTGTCCGAGGGAACGGTCCGGATCCGTGCGTGCGAGCAGCATGAGCACGTCGGCGCGCGCGGCGAAGGTGCACCAGGTCTTGGTCCCGTTGACGAGGTAGCCGCCCTCGACGCGCGTCGCGGTGGTCGTGATGCCGGCGACGTCGCTGCCGTAGTCCGGCTCCGTCACGGCCACCGCAGCGAGCGTCTCCCCGCTCGCGAGCCGCGGCAGCCAGCGCTGGCGCTGCTCTTCGGTGCCGCCGTTGACCAGCGCGCGCGTGAGGATCTCCGGCCTCGTGATCAGCGAGCCGCCGATCCCGAGCGAGCCCCAGGTCAGCTCCTCGGTCGCAACGACCATCCCGAGGTAGTCGTGCTCGCCACCCGTGGCGAACCCGCCGTACTCCTCGGGGACGCTGAGGCCGAGCCCGCCGAGCTCGGCGAGCCCGGAGATGAGCGCCTCAGGGATGTCCGCGTTCGTCCGATGGACGTGCTCGGCATGTGGGCGCACCTGCTCGGCCGCGAATCGATGGAAGGTCTGCGCGACGAGGGCGAAGTCCTCGTCGAGGTGCGTCTCGCCGGGCGTCTCGGCGATCGAGCCGAGGAACCCGGGGTCTCGTCCCACCGACAGCACCGCGCGCGCGGGGTCTGCCCATCCGGGAGCGACGCCGAAGACCGCCTCCCGGCCGTAGGTGCGTGCCTGGAGGTCGGCGACCACGTCGGCGATGAAGGCCACGGCGATCCTCTGCTCGGTCTCGCCGTGCGCCGCGTAGTCGAGCGCCGAGCGGGCGATGGAGGTGGCAGCGGCGGCGTGGGCGAGCTCGTAGGCGAGCTGCTGGTTCGCGTCAGGACCCCCGAGCTCGGCGAGGCGGCGCGTGGCGGCGTCGACGACCTCCAGGGCCAGCTCTACCGCTGCGCGCGCGGCGTCAAGGTCAACGATGGGCTCGGTCATGCGCCAAAACTAGGGGATCTGCGTCGACGGTCCGTCCCCCGGGGCCACGTAGGCTCCCGGCCGTGAACGTGACGATGCTCCTCTGTGACGCGGCGCAGGTCGCCGACGGCAAGCTCTACATCCTCGGGGGAGGGTGGTCGGTCACCGGACCCATGCCGGTGCCCTCCGCCGTCGCCATCAAGGTCGAGGTCGACTGGCACGAGGTGTCGAGGCCGCACCACTGGGAGCTGTTCTTGGAGGATGCCGACGGGCGCGCGGTGATGATCGACACGCCCGAGGGCTCCCAGCCCGTCGAGGTCCGGGGGGACTTCTCGGTGGGCCAGCCCGTCGGCGTGCCCGAGGGATCACCCGTCGACGTCCCCATGGCCGTCAACCTCGGGCCGCTGCCCCTGCAGCCCTCCAGCCGCTACACGTGGCGGTTCGTCGTCGACGGCGAGAGCCTCCCCGGTGCCGCCGTCGCCTTCGCCACCCGCCCTGCGGAGGAGCCCGCCACCGAGGCCTGACCGGTCGGCGGCGTAGGCGACGGCGACGGTCGCCGCGACGAGCGGCAGCCCTCCGAGCTCGAAGCGGAACCGGTTGTTCTCCGCTGCCTCGATCAGCGTGGTGGTGGCGAACACCGAGGCGACGATGAACCAGCAGAACAGGGCACCCGCCGCCGCCGCGCGATCGGTGCGCCGCCTTCGCCACGCGACGAAGGGCAGCACGAAGACGCCGAGCAGCGTCATCGCCAGGGTGGTGAGCGAGAGGTTCGACGCCGACGGGCCGGTGTGGTTGTTGATCACCGCGACCACCGCGTAGGGGTCGGCCGTCAGCTGGAGCATCGGGAGGTAGTCGTACAGCGTCGTGTAGCCCCCGAGGTGGTAGTGCGGCGAGGACACCGTCGCGTAGAACTGCTCCGTCGGCAGCATCCACATCCGCATGCCGATCGTGGTGTGGCGCAGGTACTGCAGCGGGCGATGCTCGACCCAGGCGAGATCGTCGCCCAGGTACCGGCGCGCGATGCCGAGGTAGGCGACGTTGTTGTAGTTCGGTGAGTACAGCTTGAGGCGCTGGTCGAGCCCGGGGTGCCCCGTGGGGGCGTGCTGACCCAGGGGGCCGTACTCGCCGAGGTACCCGAAGGGGATGATGCGCGCCGTAGGGGAGAGCACGCCTTGGTGGATTAGCGCGTTGAGGTCCGCGCGCGAGTCGAGTTCGAGCGTGGAGCGAGCGAGGTTCATCCCGAGCCAGCTCGACGTCGTGGCCGTGTGGAACTGCACCAGGTCATTGAGGTACCACGCACCCACGACCACGAGGGGCGCGACGAGCACGGCGAGCACCTGGTGCCACCTCCTGCGAAGGACCCAGATCACGGGGATCGCGGCGATCGCCACGGTGTAGATCTGGTAGCTCGAGTTGGTGAGGACCAGCAGCGCGGCGAGCACGCCGAACGCCGCGCCGGGGACGACGCGCTCGGTTCGGACCCATCGAACCGCCGCCCAGGCCATCGCGGTGGCGAGCGCCGCGGTCGGCAGGGCGTAGAAGTAGAAGGTCGCGTAGAGGTACTGCGCGGGATCGGCCACGACGAAGATCCCGACGAGCACGAGCACGAGCGCGCGACGAACGCGGAACTCGAGCATGAGCCCCGCGGTCGACACGGCCACGACGATCGCCGAGACGAGCAGTCCGGCGTCGGCGGCGCTCGCCTGGGTCGCACGGGGGAGCTGGAGCAGCACACCGGTGAAGGCATTGAAAAGAGGCGGCTGGCTGTGGAGGTGCGCGAGCCCACCGAGGAGGTTGTGGCGCAGCACCCGGACGGGCAGGAGCTGCCAGATCGTCGTGAGCGACGCGGTGCGAAGCTGCGACGGCGAGACGCGCACCCCGAGGAGCACGGCGGCGACGTGGAGCCCCAGGGTGACCGCTCCCACCGCGACCAGCACGATGCGGTCCGTCAGATGCGGCAGTCGCCGAGGGCCCGGTGCACCCGGCGCGTCGAGCACCACGAGAAACTACCAATCGAGTTGTGCCGGGGGCACCAGCCGCGGGCAGAATGGCGCGGTGACCACCTACGACCGTCCCTTTGGCCGCGCCTACGAGGACTTCGAGCCCGGCGACGTCTACCGGCACTGGCCCGGCAAGACGATCACCGAGGCCGACGACCACTTCTTCTGCATGCTCACGATGAACCATCACCCGCTGCACACCAACGCGTGGTTCGCCGAGCACGAGACGGTCCACGGCCGGAACGTCGTCGTCGGCAACCTCGTGTACTCGCTCGTGCTCGGCATGAGCGTCCCGGACGTCTCGGGCTCGTGCATCGCGAACCTCGAGGTCGAGACCCTCCGCCACCAGTACCCCACGTTCCACGGCGACACGATCTACGCAGAGACCCGGGTGCTCGAAAAGGTGCCGAGCAGCTCGAAGCCGGACCGCGGGATTGTCACCGTGGAGACCAAGGGCTTCAACCAGGACGGCAAGGAGGTCTGCTACTTCCGACGCAAGCTGATGGTGTGGACGCGCGACGCGTTGCCGACGCGCCGCCGCCCCTACGGCGACGACGTCTGGGAGTAGCGCGGCGGCGGTGCCGAGCGCCGCGCTGCGCCATCGCATCGGTGCACTCGAGGTCGTCCGCGACCTCCCGTGGCGCCGGACGAGGGACCCCTGGCTGGTCCTGGTCGCCGAGGTCTGCCTCCAGCAGACCCAGGCGGCGCGGGCGATCGAGGCCTACCGGCGCTGTGCCGAGCGCTTCTCGAGTCCAGAGGAGTGCGCGAGCGCGCCGCGATCTGCGGTGTTGGAGGCCTGGGCGGGACTGGGTTACTACCGGCGGGCGCGTGCGCTGCATGAGGCCGCCGGCGTCATCGTCGCGCGACACGGGGGAGTGGTGCCGGACCGTCTCGAGGACCTCCTCGCGCTTCCCGGCGTCGGCCCCTACACGGCGCGCGCGGTCCTGGCCTTCGCCTTCGAGCGCGACGTCGCGGTCGTCGACACCAACGTGGCCCGCGTGCTCGCCCGCGCGGTCGCCAATCGAGCACTGCAGCCCCGCGAAGCGCAGTCGCTCGCCGACGACCTCGTGGTGCCGGGGACGGGATGGAAGCACAACCAGGCCATGCTCGACCTTGGGGCCCTGCACTGCTCGGCGACCCCCCGATGCGCTGGCTGCCCGCTGCGCCCGGCGTGTCGATGGCGGCGCGCGGGACCGGGAGCGCCCGACCCCGCGCCTCGCAGCGCCGGCGTGTCGCGCCCGCAGCCGCGGTTCGAGGGATCGGATCGCCAGGGGAGGGGTCGACTGCTCGCCGCGGCGACGGCCGGGCCCGTGCGCCTCGGCGACGTGGCTCGGGCGGCGGGTTGGCCCGAGGACCCACACCGGGCGAACCTCGTTGCGTCCGCCTTGGTCGACGAGGGGCTCTTGCGTCGAGATGGCGGCGCGCTTCGCCTCGAGGATCGAGTGTCGGGGGTCTTCAGCCCTCGAGGAATTCCAGGACGTGCGAGGCGACCAACTCTGGCTGCTCGACCTGCAAGAAGTGGCCCGCGTCGGGGATCGTGACGAACTCGGAGCCGGGGGCGAGGCCGGCGACGGGGTCGCCGATGTCCTCGATGCCGATGCAGCCGTCGTCGGTGCCGTGCAGGTAGCACACCGGCACCGGGGGCGACGTGAAGATCCCTGCGTGCGCCGCAGCCGACGCGGGATCATCCGGCGCGGGAGCGAAGATCGACCGGTAGTAGCCAATCGCGGCGCCGTGGTGCTCCGGGGTCGGCAGTGCGGCCTTCGCTGCGGCCACGAGGGGCGCGGCGCGCTCGGCTGCGAGTCCAGGTGACCAGCTCGCCCACAGCCGGTCGATGAGCGACATGGCGTCGTCGGCGAGGGCCACGGGGCCGAGCGGCGTGTTGAACAACCACATGTACCAGCTGCGCTCGAGCTGCGTTGGTCGCAGCATGGCGCCGGCCATTGCCGGCATCGGGGGGACCGACATCGCGACGCCCCTGCGCCACCGGTGTGGCGCCGCGACAAGGGCGGGGTACGTCGCGGCGGCGCCCCAGTCGTGCCCGATCAGCACGGCGTCACCAGTTCCCCCGAGAGCCTCGTGCAGCGCGTTGGCATCGGCGGCGACCGCGCCCACGTGGTAGTCCGCGTCGGGTGCGAGCGAGGTCGGCGCGAACCCGCGGAGCCAGGGTGCGACGGCACGATGGCCGTGGTCCGCCAGCGCCTCGAGGAGCGGCACCATCGACCTCGGGGTGTCGGGGAATCCGTGCAGCACGAGCGCGAGCGGGTCCGACGGGTCCCCGAACGCCAAGCACTCAAAGCGCATCCCCCTGGCCGAGACGCTGATCTGGGCCACGGCACACCGTACGGTCGCGGGCCGCACCGCGTCCATGTGGGCTTCGCGCACCACCGGTAGGGTGCCCGCGTGGCCGGTCCTGCGCGCACCAAGACGGGCTCGACACGATGATCCCGTTCAGTGCCGAGCGGTTCCGGGAGGTCGCGGGCGTCTTTCCCTCGGGCGTGACGGTGGTGACGGGCATCGACGGGGATGGACCGTCGGGCTTCACGTGCCAGTCATTCCACGCGCTGTCGCTCGACCCGCCGATGGTGGTCTTCGCGGTGTCGCACACCTCGACGTCCTGGCCGCGGATCCATCGTTCGGGGAAGTGCTGCGTCAACGTGCTCGGCGCGGACCAAGAGGCGGTCGCCCGCACCTTCGCGACCTCGGGCATCGAGAAGTTCGCCAACCACGCCTGGTCGCCAGCCACCGACGGGTCGCCAGTGCTCGAGGGGGTGGTCGCGTGGTTCGCGTGCACGATCTCGGGGATCCACCCCGGTGGGGACCACGACGTCGTCACGGCTGACGTCACCGACCTTGGCCTCTTTCACCACACGCCGCTCATCTTCTACCGCGGCCGATACGGCACCGTCGGTCCGATGGCCTGAGGCTCGGTACGCTCGTCGGATGGCCCAGCCCACCTCGCATCCCGTGACAATCGACGGCGTGTTGCTGCTCGAGCCCCCGTCCTTCGGCGACGACCGGGGGAGGTTCGTCGAGACCTACCGCCGCGAGTGGCTTCCAAGGGGTCGAGAGATGATCCAGGGCAACCGATCGGAGAAGGCGGCCGGCGCCGTGGTGGGCCTGCACTACCACCTGCACCAGGCCGACTACTGGTACGTCCTTCGCGGCACCGCCCGCGTCGTGCTCCACGACCTCCGCGAGGGATCGCCGACGAACGGCACGACCTTCAGCGTGGACCTGGACGGCAACGAGGAGCGCGGGCTGTTCATCCCGCCCGGGGTCGCGCACGGGTTCGCCTCGATCACCGACGTGCTGCTGTGGTACCTGGTGGACGGCTACTACAACCCCGCGGACGAGCTGGGTCTGTCGTGGGACGACCCGGAGGTGGGCGCGGACTGGGGTGTCGTCGACCCGGTCCTGTCAGCTCGCGACCAGGCGAACCCGAGGCGCTCGGAGATCGCCGAGGGCGTGCGCCCGCACTTCGGGCTGCGCACCTAGCGCCGCAGGCCCTCCCCGGTCAGATTGAATAGGCCCATGGGCCTCGTCGTACTGCTCCTCGTCGTCGCGGCGCTGCTCGTCGTCGCCCTGGCGGCGCGCGTGATCAGCAGGCGGCGCCGTGACGAGATCCGCTCGATCGACCACTACCACGTCCGCCTGGACGTCCTGCACGTCGAGCCCCAGGACCGCGGCGGATCAGTGCGTCTCGTCGACGGCGAGCCGCCGTCGACGAGCCCCGCAGCATCGCCCGACCGACCGCGCCTCGATCCCGAGGCGGCGCGACTCGACACGGCGGCGTCGGCCGCCGCGCCCGCGCCTCGCGGGGGCACCGGGCGAAAGGACCGCGACTGGGCGCTCGGGCGCAGCCAACCTCGAGCGCGGGTCGACAACACCACGACGCTGATCGTCGTCGCGGTCGTCGGTGTGCTCGTCATGCTCGCCCTTGCGGGGTTCTTGATCCAGCGAGACCACGGCACGACCACGTCGACAACCGTCACCACGACGACCACGACCCCGACCACGACGACGTCGACGACGTCGACGACCGGGGGCTGAGGGTGCTCAGGCGATCGGTTCGAACGTCGCGGTGAAGTGCCGAAGCTGAAGCGGCTCCGTCGTGATCCGGTAGCCGCGTAGCGTCGACGCCTCCTTCGCCAGCCGCTCGCAGACCTCGATCACGTAGTCGATATGGCTCTGGGTGTAGGTGCGACGAGGGATCGCGAGTCGGACGAGGTCCATCGCAGCGGGACGCTCCGACCCGTCGGGCTGGCGCCCGAACATCACGGTGCCGATCTCGCAGGTTCGCACGCCGCCGATCTCGTAGAGCGCGACCGCGACGGACTGACCGGGATACTCGAGGGGGTCGACGTGCGGCAGCAGCGCCCGAGCGTCGACGTAGACGGCGTGGCCGCCGATCGGCACGACCACGGGGATCCCGAGGTGCTCGAGGGCCTCCCCGAGGTAGGCCGTCGAGCGGATCCGATAGCGCAGGTAGTCGTGGGAGATCGCCTCGGTGAGCCCCTGGGCGATGGCCTCGAGGTCGCGACCGGCGAGCCCGCCGTAGGTCGGGAACCCCTCGGTGAGGATCAGGAGGTTGCGGAACGACTGGGCGAGCGCGTCGTCGTTGCAGGCGAGCCAGCCGCCGATGTTGCACAGCGGGTCCTTCTTCGCGCTCATCGTCATGCCGTCGGCGAGCGACGCGATCTCGCGAACGATGTCGGCCACGTCGCGCTCCCCCTGCCCCTCCTCTCGCTCGCGTATGAACCAGGCGTTCTCCGCAAAGCGGCACGCGTCGAGGAAGAGCGGCTTTGCATGTCGATCGCACACGGCCCGCACCTCTCGGAGGTTGGCGAGACTCACGGGCTGGCCGCCGCCGGAGTTGTTGGTGATCGTGACCATGACCAGCGGAACGTCATCGGCGCGCGACTCGAGCAGCGCCTCCAGCGCGGCGATGTCGACGTTGCCCTTGAACGGGTGGCGGCTGGCGGGGTCGCGCCCCTCTGGGATCACGAGGTCCACGCCCTCGGCGCCGGTGGCTTCGAGGTTCGCGCGGGTCGTGTCGAAGTGCGTGTTGTTCGGGAAGACCTTGCCCTGCCCGCCCGTGACGGTGAAGAGGATCTTCTCCGCGGCACGCCCCTGATGCGTCGGGATCACGTGCTGGAAGCCGAAGAGCCCCTTGACGGCCGACTCGAACGCGAACCAGGACGGCGAGCCGGCATAGGACTCGTCGCCGCGCTGGATCGCGGCCCACTGGTCCCTGCTCATCGCCCCCGTGCCCGAGTCGGTCAGGAGGTCGATGAGCACGTTGGTCGCGGGGAGGTTGAAGAGGTTGTAGCCCGCTCCGCCGATCCACGCCGCGCGCTGCTCTCGGGTGGTCAGCGCCATCGGCTCTACGGCATGGATCCTGAACGGCTCTATGACGGTGCGAAAGTCCTCCATTAGCTGCCTCCCTTGTCGTTCTTCGCCGCTTCCCCGCCGACGGCATCGAGTCGGTCGAGGATGAATGCGTAGATCAGCGCGGTCTCGCGCCAGACGTCGTAGCGACCCGAGGGTCCGGAGTGCCCCGCGCCGAGGTCGGTCCTCAAGACGACGTTCGTCGCGGGACTCGTCGCGCGGAGCCTCGCGACCCACTTGGCGGGCTCCCAGTACGACACGCGCGTGTCGTTGAGCCCCGCGAGGACGAACAGGTCCGGATAGGTGACGGCGGACCCGTCCGGCTTCGTCGCCGGCACGTTGTCGTAGGGAGACCAAGCCTTGATCCTGCGGTACGCCTCTGGGTCATGGAGGGGGTCACCCCACTCCTCCCACTCGCCGATGGTCAGGGGCAGGCTCTCGTCGAGCATCGTGGAGACCACGTCGACGAAGGGGACCTCCGCGACGATCGCAGCGAACGCCTCGGGGTCGAGGTTCATCGCCGCGGCCACCGCGAGGCCACCCGCGGAGCTGCCGAGCGCGGCGAGCCGCGAGGGCTCCGTGAAGCCGCGCTCCGCGAGGGACCTCGCGACGTCGACGAGATCGAGGAACGTGGTCTCCTTGTGCTCGAGGCGCCCTTGCTCGTACCAGGATCGACCGAGCTCGCCGCCGCCGCGAACGTGCGCGATCGCGTAGATGACGCCGCGATCGAGCAGCGAAAGCCGCGCGGAGCTGAAGGTCGGGTCCTCGCTGATCTCGTAGGCACCGTAGGCGTACAACAGCAGCGGCGCGGGCGCCCCGGGCGGGTCCCCAGGGTCCCGGGCACCGACGAGCAGGTCGCGTCGATGGCAGATCGAGACCGGGATGCGCGCACCGTCGCGCGCGGTGACCCAGATCCTCGCCGTGCAGTACCGCTCTTCGTCGTAGCCACCGCGCACCTCGACGCGCTTCCTCGGCGACCTCGCCCCGTCGCGGAGGCCGACGTCGAGCCAGGTCGTTGGTGTGACGAGCGACGTCTGGCGAATCCGAACCGTCGCCGTCGCGAACTGGGGCGAGGCGTCGAGCTCGGTAGTCGCTGGGGCCTCGTCGCTGCCGACGAGCCAACTCCTCTCGAGCATCGCGCCGAAGGGCTCCTCGCCGTCGCCCAGCGCGACGACGCGAACCGCTGCGGCCCCGTCAAGTCGCTCCGAGATGACGAGGTGGCCCTCGAAGGCGTCCACGCGGTCGATCCTCGTCCCCGGGCGCCCGCCGATCACCTCTCGAAACGCGCCGTCGTCGCCCGAGCGCGTCGCGAGCACACGGAAGTCAGCTGCCCCGTCGTTGGTCAACGCCAGCCACCAGCGGGTCCCGTCGGGTGCGACGAGGTGTTCGACGGTGCACTCGACGCCGTGCCGGCGTGGCCAGAGCACCTCGAGCGCGCCCACGGCGTCCGCGTCGGTCACGCGGACCTCGGTCGACGTCATCGACGCGACATGCACCACGAGGGCCTCGTCGTCACGGCTCCGCCCGACGCCGACGGCGAAGCGCTCGTCGGGCTCCTCGTACACCAATGCGTCCTCGGCGGGGTCACTGAACAGCTCGTGGCGCCACAGCTGGTAGGGGCGCCACGCGGGATCCGTCCGCACGTACAGGATCGACGTCGCGTCGCGAGCCCATGCCGCGGTGTAGCCGACGTCCTCGATGGTCTCGGGGGGCGCCGGTGCGCCGTCGAGCGACACGAAGCGCAACGCGAATCGTTCCGCACCCTCGAAGTCGACGCCGAGCGCGCAGATGCGGTGGTCAGGAGAGACCTCGAGGATCCCGAGGCTGCAGAACTCGTGGCCGTCGGCGAGCTCGTTGACGTCGACGATCACCTGCTCCCCGGGCTCGTCGAGCGCGGCCGGGTACTCCTCGTCGCCCGCTGCGCGCCGACAGTGCACCGGGTAGCTGCGACCCTCGTAGGTCCGCGCGTAGTACCACCATGCGCCCCACCGCACCGGTGCGGACACCGCGGTCTCTTGGACCCTCGACACGATCTCGGCGTAGACGCGATCGCTGAGCGCCGCCAGGCCCCCGAGCGAGGCTGCGGCGTAGTCGTTCTCCGCGGCGAGATAGTCGAGGACCGCGGGGTCGTCGCGGTCGCGCAGCCACGCGTACTCGTCGATCCGCTGGTCGCCGAAGTGCGTGAGCGCCACGGGGCGCCGCGGCGCGACGGGCGGCTCGGCGCGGGGCATCGTCCGAGCCTGCCAGCATCTGGGGTAGGACCCCAGAACCGCCCGGGGCGGGGTGATCCGCTGCGGTGACCAGTTGTTACTATGGCTGTAGGAGAAATTCTCGCGTGGAGGCGACGTGGCGATCCAGGACATAGACCTCAGCCGCTACAAGTTGGGCTGGAGCGACGCCGAGGACTACGTCTTCAAGCCCAAGAAGGGCCTGAGCGAGGAGATCGTGCGCGAGATGTCCTCGATGAAGGGCGAGCCCGAGTGGATGCTCAACTTCCGGCTCGCCGCGCTTCGCAGGTTCGATCGAAAGCCGATGGCCGCGTGGTTCGCGAGCCGCATGCCCGATCTCGACTTCGACGACATCTACTACTACGTCAAGCCGACCGAGGGTCAGGTGCGCAACTGGGAAGACCTTCCCGATGCCATCAAGAACACCTACGACAAGCTGGGGATCCCCGAGGCCGAGCGCCGCTACCTCGCGGGCGTCACCGCGCAGTACGAGTCAGAAGTCGTCTTCCACCGCAACCGAGAGGACCTCGAGGCCCAGGGCGTCCTGTTCTGCGACATGGACACCGCGCTGCGTGAGTACCCCGACATGGTGCGCAAGTGGTTCGGGACGATCATCCCGCCGAACGACAACAAGTTCGCAGCGCTCAACTCGGCTGTGTGGTCCGGCGGCTCGTTCATCTACGTCCCGCCGGGCGTCAAGGTGGACATGCCGCTCCAGGCGTACTTCCGGATCAACACCGAGAACATGGGCCAGTTCGAGCGCACCCTGATCATCGCGGACGAGGGCTCCCAGGTGCACTACGTCGAAGGCTGTTCGGCACCGGTGTACACGACCGACTCGCTGCACTCCGCGGTCGTCGAGCTGGTGGCGCTTCCCGGGTCGAGGATCACGTACACGACGATCCAGAACTGGTCGAACAACGTCTACAACCTCGTGACCAAGCGCGCTCGCGCAGAGGCCGAGGCGCACGTCGAGTGGATCGACGGCAACATCGGCTCGAGGCTGACGATGAAGTACCCCAGCGTCTACCTGGTGGGACCGAAGGCCTCCGGGGAGGTCCTGTCGGTGGCCTATGCAGGCCCCGGACAGCACCAGGACGCCGGCGCCAAGATGATCCACGCGGCACCCGAGACCACGTCGACGATCGTGTCGAAGTCGATCTCAAAGGACGGCGGCGCAACGACGTACCGAGGTCTGGTCAAGGTCGAGGAGGGTGCACGCGGCGCCAAGTCCTTCGTGCGGTGCGACGCGCTGATCCTCGACGAGATGTCGACCTCGGAGACAAAGCCCTACATGGAGGTCGCCGAGTCCGACGCGTCGATCGGGCACGAGGCGACCGTCTCGAAGATCGGCGACGACCAGCTCTTCTACCTGATGAGCCGCGGGCTGACGGAGGCCCAGGCCATGGGACTGATCGTCAACGGCTTCATCGAGCCCGTGACCAGGACGCTCCCGATGGAGTACGCCGTCGAGTGGAGCCGCCTGATCGAGCTGCAGATGGAGGGCTCGGTCGGCTGATCAGCCCCGAGGGTCGCGGCTGAGCGACCACATCGGCGGCCCGTCGGGCACCGGTCGGTGCTCTTTTGCCACCTCGAACCCGAACCTCGCGTAGTAGGCGAGGTTGTCCTCCTTCTGGGTCTCGAGCCATGCGGGGAGTCCCTCGGCGTCGCACAGCTCGAGCGTGCTGGCCTGGAGGATGCCGCCGATGCCCTGACGCTGCACCGTGGGGTCGACCATCAGCAGCTGCAGGTACCACTGGGGCCGCTTGGGGTGCGCGAGCTCGACGGACCGCAGGATCCGTCCGGCTCTCGGGAGCGAGCCGAGGTTCGGTAGGAATGCGCGCATCGCGCCGGCGGCCTGGCGAAGCTGGACGGACATGGGATAGGGCCACTTGCCCGGCGGGACCCACAGCGCGACGCCGACCACGCGGTCGTCGAGGTACGCGGTGCGAACGATCCCGATCTGCGCGAGATGCACCAGCACGGCGCGGTGCAGGCGCGCCACGGCGACGTGGCGCCGCGCCGGGTCGTCGAAGAGGTACGAGAAGAAGGGGTCCTCGCCGAATGCGCCGACGGCGACGTCGACAGCCTGTTCGAGCGCGTCGCCCCGCAAGGTGCCCTCGCGGACGGCGGGGGAGAGGGTCACGGAGCGACGCGCCCGCGGCGCGACGGGGAGATCCACGGGCTTCCTGCGGGCATGGCTGCGAGCGTACCGGCCATCGAGCGCGCGACGCGGCGTCGCGGCGCGCGATGGCGAGCGGGCCCTCCCATGTAAAGATGTCGCCGTGGCGATGCGCGAGGAGTGCAAGAACTTCCAGAGTCGCACCTACGCGTCCGGAGAGGTCGCGCGATTCTGCTTGCTCGACCTCGCTCCCGAGGCGCCGTGGAGATGCCCGGAGAACTGCCCGAAGTACGCGCCCCGGCTCGCCGATGTCGGCTGGGTGCACGGCACCCTCGTCGAGCCGGCGATCGAAGACGAGCCCGACGTCGACCTCGCCAAGATGCAAGACGTGCTCGGGGAGGCCGAGAAGATCGTCAACGAGAGCGCCCCGGACGCGATCCGCGAGGCCAACAAGCGCCGCAAGAGCCGCCGGCCCCGCTGGCCGCGACCTCGCTGAGCCGCTAGCGGCCCGTGAACTTGGGCGGCCGCTTCTCGAAGAAGGCGGTCATCGCCTCGGTCAGGTCGTCGCTGCGCAGGTAGCTCGCGTTCCACCACGCGACGTACTCGAGGCCCTCCGCGACGGTGCGGCCGTCGTTCGCCGCGAGCACCGCCTTGGTCCCCTGGACCGCGAGCGGCGAGTTCGCCGCGATCTCGAGGGCGAGGGACCGTGCCGCGGACAAGACGCCCTGGGCGCCGCCCCCGACGACGTCGTTGACCAGCCCGATGCGAGCGGCACGGGCCGCGTCGATGTCCTTGCCCGTGAACGCGAGTTCGGCGAGGTGACCCGCCCCGATGATCGAGGGGAGCCGCTGGAGGCTGCCGATGTCGGCCACGATGGCCATCTTCGCCTCTCGAACCGAGAACAGTGCGTCGTCGCTCGCGAGGCGGATGTCGCACGCCGCGATGAGGTCCACGCCCCCGCCGATGCAGTAGCCGTGGACGGCCGCGATGACGGGCTTGCGGCACGCGGCAACCGAGCTCACCGAGCCCTGCATCCGAAGGATCCCCTCGTACAGCGCCCGGTGCTCCGCGACGCTGCCTGTTGACGCGGACCCGTCCGAGCCGGAGAGCCCGCCCCCCATAGAGGCGAGGTCGAGACCGACGGAAAAGTGCGGGCCGCTCGCGGCGACGACCACGCAGCGCACGTCGTCGTCGCGGTCGAGGGACTCCATGAACACCGGGAGGTCCTCCCAGAACGCGGGTCCCATCGCGTTGCGCTTCTCCGGGCGG
>Ga0209698_10001253_pt1 | contig 29386 bp, 33 predicted proteins | sample LitLauG_LLR_2012_FD_187203 | JGI IMG/M metagenome (GOLD analysis project Ga0209698, IMG submission 187203) | Freshwater sediment microbial communities from Pennsylvania, USA - Little Laurel Run_MetaG_LLR_2012 (SPAdes) (version 2) | ecosystem: Environmental > Aquatic > Freshwater > Creek >... | reverse complement strand
GCGGGCTGTTCGAGTGGCATTTCATCGGCCAGCTCCAGAGCCGGAAGGTCAAGGCGATCGTTCCCCACGTGAGCCTGATCCACTCCGTGGCCACGGAGTCGGCGCTGCGCGAGATCGAGCGCCACGCCGAGAGTGCCAGGCCCGGCCTCCGGATCCTGATCGAGGTCAACCTCGCGGGCGAGAGCGAGAAGGCCGGGATCGAGCCGCAGGATCTCGACGCATTCATCGCGCGGTCGCCGGTCCCCGTCGCGGGGCTGATGACGATGCCCCCGCTCGCGCAGGAGCCCGGCGCGAGCCGGCCCTGGTTCAGTGCACTGCGTGCCCTCGCGGACGAGCGCGGGCTCGAGCACCTCTCGATGGGCACATCCCAGGACTACGTGGTCGCCGCCGAGGAGGGCGCGAGCATCGTCCGCATCGGCACGGGCCTGTACCGGGCCTGACTCGCCGAACGGGCAAGGCTCACTCGAGCAGGGTGGTGTCCTCATCGCTGTAGGGAGGCGAGCAGGCGCACACGATGCGCAGCGGCCCGTCGCCGACGTTGAACACCTTGTGCCTGGATCCCGGGGGGATCAGCGCACAGTCGCCCTCAACGATGATCCGCTCCTCGCCCTCGATGATCAGCCTGCCCCGTCCCGCGGTCACCAGGTACAGCTCCTCGCTGACGCGGTGGTAGTGCCCGGTCGTCGCGCCGCCGACCGGGATCGTCGCCTCAGCGAGGCTCTGGTTCTGTGCCGGCGCCGAGACGCGGCCGGCCCACTCCCTGATCTCAGACCCGTCGAGTGTGATGAACGGCGGGATCTGCGAGTAGGAGCGGACATCCATCACGTGGAGATTAGAGGCAGTGGCGCCGGCCGGACGCGAAGAACCAGTCGGGAGGGGGCACGTCCTCGCGGTCGCGAGAAGCCAAGAGCGGGGGGAACCGGTTCTCGCCCGCAACCCTCAGCGCGACTCTGTGTTCGCCGGGTTGGGGGTTCCCAAGTCCACCCCCCGCTCGGCTCCTCCAGGCCGCGCGTAGAAGCGGAGGCAAGGATGCCAATGCTTCGCCCCGGGCGGGGCCACGACCCCTGATTCGCCTTTCCACTGCAAAATGCGGTCGACTTTGTGCCGATCTCTATAATCTTCGCTTCGCGCGGGCAGTCTCGGCCGCCCGCGAATGATTAGCATCTGCAGGGAATCCGGCTCGCCGGGCGAACCCCAAAACCAGCTATGGCATTCCGCGACTCCTGGCACAGCGCTCTCGTCTACTTCGGCCTCGCCGAGGAGCACCACGACGACTACGAGGACGAGAGCGTCCCCGAGGCCGAAATCGAGGATCGCTACCGCGAGCGCCCCAACGTCAGGCGGCTGCGCAAACGGCGCGATGACTTCGACGACATCTTCGCCGACGACGACACCGGCGAAGCCGCTCCGGCACCGCGCGGGCGCGGCACGCGCTCGGCGACCGTCCTGAAGCCGGTGGCGCGCAGCAACGGGGACGTCCAGGTGCACCTCGTCGTCCCCAAGTCCTTCAACGACGCCCAGCAGATAGCCGACAAGTTCAAGGACTCGATCCCCGTCATCCTGAACCTGCAGGGATCGGACACCGACCTCTCCAAGAGGCTCATCGACTTCGCCTCCGGGCTGACGTACGCGCTCGACGGCGGCATGCAGCGGATCGCCGACAAGGTCTTCATGCTCACTCCGCGCAACGTCGAGATCTCCGCGGAGGAGCGCGCGCGGCTGATCGAGAAGGGCTTCTTCAATCAGTCCTGAGAGTGCAGCTCCGTGCGCCGGCGCCCCATGCCGCGGACCGGCCTGAGGCGCGGATGCAGATCGGCCTCATCGGCTGCGGGAACATGGCCCGGGCACTCGCCCGCGGCTGGCAGCGGCCCGTGCTCTGCACCGACCCCTACAGCGATCGTGCGCGGGCACTCGCGCACGAGGTCGGCGGCGAGGCACTGGCCACTGGCGCCGAGGTCGCCGAGCGCTCGGACCTGATCGTCCTCTGCCACAAGCCGGCCCAGCTCGGCCTCGTGGCCGCCGAACTTTCCGGCAGCCGGGCAGCGGTCGCGTCGATCCTCGCGGCCACACCGCTCTCGGACCTGAAGGCGGCATACCCCGGCAGGCCGGTCTACCGCTTCATTCCGTCGCTCCCCGTCGAGGTGTGCCAGGGCGCGGTCGTGCAGGCCGCCGGCCCCGAGCAGGACGCCGAGCTCGACGCGCAGGTGAGCGAGCTGTTCGCGTCACTCGGGACGCTCGTCGTGCTCGACGACGGCCTCGTCGACGTGGCGATGGGCCTGATGTCGTGCGCCCCTGCCTATGTCGCGCTGGTAGCCGAGGCACAGATCGACGCCGGGGTCAGGCGCGGCATACCCGCCGGTCAGGGCGCCGAGCTGGTGATCCAGACCCTCGCCGGCACCGCCGAGCTGCTTCGCCGCCGCGGTAACGACACGATGGCGGTGCGCCGAGAGGTCTCCTCACCCGGCGGAGTCACCGCGAAAGGGCTCGACGCGCTCGAGCGCGGAGGCATCCGCGCCGCATTCAGCGATGCCCTGGACGCGGTGCTGGGGGAGGACTGATGCTCGAGGCGATGGTTGTCCTGGCGACGGCGCGCACGAGCATCGCCGACTTCCTCTCGACGCTGATCTACGTCTACACGCTGCTGCTGATCGCCTACATCGTGATCCAGCTGCTGTTCTCCGCCGGGTTGAGGCCGCCGTACTCGCAGGTGACCGACAGCATCATCGGGTTCCTGCGCGACATCTGTGAACCGTTCCTGAGGGTCTTCCGCGGGATCATCCCGTCCTTCGGGGGGCTTGACTTCAGCCCGATCATCGGGTTCATAGCGCTGCAGCTCTTCAACAGCTTCGTGGTGCAGGGCCTCATCCACGGCTGATCGCCTGCGTGATGGACGGCGCGACTGAGCAGGAGCGCGGCCGGCGCGGGCGGCGGGCGATCGGCCTCGCGGCGCTCACGACGGTGTTGGTGCTCGCCGCCGACCAGCTGAGCAAGCGGGCGATAGAACACTCGGTGACGCCGGGTGAACAGCGTCGTGTGCTGCCGGGTGTGTCGTTCGTGAACACCCGCAACCACGGGGTCGCGTTTGGCTTCCTGCCCGGCAGCCAGGGGCTCGTGACGATCCTGATCGGAGTCGCGGTCGCGGCGCTGCTCGTGTATTTCGCCCGCCACCTCGAGCGGCCGCTGATCTGGCTGCCGACGGGGATGCTCCTCGGCGGCGCGATCGGGAACATCCTCGACCGGGTCCGGCACGGGTCGGTCACGGACTTCGTGAAGCTGCCGCTGGGCTGGCCGCCGTTCAACGTTGCCGACGCGTGCATCACGCTGGGGATCCTGATCCTGTTCCTGCTCGCCGACCACGCGCGGACGGCGAGAGCGTGAGCGCGGGGGAGCCCTTCACGATCGTCCACCGCGACGAGCACATCCTCGTCGTCAACAAGGCGGCCGGCGTCGTCGTCCATCCCGCCGCGGGCCACCACGAGGGCACGCTCAGCCAGCTGCTCGCGCCGCTCGCCGGCGGTGGCGAGCCGGAGCGGGCGGGGATCGTCCACCGGCTCGACCGCGACACGTCGGGGCTGATGGTGGTTGCGCGCTCGGATCAGGCTCTGAGACGGCTGCAGCGGGCGCTCGCAGAGCGCCGCATCGAACGCGAATACCTGGCGCTCGTGGAGGGCAGGCCTCCCGCCCGCACCGGCACGATCGAGGCACCGATCGGCCGCGACCCGCGTGTGCGCACGCGGATGGCTGTCGGCGGCTCCGGGGCACGAGAGGCGCGCACCCACTTCACGCTCGAGCGCCCACTACAGGGGACCTCGCTGCTGCGCTGCACGCTCGACACGGGGCGCACCCATCAGATCCGCGTGCACCTGCGCGCGATCGGGCACCCCGTCTGCGGAGACCCCGAGTATGGGACCGCAGGCATGCTCGGGCTCGAGCGCCAGTTCCTGCACGCGACGCGGCTCGCGTTCGAGCATCCGATCACCGGCGAGCCGATCGACATCACCTCGCCGCTGCCCGAGGACCTGCAGGCGGCGCTGAAGCGCGCCGAAGGGCTATCCTGAGGGGTTCAACCAAGACCCTCTAACCGCGCGGCAGCGGTAGGCGGCCCTGCCCGGGGCCCGCAGGCCAAACTGCAACCCGGGTCCGCTCCGTCCGCGCGCAGCAGAACCAACACATAACAAGGGAGTAGCCCGTGGCTGACGTAGGCATTGCGGAGCTGCTGGAGGCCGGCGTTCATTTCGGCCACCAGACGCGACGCTGGAACCCCAAGATGCGCCGCTTCATCCATGGTGAGCGCGGCGGCATCTACATCATCGACCTCCTGAAGACCCAGGCCCTGCTGGCCCAGGCGCAGGAGTTCGCCGGAGCACTCGCTCACCGTGGCGGCACCGTCCTGTTCGTCGGTACCAAGAAGCAGGCCCGCGATACGGTCCGCGACGTCGCGACGAGCGCCGGCATGCCGTACGTCAACCACCGCTGGCTGGGTGGGCTGCTGACGAACTTCCAGACCATCAATCAGCGCATCCGCCGCCTGCACGACCTTGAAAAGTTCGAGGCCGAGGGCCAGCTCGCGCTGCTCCCGACCCGCGAGCGGATGGCGGCCCAGGCCGACCTCGAGAAGCTGAGGGCGAACCTCGGCGGCGTGAAAGACATGCAGCGAGTCCCGGACGCGATGTTCGTGATCGACCTGAAAACCGAGGTCATCGCCGTGAAAGAGGCACAGCGGCTGCGGATCCCGATCATCGGGCTCGTGGACACCAACTGTGATCCCGACGGGATCGACTTCGTGATCCCCGGCAACGATGACGCGATCCGCTCGTGCTCACTGGTCACGCAGGCGATCGGGCAGGTCGTCGCCGAGGGCCACTCGATCTTCAGGGCCGAGGAGGAAAGGGCCCGCAAGGAGGCCGAGGAAAAAGCCCGCGCCGAGGCAGAGGCCCGCGCCAAGCGCGAGGCCGAGGAACAGGAGAAGCGCGAGGCCGAAGAGGCGGCCAAGCGGGAGGCCGAGGAGGCCGCGCGCAAGGCTGCCGAGGAGCAGGCCGCCGCGACAGCTGCAGCAGCTGCGCAGGCGCAGCCCCTAGTGGCCGAGGCGCCGGCCGCGGCGGCGGAGACTCCGCCGGCAGCGGTGCCCGCGCCTGAGCCCGCTCCGGTGCAGGCGGCCGTTGAGGCACCGGCGGCGGCCGTTGAGGCACCGGCGGCGCCCGCCGAGACCGCGAGCGAGGCCGTTCCGGCCGCCGAGCCGGCAGCGGCGGCAACCGACCAGACGACAACGGAGAGCAGCGAGCAATGAGCACCACCGAGATCTCAGCGAAGGACGTCAAGGCCCTGCGCGAGCGCACCGGCGCAGGCATGATGGACTGCAAGAAGGCCCTGACCGAGACCGGCGGGGACATCGAGAAGGCGATCGAGGTCCTGCGCGTCAAGCAGGGCAAGAAAATCCAGGACCTCGGGGAGCGCGCCGCCACCGAGGGCACCGTGCAGGCGTATGTCCATGCGGGCTCCAAGGTCGGCGTGCTGATCGAGGTTGACTGCAACACCGACTTCGTCGCCAAGAACGACGATTTCGTCTCGTTCGCGCGCGAGATCGCGATGCAGATCGCGGCGTCGCCGACCGTGCAGTACGTCAGCCGCGATGACGTCCCCGAGGCCAAGCGGGAGGCCGAGGCGCGGGTCTACGAGCAGGAGGCCGCCGACAAGCCCGAGAACGTGCGCGAGAAAATCGTGACCGGGAAGCTCGACTCCTGGTATCAGACGGTGACGCTGCTCGAGCAGGAGATGCACAACCCGAAGTTCGACGGCAAGACCGTCCAGCAGCTCCGGGACGAGCTGACGGCGACGACGGGAGAGAACGTCGTCATCCGCCGCTTCGCCCGTTTCGCCGTGGGTCAGTAGCCGGCGCCGCGGGTATAGGCTCCTGCGGCAATGGCCCCTGCCTTCAAGCGCATCCTCCTGAAGCTGTCCGGTGAGGCCCTGATGGGCGAGCTGGACTATGGGACGGACCCCGACCGGGTGGTCGGGGTCGCGCGGCAGGTGAGCGCGGTGCGCGACCTCGGCGTCGAGGTCGCGATAGTCGTCGGGGCGGGCAACATCTACCGTGGGATGAAAGGCGCGGCCGCCGGCATGGACCGGGCCACCGCGGACTACATGGGAATGCTCGCGACGCTGCTGAACGCGCTGCCGCTGCAGGACGCGCTGGAGAAGATGCAGACCGACACGCGCGTGCAGTCAGCCCTCGCCGTCTCGGAGGTCGCCGAGCCCTACATCCGCCGGCGCGCGATGCGCCACCTCGAGAAGGGCCGGGTCGTGATCTTCGCCGCCGGCACCGGCAACCCGTTCTTCACGACCGACACCGCCGCTGCGCTCCGGGCGGCCGAGATCCACGCGGAAATCATCCTGATGGCCAAGAACGGGGTGGAGGGCGTCTACACGGCCGACCCTGCGCTCGACCCGGCCGCCGAGTTCATCCCCGAGATCACCCACATGGAGGCGATCGAGCGCCGGCTGCGGGTGATGGACTCCACGGCGCTCGCGCTGTGCATGGACAACGGCATGCCGATCAATGTGTTCAACATGGACGACGAGACGAGCCTTGCGCGGATAATCTCCGGCATGCGGGTGGGCACGCTCGTATCCACAGCGACGGGAGAGGGCGATGGCAGCTGAGAATGTGATCGACGAACTGCTCGAGGACGCGCGCGAGCGCATGAGCAAATCCGTCGAGTCCACCTCGCACGAGTTCTCCACCATCCGAACGGGCCGGGCGAGCCCGGCCCTGCTCGACCGCGTGACCGTCGACTACTACGGCGCGATGACCCCTCTGAATCAGCTCTCGACGGTGTCCGCGCCCGAGGCGCGTCTGCTGACAGTTCAGCCGTATGACAAGTCATCGATCAAGGCGATCGAAAAGGCGATCAACGAGTCCGACGTCGGCCTCACGCCAACCAACGACGGGAACCTGATCAGGCTCTCGATTCCCGAGCTGACCGAAGAGCGCCGCCGTGAGCTTGTCAAGGTGCTCCGCAACCTCGCCGAGGAGGGCCGCATCGCGATCCGCAACGTCCGCCGCGACACGATGCAGCATCTGCGGGAGCTGAAGGCCGAGGGCGAGGCGTCCTCGGACGACGAGCACCGCGCCGAGGTCGAGCTCCAGAAGCTCACCGACGGCCGCGTCGGTGACCTCGACGCCGTGCTGAAGGCGAAGGAAGAGGAGATCCTCGCAGTCTGATGGAGTCCGCCGGTGAACGGGCGCCCGCAGCGGCCGCTGAGAGCGCCGCCGCGCCCGAGGGCACCGCGGCCCGCTACATCGCCATCATCACCGACGGCAACGGTCGCTGGGCGCAGTCGCGGGGCGTGCCGGTCAACGAGGGGCATCGCGCCGGCGCAGACACCGTCAAGGCGCGCCTTCGCGACGCCGCGGAGCTCGGGATCGAGGAGTTCACGGTCTACTCCTTCTCCACGGAGAACTGGAGCCGCCCTGCGCAGGAGGTCGCGGGCCTGATGGAGATGTTCTCGATCCGCATCGCCGGCGAGACACCGGAGCTGCACGAGGAAGGCGTCCGCATGAGGTTCATCGGGCGTCGCGAGGGGGTCGGCGCGCGCCTGAGCGAGCAGATGGACTGGGCGGAAGAGATGACGCGCGAGAACACCCGGATCACGATGTACGTCGCGTTCAACTACGGCGGACGGGCCGAGATAGTCGACGCCGCAAGGCGCTTTCAGGGTGACAGCGAGGAGGAGTTCCGGGCATGCCTGTATGCGCCGGAGATGCACGACCCGGACATGATCATCCGCACCAGCGGCGAGCGGCGCCTCTCGAACTACCTGCTGTGGCAGTCCGCCTACTCGGAGCTGATCTTCCGGGACGAGCTGTGGCCCGACTTCACGCGCGAGGCGCTCGAGGAGTCGCTCGCCGAATACGCGGAGCGGCGGCGGCGCTTCGGCGGCCGATGAGGCGCGCGTGATGGCCGGCAGGCCGCAGACACCGGGCGGAGCCCGCCCGTCGAGCACACGCCGCGCCGCCGAACGCGAGAGCGGCCAGATCACCCGGCGCCCGCCGCGGCGCCGGCGCGAGAAGCGCGGGCAGTCGGACCTCACCGCGCGGATCCTGGTCGCGATCCCCGCGATCGCGCTCGCGCTGTTCTTCGTGATCGAGGGCGGCGCGATCTTCACGATCGGCGTGTTCGGGCTCGGCGCGGTCTGCATGCGCGAGCTGTACACGATGTACGCCCGCGCGCGGCCTGTGCTGATCGCCGGCCTGATCGCGCTTGCGGGGCTGCTGGTCGCGGCCCGCTACGGCGGGCAGTTCCAGATCCTGCTCGTCGCGGTCGCGGCGCTGCCGATGCTGTTCGGTTTCACGCTGCTGCAGCCGCGCCCGAGCGTCGGCGCGATCGCGATCACGCTGCTCGGGATCTACTGGATCGGCTTCGCTCTCGCCCACGCGGTGCTGCTGCGCGACCTGCCGCACGGGCAGGGCATCGTGATCGACGTTCTCGTGGGGACCTTCCTCGGCGATACCGGCGCGTATCTCGGCGGCCGCACATTCGGCAAACGGCCGCTCGCACCAGACATCTCGCCGAACAAGACAGTCGAGGGCCTGCTGATCGGGATGGCGTGCGCGATCCTCGGCGTCTGGATAGCCGGCCGCTACCAGGACTGGCTCCCCGGCACGCACGCCCTCGTGCTGGGTCTCGGGGTCGCGGTGTTCGCGCCGATCGGCGACCTGTTCGAGTCGTTTGTGAAGCGCGAGGCGGGAGCCAAGGACTCAGGCGGGGTGTTCGGCGCCCACGGAGGCGCCCTGGACCGCCTGGACGCGGTCCTGTTCGTGGCGGTCGCCAGCTACTACATCTGGGCCGCGTACACGCCCTGAGGACGCCGACCTCTCTGCCGAGCCGAGGATGACCTGGGCTCAGTGTGCCCAGGTCAGGAGCCTGGCGGCTGATCTCGTTGAACCTCGCTCGCGCTCGCGCTACCGCGCCCTCACTCTCCAGGCCACAGCGGCATCAGCAGCGCCGCCTTGAGCCTTCCCTGTCGGCTACGCACGCCAGAGGAACCATCGCGCAGCGACGGATGCGACGAGCAGGCCGGCAAACCGTCCGCCGCCGCCGAGCCACACGAACACGGCGACCAGCGCAGCGAGTTGCAGCGCGAGAAACGCGAGTTGCTTGTGGCTCACAAGCCCTGTATCGACGCACCGGGGCTCGGGGATGACCGAATGGCGGACCGAGCAGCCCGGCACCTGTCCATGGGCCGGGTAGCGGGCGGCCGCCCGCTACCCGGCAGCCCGGGCACGGTCACCGAGGCACGCAGCACTTGCTTGTAGGACCGGGCCCCACCCCCGGTGACCGACCAGCACGCTAGGAACCGTTCGTATACGGCCGCTAAAGCCTGTCGCAGCGGGCGCCTAGCCCTTTTCGGCGGCGGCGCTTTCGGTTTGCCCGCACTGCGTGGCCGTGAGGTCTTCCGGGCTCGCCGCGACGATCGTGAAGGTGCTCTGGGAGGTCGGCGCGACGAGCAGCGTTCCGTGGCAGGACGGCGCATCCAGCCGGCACAGCTGCCTGCCGTGCGCGGCGGTCGTGCAGACCGTTCCACTGATCGCGTAGTTGGAGTCGATCAGCTGCGCCGTGCGGGCCGGTGACACACCGCCGGTGGAGGAGAGCGTCGCCAGCAGGACGACCGCGACGAGCGCCGCGAGCGCGAGCGCGTACGCCCACCGCGGCCCCGGAGGCGGCCAGAACCCACCGTTTGAATCGGGCTCGGACATTGGCGGGCAGGCTAGCGCAGCGTCGGCCGTTCGTTGAGAGATCTACATCTCGCTGGACCCGCGCGCCGCGGCCCTGTAGCTTTTCGTGACCGGCGGCCACACACAGCCGCCTCCTTTGAGGGAAGGAACACCATGGATCGATCGGGCGCACGCGACGCGTGGGCGAATGCACGGATGCGCAGCACCGCCGGCGGGCTGCATCACACGCGTCCGGCCGCGGTCATCGCGGCCGCGATCGCCGCGCTGCTGCTGCTCTCGCTCGGGGCGAGCAGCGCCTCCGCGCTGATCAAGCGGCTGCCGAACGGCCATCGCGTGAGCTACGCGCCGACGCACCGGCCGCTGGCGCTGACGCCGCTGACCGGTTCCGCCGTGCGCAGCGCGAAAACCGGCGCCCCGCTCGAATACCACGGTGGCCCGATCATGACCTCGAACACCAACTACACGTTCTACTGGTCCCCGTCCGGCGCAGCCGGGTATCCCGCGGGCTACACGGCCGGCATCGACCGCTACCTCGAAGGCCTCGCCGCGGACAGCGGCACCAAGCAGAACGTGGACTCCGTCTCCGCGCAGTACACCAATGGCGCCGGTGAAGCCGCCGCCTACAACTCGCACTTCGCGGGCGCGATCATCGATACCAACCCGTATCCCGAAAACGGCTGCAGCGCGGCCGCCATCTGCCTCACGGACGCGCAGATCCAGGCTGAGCTGACTAGCTACATCAGCGCGCACGGCCTGCCGGCGGACCTCACGCACGAGTACTTCGTGCTCACGCCTCCCGCCGTCGAGAGCTGCTTCGAAGCGTCGGGTTTCGAATGCTCCTCGGGCAGCAGCAGTCCCGCCTACTGCGCCTACCACGGCAAGATCACGGTCGGAGGCGGCGTGATCGTCTACGCCGACGACCCCTACACGGCGGGGGTGCTCGGGTGCGACACGAACCAGCACCCCAGCGAAAGCATCGCCGAGGGAACGATCCAGGGCGGCCTCAGCCATGAGCACAACGAGTCGATCACCGACCCTGAACTCAGCGCGTGGTACGGACCGGAAGGCAGCGAGAACGGCGACAAATGCCGAACCTTCATCGAATCCACCGAATACGGCAAAGCGCTCGGCACTGCGCCCGACGGTGCGCCGTACAACCAGGTGGTGGGCGGCGTCGACTACTGGTACCAGCAGGAGTGGAGCAACAGGACCGTCAACTGCCAGCAGCGGCTCGCGCCCGCGGTGCCGATGATCACGCGCCTGAAGCCCAAAAGCGGCGCAGCCGCCGGCGGCTCGATCGTCACGATCATCGGAGCCGGCTTCACGGGCGCCTCCTCGGTCCGCTTCGGCGCGACCGCCGCGGTGTCCTTCACCGTCAACTCCGACACGTCGATCACGGCGAGCGCCCCGGCGGGCACGACGGGTGCCGCGGACGTCACCGTGACCGGCGAAGGCGGGACCAGCCCGCTGGTCGCCGGCGACCGCTTCACATACGGCCCGCCGACGATCACGTCGATCTCGCCCGCCACCGGGCCGGTCGCGGGCGGCACGGCCGTCACGATCACCGGCTCGGGCTTCGCGGTCGGCGCCACCACCGTGTTCAGCTTCGGCAAAGCCCACGCCACGTCGGTCAGCTGCAGCTCGAGCACGCACTGCACCGCCACGACGCCGGCGTACGCATCGCCGCACGCGATCGACGTCAAAGCGACGGTCGCCTCCCGCACCAGCCGAAACAACCCCGCAGGGGACAGGTTCACCTACAAGTAGGCCCGGGCGCCGGACGGTCCCGCCGCGCATATGATCGGCGCGTGATCGCACGCCGACACCTCGCGTCCCGCGGACACGTCCAGCAGGCACGCCGGTGAGCGCCCCCAGGCGTCTGCTGGTGCTCGGCTCCACCGGCTCGATCGGCACCCAGGCGCTGGACGTCTGCTCGCGCAGCGAGGAGCTCGAGATCGTCGGGCTGTCCGCGGAGAGCTCGTGGCAGGCACTGGTCGAGCAGGCGCGCACGCTAGGCGTGAGGCGGATCGCTCTCGCCGACACCGATGCCGCGGCCCGCGCCTCGGAGGCGTGGACGGACGGCGAGGTGCTCGCCGGGGCCGAGGGACTGGTGCGGCTGGTCGTGGAGTCCGGCGCCGACCTGGTCCTGAACTCGCTCGTCGGATCGGCGGGCCTCGGGCCGACGGTGGCGACGCTGGGGGAGGGGATCGACCTCGCGCTCGCCAACAAGGAGTCGCTGGTGGTCGGCGGGGAGCTCGTCACCGCGCTCGCAGAGGCGACCGGCGCGCGCCTGATCCCGGTCGACTCCGAGCACACGGCGCTGCACCAGCTGATCGCGGGGCAGCCGGCCGGCTCGGTGGAGCGGATGACGATCACGGCGAGCGGCGGGCCGTTCCGCGGCTACACGGCCGAGCAGCTGCTTCATGTCACCGTCGAGCAGGCGCTTGCGCACCCGACGTGGGCGATGGGCGGGAAGATCACGATCGACTCCGCGACGCTGATGAACAAGGGGCTTGAGGTGATGGAGGCCCACCACCTGTTCGGCGCCCCGTATGAGCGCATCGACGTCGTCGTGCACCCGCAGTCGCTGATCCACGGGATCGTGCAGCTCGCGGACGGCGCGATGCTCGCGCATCTCGGCCCGCCGGACATGCGGATCGCGATCTCCTATGCGCTGCATGGCGGCGAGAGCACCGCCCTGCCGATCGAGCCGCTGGATCTCGCTGCCGTCGGCCGCCTCACCTTCGAGCCTGTGGACCTGCGCGCATTCGGCTGCCTGCGCCTCGCGCTGCAGGCCGCGCGGGAGGGCGGCACCGCGCCGTGCGTGCTGAACGCGGCGAACGAGATCGCCGTCCACGCGTTCCTGCAGGGCAGGCTCGGCTTCGTGCAGATCCCGGAGGTGATCGAGCGCACCCTGCATGCCGCCGGCAGCGGCCCGGTGACGGCCTTCGAGTCGCTCTACGAGGCTGACCGCCTCGCCCGCGAGATCGCATCAGGCGCCGTCGCAGCACTCGCCTGAGGGCGCATCCGCGTTGCGGAGGTGGCGTGAGCGGGCCCCGGGCCTGCCAAACTGGGGGCGTGAGCTGGGTCCTGACAATCCTCGGCATCGTCCTGCTGGTCGTGCTGCACGAGCTCGGACACTTCACCGCTGCGAAGGCGCTGGGGATGCGGGTGGAGCGTTTCTCGCTGTTCTTCCCGCCGAGCATCTTCAAGGTCAAACGCGGCGAGACCGAGTACGCGATCGGGGCGATCCCGGCGGGCGGCTACGTGAAGATCACCGGGATGAACCCCGAGGAGATCGCGGATCTCGAGCCGGAGGTGGCGAAGCGCGCGTACTACAACCAGCCGCCGTGGAAGCGAATCGTGGTGATCCTCGCCGGGCCGGGCGTGAACATCCTGATCGCGTTCGTCCTGTTCTGGGGCGTGCTCGCCATGGGCAGCGTCAACGGGGACGTGCTGCTCTCGCGGCTGAACCCGTCCGTGCAGACGCTGACGCCGACGACGAGCGTGCAGATGATCGAGCGCGGCCACCCCGCCGACGGCACCCTGAAGCCGGGCGACAAGATCCTCACCGTCGACGGCAGGACTGCGACGGTCTCCTCGACGATGGCAGGTGTCAGCGCCCACCGCTGCGCGGGCGCGCAGGTCGAGGGATGCCGCGCGGCGACACCGGTCGTGCTGACCGTGCGGCGAAGCGGGCAGGTGGTGCGCCTTGCGATCTACCCGCGCTACAGCAAGGAAGCGGGGCGGATGCTCGTCGGCTTCGGGTTCGGCGTGCAACCGAAAGCATTCGGCCCGCTCGCCGCCGCCGGCGCCTCCGGCGCCGCGATGTGGAAAGTCACGACCGGAACGCTCACGGGCTTCGGCAAAGCGCTCACGAGCTCCAAGACCCGCGGGCAGATCTCGAGCATCGTCGGGATCACGCAGGACGCCCACACCACGGTCGAAGCGGGAGCCGGCGACGCGCTCGTGTTCCTCGGCTACATCTCGCTGGTGCTCGCAGTGATCAACCTGTTCCCGTTCCTGCCGCTCGACGGCGGGCACGTGCTGTGGGCGCTCGCCGAGAAGGTCCGCGGCAAGCGCGTCTCGCTGATCGCCATGTACCGGTTCAGCTCCGTCGGCATCGTGCTGATGCTGTTCCTGGTGATCAACGGCATCAGCAACGACATCGGCCGGCTGGCGGGCTGACACAGACCCAGCTCTTGGTCAGCGGCCCCATGCGCTCGGGTAGCGCGGGCCCGAACAGGGCCTGCATCTCGCGCCTGCGGAGCAGCTGGATGTCCTCCCATTCGCCAGCCGCACCGAGCCGCCAGTAGCGGCGGCGGAGCCCGACGGGCAGCCAGTGCGCGAACGGAAGCAGCGAATGAGGCTCGATCGGGAATGAGCAGGCGGGCGTCTGGACCATCCAGCCCCTGCCGACGCGCCGGATCTCCGCCGCGAACGCGTCGCGGCGGCTGCGCGGCACATGCTCGATCACGCTCGAGCAGTAGACGAGATCGAACTCGTCGTCGGCGAACGGGAGCCCGACGGTGGCATCTGCCTGCACGAACGGGCCCGGGTAGGACGGCATCGGCCGCAGGTCGACACCGGTGATGTCCATGTCCGGCTCGAACGCGCGCAGACCGAGCGTTCCGCAGCCCACGTCGAGCACACGGGCGTCCGGCGGGAGATGCGTGAGGGCGAAGAAGCGCTCGTGGCGGGCCGCCCTGGCGCGCGCGGCGGGGCGGCCCGCCAGGCGCGGCAGGGGGCCGCGGGCGGTGGAGTAGATCTCCGGCATCTGTCAGATGGACGCTACTACGGGCTTCACCCAGCGTTTCCGGGGCGTTGGACCGCTGGGGCACAAATGGTCGACGCCGAGCAAAGGCCGTTTTCGGACGCATCCCGGAACCCGGCGCACAGGCGAGCCCGCGCTCAACGCACCGATCGTCCCGGCCGCCAACGCGGGCAAACCGAGATCGCTGGACCAGCCAGCCACAGCACCGCGCGGGCGGGATCGCCGGCGCGACCACGGCCACGCCCGCACCGGGCAGCAGCAGGGACTAGACGATGACCGACCGTCTGCATGTGCTCGTGCGATATCGCCTACTCAGCCAGCCCAACGGCTTTGAGGGCTTCTGTGGGCTCGATGAAGTAGCGAAGTTCGGTTACCGCCCCGTCGCGAATTGCAACAACACAGGCTCGTGGAGAGTCGACCTCAACGCCGCTCACGCGCCCGCGTCCGCGCTGCCTGCCCGTGATCAGCACGTGTTCATCGAGATCACGCGCCTGTTCAACCTGAAATCCCCAGTCTGCCCAACTCTCGCCCATGTCGCGGAAGAACTGGAACACCCCCTCAGCTCCCACGTAGCTCACGGGCTCGCCAACGACACCCACGAGGCGCATCTCGAATCGAGCATCACACAGCGCATTGAACGCGTCTGGGTCTCCCCGATTCAGCGCGGCGACGCCACGGAGCACCATCTCCACGTTCTCCTGCGACATCGCCTATCCGCGCTCCTTTGCGAGGCGTTCGCCGGCAGCACGGGCCTCGTCGATGTCGGTGTAGTTGGTCTGCTGCTCGACCAAACCTGCCTGCCAGATCACGACGCTCGCATACCGGAATCGGACCTCGGCGCTCCCGCCGGCAACGCGGCCTCGTGCGATGACCACGGCGAAGACCACCCCAAAGCCGAAATCGAGGATCTCCCCGGGCTCGGCGTGGAAGGAGTCGTAGGGGGCGATTACGTCTTCCATCACGCCCCGGGCAGCCGCTCGCCCTTCGAACGTGCCGAGCTGTGCCCCTCGAAGGATGACATCGGGGGCGTAAAGGGCATCGACAGCGTCGAAGTCACGACGGTTGGCAGCCTCGAAGAGCGACAGCATGAGGTCAGTGGGGTTGGAGGTCCTGGACTCCTCAGCCATGAGGCGCAGTATCCCTCTTCGCCAGACGGGTCTGAACGGCAGCTCTGCGTTCGGCTCAGCAGAGGATGGCTACGTCCTGGGAAAGCCGATTCAGGCTGCAACCGGCCGGGTCGTGGGCAGTGACACGGTCTCCAACCCCTCGCTGATCGCGTTGGGAAATTGGGGAGTGAGGCGCCGGCAGGACATCGGCCCCATGAAGGTCGCAGCGTGGAGCCAGTGGGAACAGACCTCCGGCATCTAGAATCAGGCCATGGCCTCCAAGCGGCAGATCGACGTCGGCGGCGTCCTCATCGGCGGCGGCGCCCCAGTCGCCGTGCAGACGATGACGAAGACCGAGACCGCGAACCTCGCGGCGACGATGGAGCAGATCCGCACCGTCGCCGACGCGGGAGCGGACCTCGTCCGCGTTGCGGTGCCCCGTGAGCAGGACGCCGAGGCGCTGCGGACGATCGTCAGGGACTCGCCGATCCCCGTGATCGCGGACATCCACTTCAACCACACGCTGGCGCTGAAGGCGATCGAAGCGGGCGCCCACTGCGTGCGCCTGAACCCGGGCAACATCGGCGGCCCGGAGAAGGTCGCGGAGGTGATAGCGCTCGCCAGGGAGCGCGGGACGCCGCTGCGCGTCGGCGTCAACTCGGGCTCGCTGCCCAAGCACCTGCGGGAGATGGAGTACGAGGACCCCGTCGAGGCGCTCGTTACCGCGGCGATCGAGACCGTCGCGCTGATGGAGAGCCTGGACTTCACGAACTTCAAGGTCTCGATGAAGTCCACCTCCGTGCCGAACACGATCGCCTCCAATCGCAGGCTCGCCGAGCGGATCCCCTACCCGCTGCACCTCGGCGTTACCGAGGCGGGCACGAAGTGGACGGGCTCGCTGAAGTCCGCGGTGGGCCTCGGCACGCTGCTCGCCGACGGGATCGGCGACACGATCAGGATCTCGCTGTCCACGTTCCACGCCGAGGAGGAGGTCAAGGTCGCCTGGGAGATCCTGAAGGCGCTGAAGCTCCGCCAGCGCGGCCCGGACCTGATCGCTTGCCCCACGTGCGGCCGGCTGCAATTCGACATGGACACCGTCGTCGCTGAGGTCGAGCGGCGCCTGCAGGCATACGAGGACCCGATCGAGGTGTCCGTGCTCGGCTGTGCGGTGAACGGCATCGGCGAGGCGCGCCACGCGGACTTCGGGATCACAGGCGCCAAGGACATGGGGATGATCTACTCCAAGGGCGAGCCGCTGAAGAAGGTCCCCACAAACGAGCTCGTCGACGAGCTGTTCAAGGAGATCGACCGCTACTACGCCGCCGGGAAGACCGTCCAGAGGGACGAGGCGGCCGCCGCGGAGGCGCGCGAGTGGCTCGAGCAGAACGAGGACCTCACGGCGATGACGCCGGAGCGGATCGCGGCGCTCGAAGCCGCCGCCGCCGAGAACGACGCCGCCGCCGGCGCCGTGCTCGAGAGCATGCTCGCCCCCGCCGGTCCAGCGGAGATCGACGAGTCGGTCTCGCCGGTGGCCGGACGGCGCTTCAGCCGCCGCTGAGAGGACCTCTCGAGCGGCGGCCGTTCAGCGCGGCCGGCTCAGGCTGCCGCGAGGCGCTCCGCGACCTTGCTCCAGTCCACGACGTTCCACCACGCGTCGATGTAGTCAGGACGCCGGTTCTGGTACTTCAGGTAGTAGGCGTGCTCCCAGACGTCGACGCCGAGCAGCGGCGTGTGACCCGCCGAGATCGGGTTGTCCTGGTTCGGGGTGCCGGCGACGGCGAGACCGGAGCCGTCGTAGACGAGCCATGACCAGCCCGAGCCGAACTGGTTGACGCCGGTTTCCTTCATCTTGGACTGCAGGTCGGCGAAGGAGCCGAATGCGGAGTCGATCGCGGAACCGAGGTCGCCCGAGGGAGCGCCGCCGCCGCTCGGGCTCATGCTCTCCCAGAACAGGCTGTGGTTGTAGTGGCCGCCGCCGTTGTTGCGGACGGCGGTGCGCTTGTCCTCCGGCACCTGCGAGAGGTCGCGCAGGATGTCCTGTACCGGCGCGTCCGCGAGGGGTGTGCCCGCGAGCGCGGCGTTCGCCTTGTCGACGTACGCCTGGTGGTGCTTGTCGTGGTGTATCTCCATCGTCTTGGCGTCGATGTGCGGTTCGAGCGCGTCGAATGCGTAAGCGAGCGGCGGTACGGAAAAGGCCATGTCAGCGTGCTCCTTGTCGGTGTTGCATGGGCTGGCGGGAAACTACGGCTGTTCTATCAAAGGCCGTGCTGCCGCCGATACCCATCTCGAGCGCAGGGTATGTGCACGGCGCAGGAGAAGCGACTGTGCAGACGCAGCGCAGCGGGTATCTATACCCTCGCTGCGTGAGCAGCCGGCAAGTCACAGCGAGGCCCCGATGACGCGCCTGTCGGGCTACCTGCTCCCGACCGAGCGAGAGGCTCCCGCCGACGCGGAGGCGATCTCGCACAAGCTGATGGTCAGGGCCGGCCTGGTCCGCCAGATCGGCGCCGGGATGTGGACGTGGCTGCCCGCAGGGTGGCGCACGCACACGAAGGCGGTGCAGATCATCCGTGAGGAGATCGACGCGATCGGCGGCCAGGAGATGCTGATGCCGGTGCTGCAGCCCGCGGAGCCGTGGCACCGGACGGGCCGCTACGAGATTGACGAGCTGTTCAAGCTGAGTGACCGCAAGGGTTCTGAGCTGGTCCTCGCGATGACCCACGAGGAGGCCGTCACCACGCATGTCGCGCAGCTCGTGCGCTCCTACCGCGACCTGCCGCTGATCCTCTACCACTTCCAGGTCAAGGAGCGCGATGAGCCCAGGCCCCGCGCGGGCGTGCTGCGGACCCGCGAGTTCATCATGAAGGACTCGTACACCTTCGACCGCGACGCGGACGGCCTGGACGAGCGCTACCGGCTGCACGTCGGCGCCTACGACCGGATCATGGAGCGCACGGGCCTGCGCTGGTACCGGGTGCAGGCGGACGTCGGGATGATGGGGGGCAGCGGCGCCGACGAGTACATGGCGCCGTGCGCCGCCGGCGAGAACGAGGTTGCGCTCGCGCCCGGCTACGCCGCGAACGTGGAGATCGCGAGCGCGGACCCGAAGCCGGTGGAGCTCGAGCCCGCGGGCGATGCTCCGCAGCTCGTGCCGACGCCGGGCCTGACGAGCGTCCCGGAGGTCGCGAGCGCGCTCGGCCTGCCGGACGGGGCGCTGCTGAAGGCGTTCCCGGTGATCGTGTCCGGCGAGCAGGAGCGGATGGTGCTGGTGCTGGTCCGCGGTGATCACCGGGTGAACGAGCTGAAGCTGGCGCGGGTGCTCGGCGCGCCGCTGCGCCCGGCCCGCCCCGAGGAGATCTCAGAGCGGCTCGGGCCGCCCGGGTTCATCGGGCCGGTCGGCGGGCACGGGCTCGAGATCCTGCTCGACGACGGGGTCGCCGACGGCGCCTACGTCACCGGTGCCAACGCCGCCGATGAGCACCTGCGGGGTGTCGTCCCGGGCCGGGACTTCGAGTTCCGCCGCGCCGATGTGCGCAGCGTGTGCGCGGGCGACACGATCGACGGCCACGAGATCACGATCGAGCCCGCGATCGAGGTCGGCAACATCTTCAAGCTGGGGACCCGCTACTCGGTTCCGCTCGGCGCCACCTATCTCGACGAGAACGGGCGCGAGCAGCCGATCTGGATGGGCTCCTACGGGATCGGCCCGGCGAGGATCGTCGCAGCGGCCGTCGAGCAGTTCGCCGACGAGAAGGGCATCGCGTGGCCGCGCGCGCTCGCGCCCTTCGCCGTGCACCTGGTGAGCCTCGGGAAGCCCGGCACGCCCGAGCGCGAGGCGGCCGACGAGCTCTACCGCCGCCTGGCCGACGGCGGCGTGGAGGTGCTCTATGACGACCGTGACCTCGGCCCGGGGGAGAAGTTCGCCGACGCGGAGCTGCTCGGCTGCCCGATCCGGCTGACGGTCGGCCGGCGCTCGCTCGAGTCCGGCGAGGCCGAGGTGCAGATCCGGCGCGGCCGGGCCGACGCACCCGGGATACCCCTCGACGGCGATGACGAGTCGCTCCTGAGGACCGTGGATGAGCTGTGGCGGAGCCTCCCCTAGAGCAGCCCGGCCGGGACGCCCCGCTGCGCACCGGACCCGCTGAGGATGCTCCGCAGCGCCAGCCCCTGACTGCACGCAGGCTGTTCGGGCTCGACCGCTCCGGTCCGGCGCCGGTGCAGACGCAGGCCGGCCAGCCGCTGCGTCCTTGGACGATCCCGAACGCGATCGGCTTCACGCGGCTCGCGCTGATCCCCGTCTTCATGGTCCTCGCGCTGTCGAGCAGCGACGGCACGGGCGCATGGATAGCGATCCTCTTCGCCGTGATCGGCTGGGGCGACTACGCGGACGGCATGGCCGCGCGCGTGACCGGCCAGTACAGCCGCCTCGGTGCGCTGATGGACCCCGTGACAGACCGCCTGCTCGTGATCTGCGGGGTGATCGTCACCTGGAAGTTCGACCTGCTGCCGCACTGGGCGCTGGCGCTGCTCGCGATCCGCGAGCTGCTGATGCTCGTGCTCGGGCGCTGGGCGCTCTCGCGCGGCGCCGAGCTGCGCATCAACTGGCCCGGGCGGCTGGGCGTCGCGCCCGTGATGGGATCCTTCTTCTTCGCGATGGCGGGACTGCCTGTGCTCGCGGAAGTGATGCTGTATGTCGGGCTCGCGCTGGCGCTCCTGGCTAGCTGGATGTACGGCCGAACGGCACTGCTGCAGATACGCGCCCAGAGCGGTCCATAGCCTCAAGCTCAGCTTTACCTTTTGGGCTATACTCGCAGGCTCTGGCCGGTGGCGTGGGGCAGCTTTTACCGCGGACCGCCGGCGCAAGTCCGCAAGAGGAGAAGAGCCCACGATGGACGAGACGTTCCCCGATCTTGGCTCGCTGACGGACGTCGAACTGAAAGACGTCATCCGGCAGCTGACCGAGGAGGAGACGGAGATCTCCTACAGGCGGCGCATCCTGCACGGCAAGATCGACATCCTGCGCGCGGAGCTCGTCAACCGCCTGCGCCACAAACACGAGGGCGGCGAAGTGACGATCACCGGCGATGACCTGCAGAAGCTCACGGACATCCTCTCGCGCCAGCAGACGGACACGTCACAGTGATGCCGCGCTCGATCAGCGGCGCGGCCCACGCCGAGCGGGTCCGCTAGGGGACCCCGGCGATGGCACTGCACTGCACGGAGTGCGGCTTCGTCAACGACGAGGCGTCGAACTACTGCGCTCGTTGCGGCGCGCTGCTGCCGAGGGCCGAGACGTCCGGTGAGCCGGTCACGGCGACCTACAGGATCGACGACTCGGGCGAGCTCGTCCCGGTCGAGCTGGATCAGGTGGCGGCGCAGGGCCCGGCGCTCGTGATCCGCGCCGGCGGAGGCCGGGTCGGTGAGAGCTTCCCCGTCGCCGGTGAGCGCATGAGCATCGGCCGGCGCCCGGACTCCGAGGTGTTCCTCGACGATGTGACGGTCTCACGTGACCACGCGCTGCTGATAAGGCGCGCCGACCAGTGGTATCTCGACGACTGCGGATCACTCAACGGGACCTATGTGAACCGGTCCAGGATCGAGTCTCAGCGCCTGCAGGAGGGCGACGAGCTTCAGATCGGCAAGTACAAGCTGACGTTCCACGCGCGCTGATGGCCGTCCAGGCGACAGGCGGCGATGTGGACCCGATCGAGGTCGAGATACCCGCCGCCGAGGGTGCGCGCAGGCAGAAATCGCTGACGATCGGCGCGGTCTGCAAGGCGATCGCGCAGGAGTTCCCGGACATCTCGATCTCCAAGATCCGCTACCTGGAGGACCAGAAGCTGCTGACCCCGCGCCGCACGCCCGGCGGCTACCGGCTCTACACCCAGGGCGACGTCGACAGGCTGCGCACGATACTCAGGATGCAGCGCGACGAGTTCCTGCCGCTGCGCGTGATCCGCCAGGAGCTCGCATCCGGCCGCTCCGGCGACGCCGGCCCCGTTCCGGGCGGACGCGAGGGCGCGCGTGCATGGCGCCCGAGCGTCAGCGTCCGCGAGGCGACCGGGGCCCTGTACTCGCTCGAGGACGTGCTCGAGGAGACAAAGGCGGAGGCCAAGCTGGTCCGCGAGCTGGAGGAGTACGGCGTCGTGAAAGGCGAGATGCGCGGCGGCGTGCGCTACTTCGACGAGACCGAGCGCGAGATCATCGCCGCCGTCGCCGAGCTCGCACGCTATGGCGTCGGCGGTCGCAACCTCAGGGTGTTCCGCTCCTCGGCGGACCGTGAGGCGAGCCTGCTGCAGCAGATCCTCGCGCCGGCGCTGCGCTCGCGCAACCCCGAGCGGCGCAAGGAGGCGGTGGACGCGCTCGAGAATCTCGCCGCGGTCGCCACGCACCTGAAGCACCTGCTGCTGATTCGAGACCTGCGCAAGATCGTCCGCTGATGGGCGCAGCGCGGCTGCGTCCCCTGATCAGGGAGATCCCAGACTTCCCGCAGGCCGGGATCGGCTTCAAGGACATCACGCCGCTGATGGGGGACGCCGAGGCGCTCGCGGAGGCCGTCGGTGCGCTCGCCGAGCTCGCACGGGGACTTGACGTGGACTGCGTGCTCGCGGCCGAGGCGCGGGGCTTCCTGCTCGGGCCGGCGCTCGCGCTCGAGCTCGGCGTCGGCTTCGCGCTGGCCCGCAAGCCCGGCAAGCTCCCGCACGAGACGGTCGCCGTGGAGTATGAGCTGGAGTACGGCGCCGGGCGCCTTGAGCTCCACACCGACGCGATCGCGCCCGGATCGCGGGTGCTCGTGCACGATGACCTGCTCGCGACGGGAGGCACAGCCGCCGCGCTCTGCGCGCTGGCCGAGCGCGTCGGCGCGAGCGTCGCCGCGTGCGGCTTCCTGATCGAGCTGGCGTTCCTCGGCGGCCGTGAGCGGCTTGTGCCGCACGACGTCCACGCCCTGCTCACCTACGACGCCTAAGCTTCGCCGCGTGCCCACCGCCCGCCGCAGCCGCACGATCGGGGCCCCCGCCACGCAGATCTGGGAGATCGTCCGCGACCCCCATCACCTGCCCCGCTGGTGGCCGCGCGTCGAGCGCGTCGAGGATGTGCAGGGCGACGCGTTCACCGAGGTCATGAGGACCGCGAAGGGGAAAGTCGTGCGTGCGGACTTCGACGTGCTCTCGGCCGATGAGGAGCACCGCGAGCTGCGCTGGTCCCAGCGGGTGCAGGGAACCCCGTTCGGGCGCCTGCTGAGCTCCGCCGAGACACAGGTGAGCCTGCGCCCGCTGCCCGACCGCGCGCCGCCGGGAGCCACGGAGGTCACGCTCGAGCTCCGCCAGGTCCTGACGGGGTTCTTCCCCCGCTTCGGCGGCCACATGGTCAAGCGCGCCGCGAGCGCGACCCTCGAGGAGGCCCTGGACGGGTTGGAGCGGATCAGTGAGTGAGACGGCGCCCGCGATGAGATGGTGGGGGTGGGGCGATGAGGCGCATCCGCCTGCGCTGCCGCCGCATGCACTCGGATTCCTCGCGGAGACGGTCGGCGTCGCCCCGCGCGCCCGCCCGCCGGTGGCGCTGGAAAACGTCAGGATCGCGGACCCCGCACTCGCCGGCTCGGTGCTGGCCGAGATGGCCGCGATCGTCGGCGCGGGCGCCGTCAGCATCGAGCACCGTGACCGCGTCGAGCACGCCGCTGGGAAGGGCTATCCGGACCTGATCCGCCTGCGCGAGGGGCTCCCGGACGGCGCGCCGGACGCCGTCGTGAGCCCAGCCGGCCACGATGAGGTCAGGGCCGTCCTTGAGCTCTGCGAGCGCGGCTCTGTCGCGGTCGTCCCGTTCGGCGGCGGAACCAGCGTCGTCGGCGGCGTCGCTCCGCTGCGAGGCGACCACGCCGGGGTGATAAGCCTGGACATGGGGCGGATGGGCTCGGTCTTGCACCTCGACCGCGAGTCCCGCACGGTGACCGTGCAGGCGGGGATGCGCGCGCCGGCCCTCGAGGAGCACCTGTCGGCGCGCGGGCTCACGCTCGGCCACTTCCCGCAGTCCTACGAGTACGTCTCGCTCGGAGGCTGCGCCGCGACGCGGTCCGCAGGGCAGGCCTCGACCGGCTACGGGGCGATCGCCGAGATGGTGCTCGGGGTGCGCCTTGCCGCCCCCGCCGCCGAGATCGCGCTCGCACCGGTGCCGGCCACGGCCGCCGGGCCGGACCTGCGGGAGCTGATCGTCGGCTCGGAGGGGACACTCGGGGTGATCAGCGAGCTTTCGCTGCGGGTGCGCAGCGCGCCGAGCACGCGTCGATACGAGGGTGTCTTCTTCGAGAGCTTCGCGGCGGGCACGCACGCCCTGCAGCTGCTCTCCCGCGAGCATGTCCTGCCGGATGTCGCGCGGCTGTCCGACGAGCACGAGACGCGCATGTCGATGGCGCTCGCCGGAGTGGGCGGCGTCAAAGGGAGGCTCGGACGCGCCTACATCGGCGCGCGCGGGATGCGCGAGGGATGCCTCGCGATCCTGGGCTTCGAGGGCCCTGACGCTGACGCTTCGTTCCGGCGCTCGCGCGCGATCTCGCTGCTGCGCCGCGAGGGCGCGCTGCCGGTCGGTGGCTCACCCGGCCGGGCGTGGTTGCACGGGCGCTTCGAGGGCCCGTATCTGCGCGATGACCTGCTCACGCACGGCGTGATGGTCGAGACGCTGGAGACCGCGACGCCGTGGTCGAACGTGGCGCGCCTGCACAGCGAGGTGGCGGAGGCGATCTCCGTGGCGCTCGGCTCGCGCGGCGCCACGGCGCTGGTGATGTGCCACGTATCCCACGTCTATGAGACGGGCTGCTCGCTGTACTTCACGTTCCTCGCACGCCAGCGTGAGGGTGCAGAGATCGACCAGTGGCGTGAGGTCAAGCGCGCGGCGTGCAACGCGATCGTCGACGGCGGCGGCACGATCACCCACCACCACGCCGTCGGGCGCGATCACGCGGAGTGGATGCCGCGCGAGGTCGGCGCCGGCGGCGTCGCGGCGCTGCGCGCGCTGAAGAGCGAGCTCGACCCCGCCGGGATCATGAACCCCGGGAAGCTGCTCCCGCTCAGCCCGGCAGGGTGAGCGGGCCGCGCAGCACGACCGGTCCCGGATAGGTCGGCAGCGGCTTCGTCTCCCGGGTCAGCAGCATCGCGTGGTATTCGGCGGCGTTTGAGGGCAGCAGCGCACCGCCGGCGAGGCGCTTGCTCGAGGTCACCGCCGGCGCCTTGCTGACGGGCTCGGCGTGCCCGGGGCCGTTGTAGAGCCAGATCGCGTAGAAGAAGCCTTTCGAGGGCGGGAGGTTTTCGGCCGCGATGTAGAACGCTTTTTTGCCGGCTTCTTCGAGCACCTCGACGAGGCCGATGCTCCTGCTGATCCGGCTCGGTGAGCGCATCGGCACGCGCGCGACGATGTTCGGAGCCCTCGTCGTGGTGGTCTTCGAGGTCGAGGATGTCGAGCTTGAGCTGTTGTTGCCCGAGAGGATCAGCACCGCGGCCACGACGATGATCACGAGCGCACCGAGCAGCAGCCCGCCGCCGAGGCGCGAGCTCGTGACCTGCGGGGCGCTCCGGCTGCTCGCCGGCGCCGAGCCGGCCTCCGAGCTCGCCTGGCCGGCCCGGGACGGCGCACCCGCGGGGCCGGCGGCGGGGATTTCAGGCAGGCCCGAGGGCGGAGCGATCGGAGCGAGCTCGGTCGCCAGGGCGCTCGCCCACAGGCGCGCGGGCTCGGAGGCGCTGATCCGGGTCCTCGTGCGCAGCCGCTCGGCCACGCCCGGCTGCTGGGAGAGCAGGTAGTCCCCGATCTCGCGCCGCTCGTCGGGTGTCAGTCCGCGCGCCTGGGCGGGCGCGAGAACCGCGAGCGCGGCCTGTGCACGGTCCTGCACGGCCCGCTGCGGTATCTGCAGGAGCGACGCGACCTCGGCGTAGCTCTTGCCTCTGCTGAGGAGCAGGGAGAGCGCCGCGCGCTGGTCGGGGGGAAGCTCGTCCAATCTGCTCATGGTCAGTGTCCCTGCGTGCGACGACGGCGCATCCGTTCGGCGCGTGCCCGCGGGCCGACGTAGGCTATCGTGGCGGCGCGATGAGCACGCACAGCGCCGAGGAAATCACGCAGCACATGATGGGCTTTGATGTTCTCTACGGGCTGAGCATCACCTCCTTCAAAGCGGATGAGGTCCGGGCAGAGGTGCCCGTGCGGAAGGAGATCTGCCAGCCGTTCGGGCTCGTCCACGGCGGTGTCTACGCGTCGATCGCGGAGTCGATCGCATCGCTCGCGACCGCGCTCGGGGTGATGGAGGCAGGGGACATCGCGATGGGTCAGTCCAACGCGACGAGCTTCCTGCGGCCGATCACGCAGGGCACGGTGCACGCGGTCGCCGTCCCCGTTCACCGCGGCCGCACCACCTGGGTCTGGGACGTCAGCTTCAGAGACGATCAGGACCGCCTGTGCGCGGTCACCCGGATGACGATCGCGGTGCGGCCGGGGCAGGCCGCAGGGCCGCCGGGCGCCTGAGCGGCGCCGGGCGCCGCGGAGGGTGCAGCGGCCGCAGCGGCGCCGGGATCTGGTCCGGGAGCGGCTTCGCCGAGAAGCCCGTGTCCGGGAGCGGCGAGGGCAGCAGCGAGCCCGGGAACACCGCTTCGTTGATCGGCACGGCGGTCTCCGCGGCGGCCCGCGCGACGCGGGCGTCGCTGGCGTAGATGTCGACCACGACGGGGCCCGCCGGGATCATGATCGTCCGGCCCTTCTGCGCGAAGCGCGCGAACACGCCGCGCACGGGGATCACGCGGCCGGGGGAGGTCCCGCCCGGGACGAAGCTGTTGTTGGGGGACGTGACGATGCGCAGCGGGGTGACACACGTCGACTGCCCGCCCTGCAGGCAGTCGCCGTACTGGACCGCGAACCCGCCGCTCGGATCATGCGACGCTTCCGTAATCGCGAGGCCGTGGAAGCTCGCGCCGAGCCAGTACACGGGGAAGGGCGTGACGATCATGCCCTCCAGCGTGTTGTGGGGCACGGGGACGTCCTGCAGGGTGTTGCCGCAGCCCGCGAGGGCGAGCGTGCAGAGGCCGGCGAGGATGAACGGGTGCGGGCGCACGACGCGCAGACTAGTGGGGCCGGGGTCGCCCGGCGTCAGCCCCTGTAGCGGCTCGTGATCGGCATCCGCCGGTCGCGGCCGAACGCGCGGGGGGTGATCTTGATTCCCGGAGGCGCCTGCCGGCGCTTGTACTCGGCGAGGTCGACCAGGCGGATCGTGCGGTCGACGTGCTCCTGGGCCAGCCCCTGCGCGATCAGCTGCTCACGGCTCTGATCTAGCTCGACGTAGCCCTCGAGGATGCGGTCGAGGACCTCGTAGGGCGGCAGCGAGTCCTCATCTCGCTGGTCCGGGCGCAGCTCCGCCGACGGGGCGCGTTCGATGATCGACGGTGGGATCGGCCGGTTCGCGCCGGCGCCGGGCCCGAGCAGGCCGCTCAGGCTCGTCCCCGCGGGCGAGTTGCGCCACTCGCAGAGCCGGTAGACGAGTGTCTTCGGAACATCCTTGATCACCGCGAAGCCCCCGGCCAGGTCCCCGTAGAGCGTCGTGTAGCCGACGGACATCTCGGACTTGTTGCCGGTGGCGAGCACCAGCCACCCGAACTTGTTCGAGAGAGCCATCAGCAGGTTGCCCCGGATACGGGCCTGCAGGTTCTCCTCGGTCAGGTCGGGCTCGCGCCCGGCGAACTCGATCCGCAGCGAGCCCTCATAGGCGTGCACGACCGGCTCGATCGGCATCTCGTGCGCGCGAACGCCGAGCGCGGACGCGAGCGCCCGGGCGTCCTGCTGCGTTCCCGTCGAGGAGTACCTGGAGGGCATCACCGCGGTGCTGACCTGGGCGGGGCCGAGCGCATCCGCGGCGAGGCACGCCACGAGGGCGGAATCGATCCCGCCGGAGAGCCCGAGCACGACGCGCTCGAAGCCGTTCTTGTGCACGTAGTCGCGCAGGCCGAGCATCAGGGCGCCGTAGACCTCCGCCTCGACAGGGGTGAGCGGGGCAGCCGGCTCGGGGCGTGCGGGGACATACCCGGGCGGGTTCTCGGGCACGGGCGCCAGCTCCGCGAGGACCGGGACCGCGCGCGTCGACATGCGCGCCGCCGGGCGGTGGCCGGCGTCACGCAGCCGCGCGGCCACGGCCGCGTCGAGGTCGACCTCGCACAGCAGCATCGCCTCCTGGAACTGCGGCGCCCGGGCGATGGTGCGGCCCGTGTGGTCGATCACGCATGAGTGCCCGTCGAAGATCAGCTCGTCCTGCCCGCCGACGAGGCCGCAGAACGCGACACACGCGAGGTTGTCCCGGGCGCGCTGGGCGAACATCCGCTCTCGCTCGGCTCCCTTGCCGGCGTGGTAGGGGGACGCTGAGATGTTGATGATCAGCGATGCGCCGGCGAGTGCCTCGTCGCTAGCGGGTGGCCCGGCCTCCCAGATGTCCTCGCAGACCGTCAGCCCGATGCGGTGACGCCCGATCTCGATCAGCGCGCCGCCGCTGCCGGCCTGGAAGTAGCGCTGCTCGTCGAACACCCCGTAGTTGGGTAGGTACACCTTGCGGTAGATCGCCTTCACCTCACCGCCGGCGAGGACCGCGGCAGAGTTGTAGACGTCCTCTGCCCGCTCCGGGAATCCGATGATCGCGGTGATGTCGTGACAGTCCGGGGTGAGCGACTGCAGCGCCTCGCGCGAGTCCGACAGGAAGTGCTCCTTGAGCAGCAGGTCCTCGGGCGGGTAGCCCGTCAGGATCAGCTCCGGGAACAGCGCGATGTCGGCGCCCGCGTCACGGGCCGCCGTGATCCCGTCCCGCACGCGCCGGGTGTTGCCCGCGATGTCGCCGACCGTCGCGTTGATCTGGCAGAGGGCGAGTCTCACCTCAGCCGGCGCCGGCCGGCTTGCGCGCCGTGCGGCCGCCTGACGCCGGGCGCCCGTTTTCGGAGCCGGCCTTCCTGCGTGTACCGGCGGTGCGGGCTGCGCGCCGCTTCGGCGTCACGCCCGCGGCGTCCGCGAGCGAGGCGATCGCCCACTGCAGGTCGCGGGCGATGCCCTCGAGTTCCGGCAGCGCGTCGTAGTCGCCGAGCAGCCCGAAGCCGAGGCTGCCGTCGTAGCTCATGACCGCGATCCCGAGCGCCTGGCGCTGGGCGAGGGGCACGACCGGGTAGAGGTGGATCAGGCGGTGTCCGAGCAGGTACAGCGGGAACTGCGGCCCGGGCACGTTCGTGACCACGAGGTTGAAGAACTGCTGGCGCGCCTGCAGGCGAGCCGCCTGGCTGAGGATCGTCGGCGGGGCAAAGCCCGCGAGGTCCGTCAGCACCTGGGCGCCGACTGCCTGCCCGGATTTCTTCAGGTCGTCCATCGAGTCGGCGACGCGGCGAAGGCACTCCGCGGGGTCCTGCACACCCACCGGCAGCGGGGCCCACATCGCGGCGACCTGGTTGCCGAGCGCGCCGCGCTGATCGCTGCTGCGCACGGATACCGGCACCATCGCCTTCAGCACGAGCCCGTCGGTGTCGAACTGCCGGTCGCGCAGGTAGCGCCCGAGCGCGAGCGCGACGGACGTCAGCACGGTGTCGTTGAGGGTTCCGCCGAGCGAATCCTTGATGCCCTTCAGGGTGGCGAGGTCGGCGTCGAGGAACGTGTAGCGCCGGTGCGGCCCGATCGTCACGTTGAACGGGGTCGGCGGGGCTGGGGCATTGAGGCCGGCCAGCGTCGTCGCGCCGATGCTCGTCAGGCCCTCCTTGACCTGGGAGAGGGCCCTGC
>Ga0209698_10001252_pt1 | contig 29394 bp, 22 predicted proteins | sample LitLauG_LLR_2012_FD_187203 | JGI IMG/M metagenome (GOLD analysis project Ga0209698, IMG submission 187203) | Freshwater sediment microbial communities from Pennsylvania, USA - Little Laurel Run_MetaG_LLR_2012 (SPAdes) (version 2) | ecosystem: Environmental > Aquatic > Freshwater > Creek >... | reverse complement strand
GACGGTTGACGAGGTTAACAGTGCCTGCGCGACCAGGTCGAGAAAAAGATCATTAGAGAACTTTGTTGCGAGTTTCGCCGCAGATGTGTCCGAGAAAGCGGGGACGCCGGAGAACCTGGTCACTCAACCATACGACAAGATCTCGCCGGCGATGCGGAGCCGCTACCTCTCGCTCAGCCCTTACAACCTGGTGCGCATCATCCTCGGCGAGCCAAAGCCCGCCGACACGGATTCCGATAGTGTGTACACCCGGGCCGCCCGCCACCTGACAGAGTGGATTGCCGCGGGCGTTCTGGCACGCGACCGCGAGCCGGGCGTCTTCCCCTATTTCCAGGAATTCACGGTTCCCGACACCGGCGAACGTCTTTTGCGCAAGGGGTTCATCGCGCTCGGGAAGGTGGAAGAATACGCCGCGGGAGTAGTGCACCGCCACGAGCAGACTTTAGCGGGTCCCAAAAAGGATCGTCTGGAACTGCTGCGCCACACCCACGCTCATTGCGGACAGATCTTCATGCTTTACCCCGATCCGGCCGGGGCCATCGACACGCTGCTCGATGAAGCCGCGCAGGGACGCCCGCTCACGGAAGTCACCGATGAGGATGGCGGCATCCACAGGCTATGGAAGATCAGCGGCGCGGCGCGCATCCAGCAGTGGATGGCGGATAAGAAACTGCTGATCGCCGACGGTCATCATCGCTACGAAACGGCGCTGGCCTTTCACAAAGAGAATCCCGGCCTGGACGGGGCCGACCGCGTCATGATGACGTTCGTCAATATGCATTCTCCGGGGCTGAAGATTCTGGCCACGCACCGGCTGGTGAATGGGTTGGACACGCAAGGCTTCCCGGACGAGTTTCTGCGCACCGCCGCGAAACATTTCCAGGTGGAGGAGATTGATTCGGTCCAGCGTCTGGCACAGTCGTGGGCGCGGTCAACGGATCGGAGCATCATCGGCGCGGCCATAGGCAACCGGCTCTTCCTGCTCGAAGAGCGCGAGGCGCGCGGAGAGTTGGACGTCCGCATCCTGCACGAGCGAATTCTGGCGAAGGTATTGGGTATCGGCGAGGAAGCCGTGCGCGACGAACGGCATTTGCGCTATATCCGCGGCATCGATCTGGCGGTGGAGGAAGCGCGCAAAGGCGCGGCGCAGATCGCGTTCCTGCTGAAGCCGACCTCGATTCGGCAGGTAGCCGACACCTCATTCGCCGGGGGCGTAATGCCGCAGAAGTCCACCGACTTTTACCCGAAGCTGCTGTCGGGGCTGACGATTTACAAGCTGGACTGACAGCTGATCACCGGGCCACGGCCGCCGGCGAGCGCTACACTGGAGCCGATGGCCATGAAACTCTACCTCAAACCCAGTTGAACCTCATGCCGCAAAGCGAAGAGTTTGCTTCGCGAAAAGGGGGCACAGTTTGAAGAAGTGGATCTCAACCGCGGTCTGTCGGTTGCCGAACTGGACCAGTTGATCGGGAAGCGCGACTACCGGCTGTTTCTCAACTCGAGGAATGAGCTATATCGGGAACGAGGCATGGGGCAGAACCCTCCGGCGCGCGAGGAAGCGGTGCGGCTCATGTCCGAAAACCCCAACTTGATCAAGCGCCCCATCGTTGTCCAGGGCCGGGAAATCGTGCTGGGGTTCGACGAGCCGGCGCTCGCGGGCCTCTTGTAGGGACACGCCGGTTTCGCTCAGCCGCTCCCGCGATCCGGATTTCGATAGGATTGTGAGGGAGGTGGTCCATGAGCGAACGAATTCTCACTACCCTGAGTGCTTTGATCGTGGCGGCGGCGGCCGCTGCCAACGCCTTCGGCCAGGTGGCTTCGCCCAAGACGGCGGTTGCGAAGAGTTGGATTGCACCCCGAACTCCCGATGGTCACCCGGATCTGCAGGGTGTCTGGACCAACGCCACGCTGACACCGTTCCAGCGGCCCCTGGAACTGGGAGCCAAGGAGTTCTTTACCGAGGACGAAGCGGCGGCGTTCGAGAAGCAGCGCATCCAACAAACCGACGTGGATCGCCCCGAAGCCCGGCGAGCCGGCGACCCCGGCGCTTATAACAATGTCTGGTTCGACCGGGGCACGCACACCGTGAAGTCCCGCCGCACTTCCCTGATTGTCGACCCACCGAATGGCAGGGTTCCTCCCATGACGCCCGAGGCGCAGAGGCGGTACGACGCCTTCCGCGCCGAGTTGGCGCGCCATCCCGCCGATGGTCCCGAAGATCGTCTGTTAACGGAGCGCTGCATCCTGTTTGGCGCGGCCGGACCGCCTATGTTGCCGGAGCCGTACAACAACAACTACCAGATTGTCCAAACTCCCGGATATATTGCGATCCTCCCCGAAATGAATCACGACGCGCGTGTCATTCCAGTGAGCCCGCGCCCGCCGCTGGCGCCCAATGTGCATCAGTGGAAGGGGGACGCGCACGGCCGGTGGGAAGGCGACACCCTGGTGGTGGAGACCGCCAACTTCGCGTTCAACAACCAGAGCCGCTTCGGGGTCTCTTACCTCGACGGGATGACGGATCAGAATCTGCACGTGGTGGAGCGCTTCACGCGTACGGGTCCGGACACGATCCTCTATCGGGCCACGGTCGACGACCCAACGGTCTATACGAGGAGTTGGACCGTGGAGATCTCGATGACCAAGCGCGAGGACTCGCTGTTTGAGTACGCCTGCAACGAGGGGAATTACGGAATGTCCGGGATCCTCTCCGGAGCGCGAGCCGACGAGAAGAAGGCGGCATCCGCATCCCGATGACACAGCGGCGCGCGCTCGTGTCGAGATCGGCGCCCGCAACCAACGGTGAGCGGGCGGATGCGGTGGTTATCTTTGAATTCGAGAGGAGCCGCCCTGCGCCAGGGCGCGAACCTGTTCCAAGGTGGCCATGGTGGTGTCGCCGGGGTAGGTGGTCAAAAGCGCGCCATGGGCCCAACCGAGCCGGAGGGCTTCTTCGGCGGAGGCGCCCGTGAGGAGGCCGTAAAAGAAGCCCGAAGCGAAACCATCTCCCCCGCCGACACGATCGAGAACGTCGAGCTCGCAGGTGGGGGCGACGCAGCTTTCCCCATTGAGCCAAGCCACCGCCGACCAACTATGGCGGCTGGTGGAATGCACCTCGCGAAGCGTGGTGGCGATCACCTTGATCTGCGGGTGGCGTTTCACGACGCAATCGATGATGGCCAGAAAACTGCCGGGGTCCAGCTTGGAACTGCGGGCTACCACCGGCCCTTCCATTCCCAAAGCCTTCTGGAGATCCTCCTCATTGCCGACGAGCACATCCACGCTGTGGACGATCCGGTTCATCGCCTCGACGGCGCGCGACGCCCCTCCCCAGACGCTCCACAGCTTCTCGCGGTAATTCAGGTCGAACGACACGACCGCACCCGCAGCTTTCGCGGCGTGCATGGCTTCGACAATCAGTTCGCCCGTGGTGGGGGAGAGTGCCGCGAAGATTCCCCCCGTATGGAACCAGCGGACGCCGCCGGAAAAAATGGCCTTCCAGTCGAAGTCGCCCGGCTTCAACTGCGCAGCCGCTTCGTTGGCGCGATTGTAGAACACCACCGGAGGCCGCACGCCGTAGCCGCGGTCGCTATAGACGGTGGCCATGTTGGGTCCGTTCACACCGTTGTGCGAGAAGCTTTTGTAGAAGGGCTTCACGCCCATGGCCTGGACGCGCGCGGCGATCAGGTCGCCGATGGGATAGGCGACCATGGCGGTGGCGATCGCCGTCTCGAGTCCGAAGCAATCGGCCAAGTTGGCGGCGCAGTTGAATTCACCCCCGCTGACGTGGATCTGGCACTCCGTGGCTTTGCCAAACGGGACCGCGCCGGGATCGAGGCGGTGGACCAGCGCGCCGAGGGCAAGAAAATCGAGGGCACCCTGCCGACGGATGTTCAGACCGTAAGGCATTGCTCCCTCATTGTAACGGGAGCCGTTGCGGGAACGGCTGGGCACCGCCCGCCCACCGGAGTTTCCTTACCGGCTGCCTTTGGTGATATTCCGGGCAAACCCCAGGTTGGAGCCATCGCGCGCGCGATAGGCACTCACGATCACGCGGTCACCCGGCCGGACCGTATCGATTTTCCAACCCCTCAGAATCTGCGCGCCCGGGCTGCCCAGTTCCACCTGCCAGTTCACGACATCCTTGGCATTCTTAACGTCGATAAAGAAGTGAACGTGGGGATTACTCCAATCGACCTTGGTGACGATGCCGTCGAGCTTGACCGTGTCGTGAGGGTTGTACGCCGCTTCCAGGCTATGATGCGCAAGCACCGGGATTGCGGCGAACAGCAGAATGACGAACGCCGAACAGACAATCCGTTTGGATCCCATAACACCCCCAAAAGCGCTACCGGGAGCGCCCTGGAGTCTCTTTCCGGAACTATACCCGACTCATTCCGCAAAATCAAGCGGTAGCAGCGGTAGCAGCGGTCTGAGCGCGCGAGACGAGAGCAGGCCTGCCCCACAACGGCGGTCCAAGATCCAAAGCACCGGCCGGAACGTATTCTTCGGTTGAATGCCAGTCACGATCGTGGTAGTGTTACTTTTCAAATATTCGTGCTACCCGAGTGGGGGAGGTTTGTGAGGGTTCCGATTTCGCTGTTCCTGGCGGCTTTAACGCCACCCATCTGTGCCTTCGCCGACAGCGCGTTGTCCGGGCAAGTCTTCGATCCGCAGGGCAACGTAGTCGCGGGGGCGACGGTTCGGCTCGAAACCTCCGTGGGCTATGCTCTGACTGCCAAATCGGATAGTGAGGGACGCTATCGGTTCGTGTCGGTTCCGGATAGCGAGTATCAGCTCAAGGCAGAGGCGCCCGGCCTGGCCAGCGCCGGTGAGAAACTGACGCTGGCCGGCCAGATGGCGATGCACAACGTCACGCTCTCCAATTTTTCCCCCCAACGCGAAAGCGTCGTGATCACCGGGAATCCCATTCAGCCCGAAATGGACCTGCGCAACGCGGAGGTCTTCAATCGCACGCTGTTCCCACGAGACGACCAGGTATTGCAACAACTCAATGCGGGGATCAACACCGGCCAACACGAGGGAGGAGGCAAGTCTTTGGAGATTCGCCGCTTCGGGTTCAATCTGGATCACGGCGGCGTGAATGGCGGTCTCAAGGTGTTGTTAGACGATGTGCAACAGAATCAGGCCACCCAGGGTCATGGCCAAGGCTACCTCGGTTCGCTCAAGGCGCTCAGCCCGGAATTAATCGAAGACGTCACCATTACCAACGGTCCGTTCAACGCCGAATATGGCGATTTTAGCGGTTTGGGAGTGGTTCACATTCACCAGCGCGAGTCGTTGCCGGACGAATTGACGGTCCGATTGCAAGGCGGCAACTTCAATACCGGCCGGGGATTCATCGCCTATAGCCCAGACGCGCCGCATGTGGACGCCTACCTGGCGTATGAGGGGTCGTACACGGACGGCCCGTTTCAGAGTCCCGGCCGATACCGGCGCGACAACCTCAACGGCAACTATACGCGGAACCTGGGCGACGACGAGAAACTGGGGTTCCGGGTTCTGTTCGGCCGCAACGACTTCTACTCTTCCGGGCAGGTCCCGCTGGACCTGGTGAACGAAGGATTGCTGGACCGATTTGGTTATATCGATCCCAGCGACGGCGGGCGTGTCAAGCTGGGCACGGTGTCCGCCTATTTCAGCAAGGCACTGAGCAATGGCGACACCTTCAAAGCCGACGGGTTTGGGTCACGGTCACTGTTTGACCTGTACTCCAACTTCACCTTCTACCTGCACGATCCGGTGAATGGGGACGCCTTCCAGCAACACGATTCGCGGCTGCAACAGGGTCTCAACACCCAGTACACGCACGCGCAACAATTCGGCTCAATCGCGGGAGTGCTGGTAGGCGGCGCCAACTTCCACGACAACGAGATCAACGTGGGATTGTATCCACGTGACGGCCGCATCGCGACAGGAGTGACTACGCGAGCGGATGCCCACGTCACCAATGGGGCAGGGTACGCGCAAGAGAGCCTCAGTTTTTGGCGGGGCCGGTTGCTGGCCGGTGGCGGCATCCGCTATGACGAATTCCGTTTTGACGTAACGGATAAGGTCCATCCCGGCCAGAGCGGCGTGCAGGCGGCACGGCGCTGGCAGGCCAAAGGCAACGCCGCGTTTACTCCCTCACAGAAGGCGCCGCTCACCTTCCATTTGAACTATGGCCGCGGGATCAACAGCAGCGACGCGCGCGGTGTAGTCCAGATGCCCAACCAACCGCGCGTGGCGACGACCGACTTCTACCAGTTCGGGACATCATCCAACTTCGGGTGGTTTTCGATCGTTACCGACGCCTTCCTGATCGACCACTCCAACGAGCAGGTCTACATCCCCGACGATGGCAGCTTCGAATTCAAAGGGCCGAGCCGGGCGTACGGCTACGAGGCCAAGGCTTCGGTGGCCATCAACCGCTACCTGTCCCTGAATGGCGGCCTGACCAAGATCGGCAACGCTTTCTTTAAAGGTGGCGCCCACAGGGTATACGTGGACAGCGCGCCGCACTTCGTGGCCAATGCCGCGCTCACTATGGCGGGGTGGCGCGGCTGGAGCGGTTCCTTGCGGATGCGCGCGATCAACCACTACCGGCTGGATGGGGAAGATCCGTCGATTGTTGCCTCCGGTCTGACGGTGTTTGACCTGGGACTGGCGCGGCAGGTCCGCCGCGGACTCGAGCTGAATCTCAGTGTGGACAATCTCACGAATCGGGATTACTACGAGACGCAAAACTACTTCGAGTCGCGGGTGACTCCCGACGCTCTCATGGTGGCTCGGATTCACGGAACCCCCGGCTATTCACTCACGGCTGTCGTGGGGCTCACGTTTCGGCTGCGGGGTAAGTAAGAGCACATCTTCCGGACGTCTGGAGCCGGACGGTGGCGTCCGCCCGATGACAGTGCGTTAACATGGCTGGTAAGGGTACGGAGGTAGTCTTGAATCTTCACAAACACACGGCCACAGGTCTGTTGACGATTGGACTTGTGGCTTCGCTCGCAAGTACTTTAGAGGCGGACGATTTTGCCTACATGCTTGGACCGACGGCGTCGGGACCCACGAATCCGTTTGGGACCGTTGACCTCAACTCGGGTGCGTTTACTTTGATTGGCAGCATGGGTTCCGGGGGGTATACAGGCCTGGCCGTTGCGAACGGTGTTCTGTACACCGAACAAAATGGGATCCTTTATTCGGTCAACAAGACTAACGCAAGTCTCACCACGATCGGAGGCCTGCTCGGCAACAATTTCGCCACGTTCGGCTCAACCACCACGGGACTGTACGGCTTGGCCGGAACGGGTGCTCAAAACGTGGCTACTCTATTTTCGATAAATCCCGCGACCGGCGCCGTCGCGGCGATTGGGCCGGTCGGTGTCGTAGGCAACGGCCAATTTTTCTACGCCAGGTTTTCCGTCGGTTCCAGCACGCTGTATATGGAGAACAACGGCAATCTCTACACCATCAACACGTCAACGGGCGCGGGCACGCAGGTAGGAACTACCGACAGTAACGGCTATCTTACCTCGGTGCTGCTCTTCGAAAACGGTACTTTTTACGTTGGCACTGGGTCCGGAATTGGCACGATCGACGTTACCACTGGCCAGATAACGCCTCACTCCTCGATTACGGGAGCAACGAACTATGTCACCGGTCTCGCGCCTCTGAGTTCGTCAAGCGGCTCGTCGCCGTCGTATTATTTCTCCCAACTCGCGGTGGGCGGCGGATGGCAGACGACGCTCACCTACGTCAATTACTCCCCGCAGCCGGTCACCTGTGTGACCAATTTCTATTCTGACCAGGGAACCCCACTGGCGATTCCTTTCAACCAAGGAACCATTTCAACCCGCACCGATGTGCTTCCGCCGGGAGGGTCCATCCACGACCAAAGCGTGGCCAGTCTCAGCGCGGCCGTTTCGCAGGGATGGGCGCAAGCCGGATGCACCGGTCCTCTGGGGGCCAGCGTGCTTTATCGCTTCTACCAGTCGGGCGTCGCGGCCGGCGAGGCGAGTGTGAGCGCCGAAACGGCTCCCACCACCGAGTTCGCCACATTCGCCCAAACGGCGACGGGTATCGCCTACGCGAATCCTTCGACCACCCAATCGGCTATGATTACGGTCACGGTGTACAACGCCTCGGGAACGAAACTGGGTAGCCAGGTCATCACTCTCGGACCAATGGCGCACGGATCGGCCAACGTCGGCCCCCTTCTCGGCCTGACCAGCTTCACCGGATTCGTCAAGATTAACTCGACGATTCCGATCATCAGCCTGTCGCTGAACGCGGAGGCGTTCCCGGTGTTCTCGTCGTTGCCTCCGGGCGATCTGCCTAGCTCCGCGACCTTAGTGCCTTAGACGATCGTCGGCATCGTGCGACGGGTCGGCGATAGCCCTGCTCATCCAATGGACCGTGCGCTGGAGATATGTATTTCCACTTGGACGAGAAGTCGAAGCGTGAAATCAAAACGTCAGCTTTAGTGCCAGTTGAAGTTGCCGCGAGTCCTGGGCGCTCGATATTCTGCCGAAGTTCGCTGTGAATGCGGTCCTGCTCGGAATACTGAAGTTCGCGTGGTTAAACAGGTTGTACGCTCCGGCGCGAAACTGCAGCTTGATCGCCTCGCGGAGAGGGATGTCTTTTTGCAGGGAGCAATCGAACTCTTGCAGGCCCGGTCCAATCAAAGCGTTCCGCGGTGCGTTTCCGAAACTGTAGAGGGCCGGCAGCGAAAAGGCGGCCGTGTTGAACCACTCCTGGGGCGTCTTCGGTCCGTCGTTCGGATTTCCGGTCACGTTGGGGCGCTGCGCGGGTCCGGCGCCGATGTTGGCCTGGTCACTCGATAGATTCACGGTGAACGGCGCGCCGGATTGCGCCGTGAAATTTCCGCCGGCCTGCCATTGTGCCAGAAGGTCGCGCACCCACCGGCGCGCGTCCTTGGGAACGGGCAACCGGTAGAGGAAACTCACCACGACGCGCTGACGGTGATCGAAGCTGGAACTGGCTTTCTCAGCCCGGAGATTGTACACATTCTGCGGGAGGTTGGTTTCGTTCAAGGTCGCACCGGGATCGGAAGCATCGTCAATGGAATGCGACCAGGTCCAGTTCGCGTCGAACATCAGCCCCTGGACAAACCGCCGCTTCGCGCCCAAGGTCATCACGTTATAGGTCGCCCAGCCATTCCAGCGAATGTCGCTAATCTGACTCATTTGCGGAATGGGGCGGCGGGCCGCGATCGCTCCCGGGCCGGGAAGGGGAACGTTGAGGAGCGTGCCGCTATCCGCGTGCAGAGTGCGCGAGCCGATGTAAGACAACGAGAGAATCGTGCGGGAGGCCAGTTCGCGCTCCAGGTTGACGTTCCATACCTCGTTGTATTCGATCTGGAACCGGTGGTCGAGGTTGTTACCGCCCACCGTTCCCACCGTATTGGCGGTGAGTGCATTTTCCGTGGTGAACGTGGGCGAGAGGGTCACGGCCGAGCTCACCGTCTTGGTCACGAAGAACGGCAGGTTCTGGGCGAGGTTGGTCACGATGCTGTACGCGGCCTGGTTGGGGTAGATTCCCGCGCCCGCCCGGAACACCGTCTTCGACCCGCCGGGGAGATTCCAAGCAAGCCCCACGCGCGGCGCCAACCGCTGCCATGCCGGCTGCAACAGACTATTATTCCAGCCCGCCGCCGCGGACGTGACGTACGGAATCGGCAGGAACGGCAGCAGCGCGCCGGCGGCGGACCCAATGTTTCCGGAACCGTCACTGGCCACCACAAACCGGCCGCCCGGCGTGAGCGTGTCGATGGCGGCGATCTGGTTGCCGACATCCGTCATGTTCTGGTTGTATTCGTAGCGAAGTCCGAAATCCAGCTTCAGGTTGCGGTGGAGTTGCCAGGTGTCCTGGACGTAGAAGTGGCCCCAGTTGGTATTGGCATCCATGGCCGCACGGCCGAGTCCGGCTTGCGCAGTGGTGGGATATCCGAGCAAAAAGTCCGCGAAGGCGCTGCCGTCCGCCAGTCCCGGCGCTGACGAAGTCCAGCGCGGAGTGAATGAGAAGATCCCGCGTGCTCCGTTCGGATTGACAGGCCGCAGATTGTAGTGCATGACGTACGCGCCCAGCTTGAGGATGTGGGAGCCTTTGTGCCAGATCACGTTGTCATATAACTCGAAATCGCGATTGTTCCGAAACGTGAACAGGGAGGGGTCGCCCGCGGTGGTGAACTGACCGCCAAAGGAGACCTGCGGGTAGCCCATGTCCAGCGGATTGGAAGTGACGCCCTGTAACCCGGTGAGCACGGCAAAGGGGTTCCCGGCGTTGGGACTGGTCTGTCCTCCGGCCACGGTGAGAAACCCGAACCGGAATTCGTTGAGGAGGCTGGCGCGGAACGCATGGGTCCAGCCCGCCGCCCCGTTGAGGGCGTGCGTGCTCAGATTTCGGCCGAAGCCGGGCAGCAGGCTCTCCTGCAACACGCCCGACCCAAAGGGATCGAATTCCCGCGCATCGAATAGCGAGGCCCGGAGGTACGAGGTGTCCTTCTCCGTGAACTGGTGGTCGAGGCGCGCGCTGTACTGATTCCCGTTGACGCGCTGGGTGGAGCTCGAGAGCAGGTTCTGCGCAGTGCCGGGCAGGTTGGGAGACGGCATCCGGGCGAGCAGCACACGGGCCAACGGGTCGAGGCGCGTCACGGGGATCTGGTTCTGGGCGAACGGCACGCGCTGGCCGCCAGCAATTTCTGTGGAGTCGTAAACGGTGGGTAGCCCCGCAAAACTTCCCTGTCGCATAGCGGCCGTGGGAACTGAAAACGTCTGCGTGAGGGACTTGCGGGTTCTCTGCCCTTCGTAGCTCAGAAAGAAGAACGTCTTGTTCTTAACGACTGGCCCACCGACACTTCCACCGAACTGGTTTTGCCGGAAGGGCGGGATGGGCGCAGTTCCCGAATCGAAATAGTTCTTCGCATCAAAAACGTCATTGCGGACGTACTCAAACAGGCTGCCGTGAAAACTGTTCGAACCTGACCGGCTCACCACATTGACGACCGCCCCGGACTTGCCTCCGAACTCGGGCGCGTAGGACGTTTTCTGTATATTGAATTCCTGGATCGCTTCGATGGAGGGCGAGATCACCAGATTATTGAAATGTTCGTCGGTCACGGTCACGCCGTCCAGCAGGTACAAATTATGCCCGCTCCGCTGCCCCAGGACGTTGATCAAATTGCCAGCCTGCTGCATCGCGTCGCCGCGGGTGCCGCCGGGAGGCCGGACCACGCCTTCGCTCAACAGCGCCAAGTCAAGAAACTGGCGGTCCTTCAGAGGCAGATCCACCACCTGCTGATGCCCGATGACGTCCCGGATGGCCGCAGCCTCCAGTGGAACGCCGCCGGCATCAGCCTCGACCGTCAAGACTTCGGTTGCGTCTCCGACCTGCAAGTTAAAGTCCTGACGCAGCCGGTCTCCGGCGTGGATTTCCAGCCCCTGCATGGAGAACTGCTTGAAGTTGGTGGCGCTCACCGCGATCGAGTAGGCGCCAACGGGAAGCTGGGCGAACAGGTATTCGCCGGCGGTATTGGAGACGGCTGTAAATCTCTGTCCAGTACCGACTTGTTGGGCGACCAGCGTGGCATCGGGAAGCAATCCTCCGGTGAGATCGCGCACCCTGCCGGAGATCTCTCCGGTATTCATTTGTGCGAAGGCCGTCCAGCCGCCCAACAACGTCAATACGCACAATCGGCGCACTTATCAATTCTCCCGGGAGCTTGGCCGCAAAGTCAACGGCCCCTGACGCACCTTGTAGATCCGGCCGAAACGCTGCCATCGGCCCATCGAATGCAAAGCCCAGCCCGGGCTGGCCGCAGCCTACATTGGGAGCTGAGCTGGAGTCGGGCCAAAGCGCCGTCGTTGCCGTGCAGCAAAAGAAGGGAAGAAAAAGGTTCTTGACACTGACGGCTAAGCGAGTACAATCAACCCATGCGCCGTGTTCCGGCAACCCTGCTGTTGTGTCTGTTCAGCTTTTCGCTGATCGGACCAGCGGTATTTGCGGAAACGGAATCGCAACTGCCGGAGTGCTGCCGCCGCAGCGGCAAGCATCATTGCTCCGAGACGCCGGCCTCCTCGCAGGAACCGTCATCCGGGTCCGAGGTGAAGACCGCTCCCCAGAAATGTCCCTACTTTCCCTTCGTCCTGGCTGGGCCGTCTGACGGAAAGGCGGCGCTGGGAATTGGTTTCTGGACGGTTTTTGCTTCCGAGGCCAGCCAGTCCGCGGGAGACGTTCAAACAGAAGCCCGCTACCGATTCTCATTTAGCCGTTCCCGCCAGAAGCGCGGTCCGCCCGCACTCCTTTCCTAACCTCTAACTCGTTGCCGGCATAGGCGAGCCCGCGAAGATGGCGGGCGAGAATCGATTTTGAATTACGGGAGGTTACTTATGAAACGTTTACATCGAGTGACTGGTATTGGTGCCCTGGTCCTGTGGATGGCCACGGTTTGTCTTGGGCAAGCAACTCAGGCCAAGAAATCTTACACGTTCCATGGCAAGGTGGAAGCCGTCAATGAGAGTACCAAGAGCCTCAAGGTGAATGGGGAGAAGGTTGAGGGCTGGATGGAAGCGATGACTATGGACTACAAAGTCGACGACACCGCGATTCTCACGAGGGTGAAGGCCGGCGACCAGATCATGGCGACGGTCTACGACGGCGACCCTCTGCTCCACAAGGTGAAGGTTATGCCGAAAGCGGCGGACGATTCGAAATCCAAGAAGTGAGCAGTTTGGAAATCATGGTATGAAACGGGACACGGCAAAGGCGCGCGCGAGGGGCCGCAGGATGACGGCTCTTCTGCTACTGATCTCGTCTCTGCTGTTCCCGATTGCACCTCTTCTCGAGGCTTCGGTGGAAGCCGCGGCCCGGGATTGCCAGTGCTGCCAGCGCCTGGGAGCGAAATGCTCCCGCCTGAAGCCGCATTCGCATGAAATGCCGGGACCTTCCCGGACCGCTTCTCCACAGTGCGGGAACCGATGCGGACAGCCGGGCACCGTGGCTCCTGCCAGGTCGCTTTTGGCTGCGCAAGCAAGGCGGGCCACAGAAGCGGCGCCGGAAATCACGGAATCGGTGGTGGCCAACGCATGGCATCAGGTGAACTCTTCCTACCCCCGGTGGCTTTACCAACGTCCTCCGCCTCTCTCCTAAAGGTGATCGATCGGGGCTTCCCCGGTCCATTCGTATAGCAGGCACTTTTGGCGGAGGTGTTTCCTATTCCGTTGCGCTGAGCAACGATATGGAGCTCTCTTAATGAGGGTCGTACTGGTTCAAGCGGCCTGGACTACAGGAGTATTTAAGATGACTTCACTCGCGCGTTTTTTGATTGCATTGGGAGTTCTTTCGGTGAGCCTCACCTGGGGCGCTGTGTTCGGGACCGTGCGCGGCATCGTGCATGATCCCGATCATCGCCCAATTCCAGCAGCGCAGGTGGTGGTGAAATCGAGCGCGTCGGAATATGCGCAGAAACTCACCACGGATGCCGACGGAGGTTTCGAAGCGAGCGCTCTTCCCGTGGGCGCATACGTGGTGACTGTGACCAGGGATGGCTTCGCTCCCTCCGCTCAGGAGGTTGTGGTTGCCTCGGGCAGTGCGCCGGTGATGCATTTTCAGCTCGTGATCGGTCCAACGCGCGAGCAGGTCGATGTTTCAGAGGGTGCCCTAGCCGCCAGTCCGGAACGGATGACGCCGACTACCATCATTAGCCGGCGTGAAATTGAAACTACGCCTGGCGCCGATCTCAGCAATAGTTTCACGGCGATTACCGACTACGTCCCAGGAGCATGGATGACGCACGATCAGCTTCACGTGCGTGGCGGGCATCAAGTGACTTGGGCGATTGATGGAGTCCCGATTCCGAACACCAACATCGCCAGCAACGTGGGGCCTCAGATCGATCCGAAGGATATCGATTACCTGGAAGCGCAGCGCGGAGGCTATTCATCAGTCTACGGAGACCGGACCTATGGCCTGTTCAATGTGGTGCCGCGCAGCGGTTTCGAGCGAAACAATGAGGGCGAGTTGTTCACCACGTTCGGCACCTTTCACCAGACCAACGACCAGGTAAACTTCGGCAGCCATAGTGAAAAGTTCGCCTATTTTGCCAGCTTCAACGGTAACCGGAGCGACTATGGCCTGGAGACTCCAGGGCCTGACGTTCTGCATGACCGCGTGTGGGGCCTCGGCGGCATGGGGACGCTGATCTATAATCGCGACGTGAACAATCAGTTCCGGTTTGTCACCTCGCTGCGGCGGGATGACTATCAGATCCCCAACGACAATGATGCGCAGGCCGCCGGAATCCGGGATGTTGAGCGAGAGCGCGATGCACTGGCGAACTTCTCCTGGGTGCATACATTCCAACCCGGCCAACTGCTGACCGTCTCTCCCTTCTATCACTACAACCGGGCCAACTATGACGGGGATCCGAATGACAGTCCCATCAGCACTACGCAACATCGGGCATCGCAGTACGCGGGCGCCCAGATCGCATTCAGCGCCGTGACGAGGAAACACAACGCGAGTATTGGCGTCTACGGCTTCGGGCAGCACGACGACGAGTCTGTGAATCTGATCGCCAACGATGGTTCCGGGCTTTCGCTCGCCCAGGACAAGGTTACGGGGGGCCACATGGAGGCGCTATTTCTGGAGGATCAGTACAAAGCGCTGTCGTGGCTGACGCTCACAGCCGGCGTGCGCCTCACGCATTTCAGCGGCTCGATCTCCGAAAACGCGGCGAGTCCACGACTCGGCGGATCCGTTCTCATCCCCCATCTGAATTGGGTACTTCGGGGATTCTGGGGAGAATACTACCAGGCGCCGCCGCTTTCTACGGTTACCGGCCCGCTGCTCGACTTCGCCGTCTCGCAGGGACTTGGATTCATTCCTCTCCGTGGCGAGAGGGACCAGGAACATCAATTCGGGCTCACGATTCCCGTGCGCGGGTGGGCCCTCGAGGTGAACAATTATCACCAACGCGCACGGAATTATTTCGATCACAATGCCATCGGCAACTCGAACGTCTTTTTCCCGCTGACCATCGACGGGGCTCGACTTTACGGCTGGGAGGTCACTGTTCGCTCACCGAGGATTGCACGCCGGGGAGAAGTTTACCTCAGCTACGCTTATGCCCACGCGCAGGGGTCAGGTGCGGTGAGCGGAGGCTTGACCGATTTTTCGCCGCCCGCGAGCGGCTATTTCCAACTGGATCACGATCAACGAAATACACTCCACGCCGGGTTCAACTTCAGCCTGCCGCGGCGGGCTTTTGCGGGTGGGAATCTGTACTATGGCTCCGGATTCACCGACGGCTCCAGTGACGTGCCGGCGCATTTGCAGGGACACACAACATTCGATTTTTCGGCGGGCAAAGCGGTTGCCGAGAACCTGACGCTGTCGGTGACGGGGTTGAACCTGGCGAACCGGCGGTTCCTGCTCGACAACAGCCAGACCTTTGGTGGAACGCATTTCGCGGAGCCAAGACAAGTATATGTCCAGATCAGGTATCGTTTTCGATTGTGAAAGCCGTGGCACGACTATTACGAGGCGCAGAACGAATATGGGCGGAGGAGCTCGCTTTCACTAATGCTTCAGCACATCCTCGAGGAAGGCTTGCGCGCGCGGGTCGCGGGAGCGGCCGATGGCGTTGAACGCTTGCCTGCGAAGCTGCGCGTCGCGATCGGTCCGGGCGGTGGAAATCAGCAGATCGAGCGCTTCCGGCTGCTTGTTGGCCGCGAGACCACTGATCGCTTGCCGCCGCACCGATTCATTGGGTTCCTTGGCCAGAAGATCCTTGACAATTTCCAGACCGCGCGCGCCACGCGCCGCGCCGAGCCAGAAGGCGGCCCGGCGCCGCACCGAATCCGGCTGCCCTGCCGCGAGAAGCCGCTCCAAAGCCGCGTCGGCGGAGGAGTCTGCGTGCATGGCAATGGCGGTCACTGCTTCACTCAAATTGAAGGTGGCCAGCAACGCCACGCTTTCGGACGGCCGGACGTCGGCCAGCCAGTGCACGGGGACCCCGCCGGCATCGATTTCGCAATCCGGCGAAAGGGAACGGATCCGCTCGACGGCGCCGCTCACCACGCGAAACAGGATCACCGCCTGGTCCGGAGGCTCCAGGTGCACCACCCCTGGGGCCGTGCGCCCGCCCGGGCTCACGTATTCGCATCCCAGATTGTAGCTGCGCAGGGAAGCGACCGTGTAGGCGATCCAAGCCGGCTGCGGCTGCGCGGCGAGGAGTCCGCGGAATTCCCGGTCCAATCCCGCCGAAGCCGGGCGCGTATCCACCTCCGCATTGATGAGCAGCTTGGGCTGGGCGGCAAGCGGCAGGGCCGAGGCCAGCAACCAGAGGATGGGCCTCACTTCAGCAACTCCTGCCAATAATCATTGGCTTCCTTGGACTTCATGGTCGAGAGACGGCGCACGATGTCGCGTTTCGTTTCCGTGTCCTTCTCCTTGCGCGCCATATCGACCAGAGCCTTGGCGTTACCCTGGCCGGTGAGGGAGTCGAGTATGGCGCGTTTCACCTGCTGATCCTGTTCCCCGGCCCAGAGGGCCACCAGCGAGTCGCCCGTCTCGGCTTTACCGGCGAGATAGCGGATGCCTTGCGCCCGCAGCTCCGGCGATTTCTCCGCCTTCACCACCTGTATTAAATGATCGGTATCGCCCGAGGTCAGCATGGCGCGCAACAGGGCGTGTTTCACATTCTCATCGCTGGCGGCGCCATAGATATCGAACAGCACCTGGCCTCCGCCTTGCCGCCGCCCCACGGTGCCGAGATACTGGATGGCTTTCAACTGCAAATCGGGATTTCCGTTGCCGCGCGCGACCTGCTCCAGAAGCTGCCGCCCGCGCGGTGCGCTGTTCTGCGCCAGCACGAACAGGGCGCGCTCTTTCAGCCGCAGCGACTGCGAGCTCTTCAGCAGGTTCTCCAGCAGCGGGAAGGCGCGATCCGGATCGGAGCTTACCAGCGCATTGAGCGCCATGAGTTTCAGCTCTTCATCCGGCTGGTTCTCGGGAGACACATTTTGTCCGGCGGCCTGTTTGACCTCGATTTCGAGCGCGTTGGCGTCATCCAGCCAGCGGCTGCTGGCGTACGACTTACGTAGCTCGGCAATGGCCGCCATGGCCTCGTCGCGCCGCCCCAGCTTGTTCAGCGTGTAGGCCTTCCAATAGAGGGCGCCATCCGCGCGCGAGCCTCCGTTGGCGGCTACCTGGGTAAAACTGACCAGAGCCGCGCTCCACTGGCTGCGGTCGAGCGAACTCTGGCCGCTCTCGTAGAGACGGTCGTCGCGAGAATTCCCGAACACACGCCCGCGCTGGAAAAATGCCACGTCGGTCTGGAGTTTGGCATTCAATTGGGCCATCTTCTCGTTGACCTGCGTGCTTACCTTGGCGTTGATGTCCGCCATTTTCGAGTTCAGCTCCGCCATCTTGGCGTCGAACTCCGGGCCCAGGTCGAAGTCGGCGTCGAAGGAAAAGTCGAAGTTGGGAGCGACTGGCGGCAAAGGCGGCAGGGGCGCGATCGGGCGCAGCGGCGCCACGGGGGCTACCGGTGGCGCGGGCGGCGGAGGCGGAACCTGCGCGGCAAACGCCAGGGCGCTAGTGCAAAGGAGCAATACCACTCGGCTGTGAATCATGACTGTGTGTCCTCAAAGTTTGTGTCCGTCCTGGTTACGAACGGTGGAATCCAAAACGCGAATTCGAAACAGAATGCCTTCGGCCCGGAGCTTGCGGCGCAGTTCGTCCACCTGGGCCGGCGCTAACCGTGAGGGCGCGTGAGCGATTTCCAGCAGGACGCGCTCCAGCTCGTCGAGGACCCCGGCCACGACAGCGTCGCCGGTGTGCAGAGCGGTCTGGCGGTAAAGCCGCGTCTCGGTGACCAGGTTGGCGGCGCGCACCTGCTCGGAAGAAATATCCAAGGCGCGATCGGGCGTGGCGTTGGCGAGCTCGATGAGCACCATTTGGGAGCGGTCCAGGTAGTCGCCCACCGCCAGGCGCAGAATGCGCTCCTGAGCGAGCGGGTCGGCCGCCACCGCCACCGTTACGGAAACGGGACGCCGCGTCTGGGGATAGAAGCGCCCCATCAGGAACGCGGCCGCCAGCAGAGTCGCCAGAACCGCGCCGGCCCCTGCCCAGCGCCACGGAGACATCAGAAAGCGGAAGCGGGGCCGGCTTGGCAAATAGGGGGTCAACCGCTGCCATACCTCCGCGCCATAGTTCGCACCCCGCTCGGGGAGCGGCAGCGCTTCCATCACGTTCAACACGCGTTTCAGCGAGCCGTAGACTTCGCGGCAGGCCTCGCACTGCTCCAGGTGCCGCTCCAGGGGAACGGCATCGTCCGCTTCCCCGTAGTAATGCAGGATCAACTGCTCGTCGCTCAAATGACTCATTGGGCGGTACCCACTAAAGGCTCCAGAGCGCGGCGCAACTTCTGTACCGCGCGAAACACGCTATGTTTGGCCGCTCCGGGCTGGCAACCCAGCATGCGGCCCACCTCTTCGATCGACATGCCTTCAAAATGACGCAGCACGAAGGCGGTACGCTCGGCCGGGCTCAGCGCTTCCATGGCGGCCGCCAGGTGCTCGCGTACTTGCCCGCTTTGCGCCAGCCGGTCGGGCGGCGGATCCCCGGAGGGCGCCGACTGCAGCGGATCCTCCGCTCCCCCCTCGAACGCCGGCGACTGCTCACTGCGCCGGTTCCGCGCCCGAACCAGATCGAGCGCATAGTTGGTCGCAATGCGGTACAGCCAGGTGCCGAAACTGGCCCGCTCGTCGAACCTGGCGAGCTGGCGGTAGGCACGCAGGAACGTTTCCTGCACGATGTCTTCGGCATCCGATTCGTTCCCTGTCATACGAAATCCCAGCCGGAACAAGGGACGGCTGTGGCGCTCCACCAGCAGACGAAATGCGTCCGCGTCTCCGGAGCGTGCCCGCTCCACCGCCGCCTGTTCGGCTAATTCCATCCGGCTAGTTGGTTAGACTCCGGGGCGGAGAAGCGGTTAGTAAGCTCTTCCGCTCCCTGACGATCGCCGTTCGGTGCCGGACGGTGAGGGGGAGTAAGCAAGCGGCCGTGAATTAGTTCGACCAGTACTTGGGGAGGTTGGATTTGGTTTCGCGAACGATCTCGATCACCGCCTGGCGATCCCCGGCCGGGAGCCCGGCGAATTTCTCGCCCTTGTCCTTGCCGGTCAACACTTCGTAGAGCCGCTGGTAGATCCGGTCGAGTGCCCGCGGCGGCAGGCCATCGAAGGCGGCGCTGTAGATCATGTAGGAAAGCGGGTACCGGAACAGCCGTTTTTGCAGGTCGAAGTCGCGTAGCGAGCGCCCCTTCCGGTCGCGCGGTCCCCGGGCCGCAAACGTCTTGGTGAACGTCGAAACGCCGGCCACCGGCTCGCGCAGCGGCGCCTCATCCGCGAACAGCATATACCCGACAAGCTCCTCGATCTCGGCGTCGAGCCCATCCGTCTTGCGGTCCGCCAGGGCGATGCGGGTGTCCCAGCCGATGCGAATCAGCAGGTTCGTCATGCGGGTCTGATGTTCCAGCGTCATCAGCGCCACCAGATCGCTGGTGGGCGCGAGATACTTCGACGTATTGAACATTTCGTCCAGGCTGGTGACGTTTTGCGTGCCTTCGCGCTGCGGGCCGCCGGGCTGCACCGGGTCGACCAGCCCCACGTTGTTTCCCAGGTGGTTTTGCGAGCCGTGCGTTCCGGTTACGTACCACCCGCCCCAGCGCTCGTCGAGACGGCTGCGTCCGTCGGTGAGAAAGGCGGCGCCATGCGGTTCCCGCCCTTCCCCCGTTCTCGGATGCACGGAGCTGACCAGGATGCCGGGGACTCCCAGGGTCGGGGCGCCTTGATGACACCGCAGGCAATCGTCGCGCCGGGTAAACTCCGGATGAGCCGATTTTTCGCTGTCGAAAGTGTACATAATGACGCCTTGCTTCGGATCGAGCGCAGTCAACTCGAGCACCTCGCCGTTCTGGACATACCCCACGGCCACCTCATCGTTAAAATAAATGGCGCGCGGCGTCCGCGGAGAGATTCGCGCTGTTTGTATACTTGTCTTCGAAAAGACCAGCACCTGGGAGTCGATGTTGACGCCGAGTTGTTTGAGGACTGCCGGCAGGTACCCCCATTCGTTGGATGCGAATTCGAGCTTCACCGCGCCGCTCTCGAGGCGCTTTTCGAGGCGGGCCACCGGATCTTCCGGGGGCCGTGCGTACCTGATGGCGGGATGATCGAGCGGGATGTAGAAGGTGTCCTCGAGGCGGTCGGCGAGCGCCCACGCGGCGGCCAAAACCAGCACTAGGACGCCGCTTAGGGTGGGGAAGACGGGACCGTGCTTCATAGTGTGCCGAGCTTCATTTTACCGCTGTGCCGCGGGCTGGTTGACGGGTCGAGCGAAATTCACCTGGTGGGCCCTGAAGGATTTGAACCTTCGACCAACGGATTATGAGTCCGCTGCTCTAACCGCTGAGCTAAGGGCCCGTTACTTTGAACTCAAACACTTGCGCGGATTCGCGCCGGCGGCCATCTTTCACTTTGACCACTTCTTTGACCACCTTTTGCGCCCCGTTCGCCGCCGCGGCTTCGGCCTTGGCTTCCGCCTCCGCCTGCTCGAATTTCAAGGCGTTCAACTTCTCCAGCCGCTCGAACGCGCGCTCCATCCCCTCCGGCGTCGGATGGAAGTAGCGCTGAGAGACCGTAACGCTGCCATGGCCGGCGATCCGCATGATGTCGAAAGCACCCGCGCCGGATTCCCCCAACCGCGAAAGCATCGTATGCCGGAGGGAATGCACGACGAAATCCTTGGACAGTTTCAGGTTATCACGCACGTCGTAGTGCTGATGATCCAGCGAGGTGCCAAGGATCGGTGCGTCGGGCGAATCGCCGGGAAACACCCATGGTGATTTCACCGCCGCCTTCCGTGTCTTCAGCATCTCCGCCGCGCGCGCCGTCAGACTGAGGGTGCGCTTCGCGTTCTTCGATTTGCCCTTGCGGATTGCGATGTAGCCCAACTCCGCGTGCACAGCGGTTTGCAGGTACACATCGGGCCATTGCAGGTTGGCGGCCTCGCCCGGCCGGACGCCGGTCTCCAGGATCAGGATGGCCACGTCCTTGAGCGGCTGCGGCGCGGCGTTCAGGTATTCCGTTTCCGCGCGATGGCTGAGCACAAAGTCCCGCTGGCGCTCCCCGCGGAGCAAGTGGATGCGCGGCACCCGATCCAGCAGCTTCCATTCCTGGGCCGTCCGCAGCATTCGTCGCAAGGTGGCCAGTTCCCGATTCACTGACGCGACCGACAGAGCGCGCTTATATCGGGACTTCTGGCGGGTGCGCCGCTGCTTGTAGTCGTCGATCACCGGCACGTCGATGGCATCCAGGCGAAGTCCGGGCAGCTTCTTGTCCGCGAGCAGCCGGCGCAGCTTCTCTTTGTAGAAGCCTACGGTCGCCGGCTTCTCGGCGCAGATCGTCTCGATGGCCGTCGTGAACCTGGGCGCGAACTCGGCGAGCGTGGGGCACTTCGGCTTCTCCTTGATGCCGACCTCGCCTTTCGCCAGCCGCGTGTGCTCGGCCGCTTCGATCTGTTCGGCGTCGCGCTTGTTGGTGACCTTCGAGCTATTGCGGATCAGCCTTCCCTGCCACTGGAACCGATACCACCAGACGCGCGACCTGACGAGTTCCCCAGTCTTTGGGTCCGGGTATGTTGGCTTGTAGACCGACATCTCTATTCCCCTTTCGCTTTGATCCACCGTGCTTCGGCTGCCCTGCGGGCGAACTCGGTACGCCGTTCAAGCGCGAGGTATTTCCTGCTGTTCTTACCGCCGCGACGGCCAAGAGCAACGGCTGTGGGATTTTTCCGTTTCGCCATGGCCTTCATTCATGGATAGCGCTGTGGAGAAGGCAAGGCGCGCTTTGGTCCACCGCACGGTACGCTGCGACCGCTTAGATTAGGGGCGGCATGGCCGTAAACCGGTCGCGTGCTGCCATCGCCAGCGCTGATGAGAGCCACTATGCGCCGGCCGCCCCTTGGTTCTCGAAGATCTCTTTCATGCGTCCGATTTCAGCCGCCTTGTTCTCCGCCACTTTGCCATCGACTGATGCCGCAAAGTAGGCGATTATCAGAAAAATGTCGCTGGTCGGCTTTGTGATGCCGGTAGCACACGTGGCGTCGAGCCGCTCGGTGACTTCAAGAGTGAATGGCTTTTTCGGAACTCCAAGATACTTCTCCTGATCCTCGTCGGCCAGACCTTGCAGAAACTCAAGCGCATTTTGAGTCTTCCAATGTGCGTATTGTCGCGGATGAAGCCGCCTGAAAAGCTCGAGGTAGAGATGGGCGGCGTACCGCGATACGCGGCCGTTTGAGCATCCTGACCGGATGATGATCTCCCGAATATCTGCCTCCAGCAGAATACGGGCATTGCTCGATTGCCGGATATTCCGGAGGCCGGCTTTTAGCATCGGCTCCAACGATTCGACCAACTCTTTGGTCTTCTCTCGCAGGATATCGATTGTGACGAGGCCTGTGGCACACGTAAATTGCGGGTCAATAATCGTTTGCTCATCGAGTTCCCGAGCGGGACGTGCGAGCGGACCGAGGGATGCCAAGGCGACCGGTGCTGCTGGTGCAGGCTTCGGCACACGAATTTCCGGATCAGGTGATCGTTGTGTGGTGATCCGGAGTTCCCCATGTCCTGTCTCCGTTACAGGTGCCTCGGCCTCAGGCCGGATGTCTATCGCAGGCTCCGCCTTGGCCGCCCGCACGACTCGCCAGAGCACATACCCGCTCAATGCGAGGACGGCAACCACGATCAGACTACTTGTCTCCCCACTCTCGACCACCTTGGCCAGAAATACGAGCGCCAGCAGCGCGCCAAAGATCGCTTTGAGGCATCCGGCACAACCAATGGCGGGAGCCTGACTTTGGGCACTGCCGTCCTTCAGGTATTGCCGGTTATACATGCCGGTGCCCGGAATCGACACCGTCCTGACGAGCCTGCCGCGACTGTCGCGGCCGATGCGGAATCCTCGAAATCCCCACGACCAGCCAAGACCGGTCTTCGATGCATTCAGCCGGAACCCACCTAGGAGACGTACGGAGCGCCTATACCGCCATGCCACTTCTCACCTGCCTAATCCACTGTCATGATCGCGTCACGCGCGCCACCACCAACACTCATCCTTGCGCCTCAGATAGTTGGAGCAGTGGCGACGACGTTTCCGCCTTCGGCCTGATTGCTGCCTGGTTCCGCGGCGAACTTTTTCCAGGCGGTGAGCGTTTCGCTCACCAGCTCACGGTACTTCGGGACCTTTGGTAGTGATCCTTGATCTGGCCCGGCAGAGCGCCGCCCTCAAACGTGATGATTTGCCTGAGGTGCGAGTTCGCTTCGTAATGAACTGTGAGAGGTTCGATAGAAATCTTCCTGCCTGTCCAATGTCCTTGCCGATTGCCCGCTTAAGCAGCGCCTCCTTGATCTCCTCGAGGCCGAATACTCGATCTTCGGACAGCAGGATTTCCAGCAGAGCGACGAAGCGCGGGGTTAGGTCGGACTGCCTTTTCAGCGTCGCAAGCAGCCGTTGCCCCAGTTGCTCGGTGGTGAGGTCCTCCACCTCTAAGGATAACGAACCGGAGTCTGGAGTCCGGCGGCGCTGCACCTTCGCCTCTTTCCGCTTTACAAAATCCTCAGCTTCCGGCAGAGGAATGATCACCTCCGGATTTATGAAGAAGGCGCCCTCCTCATCGCTGAAGCACCGGAGGCGTACACATCGTAGGTCAATGTCGTACTCGCGTAGCCAGAGAACCGCCGATATTACGTCGGGATGGAACTCACCGGCCACCAGGATTATTCGTTGATCCTGGTTCAGGGACTTAGTTCGTCGCCGACCAACTCCTCGCCAACAAATTCTTCGATCCGCTGCCGCGCACTGTCAACGTCGATCTTCTCCCTTTTGGCGAGCATCTCGGCGAGGTCATCCACCGTGAGGCCAGAGCAATAGGAGGCATACTTGATGGCCTGCCAATCGATGTCACTGCCCGACCAGTCACGCTTCAGTTCAACGACGACGATATTCGCGTTCGTGTCGAGCGCGAGAATATCGATACGTATGTTGCTTGGCAGAATGTATTCCGTGGCCAAAACAGGAGGTCCTCTCCCAAAACGTCGGGGGCACCAGCTATCCACTTTTCCAAGTCGAACCGCTCAAGCATGCCATTCTCGTGGAGCGAGGTTTTGATCAGCTTTGTAAGTTGGTTATCCGTCTTTTTCAGCTTGTACATCCAGCCAATCCTCCCGTTCAGATCCCGGCTCCGAATGGCCAGCCGGTGATGCCTCAGTTCTCAGTGAGTGCAATTCCGCCAGCAAGTCCCTCCGAAACACAAAGCGATGGGATGGACGTACCTTGCACGCTGTAGTGGCCGATAATCTGTCCGCGGCCGTTTGTCTGGCCATCATTAACAACCATCCGCAATCCACCGAATACGACATTCAGCACTATGTTCGCTCCGCTGACTGTGCTACCGGTCGTGACCGTGCCGGCGGTTGTAAAACATCGGGAATTTGTCACTGACACCGTTCCACCGAGCAAGCTCCCTGTCTGAGTGAAAGTAGCGGACATCGAACCACTGCCGCCGATCGTCGGACTCCAAGTGCCCTGCCAGTGGCCAGCAATTGAAATATCCTGAACGACGTTGAAGGTGGTCGTTGCTTTTCCGCCGCCGGGAGCCGGGTTCGTCACTACGACCGCGAAGGCACCGGCGAGGGCTAGGTCGGACTTGCTCAACGTTATGACCAGCAGGTTATCTTTTGCGGCCAAAATGTCGTGGAGCACCCCGTTGAAGGTCACGGTGGAGATCGCGCTGAATCCGCTGCCATTGATGTTCAGCGTTATTGGCCCCGCCCCAGCGCCCGCCGATGACGGTGCAAGGCTGGTTATCGAAGGCACTGCATTCAACGCAGCCGACACCGTGAAGTTGACCGCATTCGATTTCCCTCCACCCGGTGGCGGATTCGTTACGACTATCGGAAACGTTCCGATGGTGGCAAGATCCGAACCGCTGAGCAACATTGTCAATTGGCTGCCGCTCACAAAAGAAGCCTGATGGGCGACCCCGTTGAACTTCACAGATGAGGATTGGGCAAATCCGTTGCCGGCGATCAGTAATGTGAGTGAGTTTGTCCCGACGACAGCTGATGAAGGTGATAGCCCAGTGATCGAAGGCAGCGGATTGGGATTTGGTGGGAACGGCTGGACGCCAACCGTGACTGTGTTAGACGTACCGGCGCCGATCAAGACGCTCACCGGCACCGATGGCCCCGTCGCGATTCCCGTCGGGATCTTTACATTAATCTGGTAGAGGCCCACGCTACCCGGCGTAAGGCCGGAAAACCAAACCTGCGCCGGCGAGCCACCTATCATAACAGTGGGAACATTCGTGGTCTCCGCAAGAGGGCTTGTAGGCGCCGGGGAGCCACTCGGCGGTTGGTTTGAGACAGGGCCCAGCCCAGTACAGTAGATTTGAATAATATCCTCCACTGATGCTGGGTTCGAGGAATCGACAAGGCGGTACTGTGAATCCAGGATTGCGCCTTGGCCGGTGCCCTGCGCGTTCATGCTAAAGATCCCCGGTGAAAACGGGGCCAAGTTTACGATTTGAGGAGCGCTGGTTTGAGTACCGGCCGTCGCAACAACTGAAGCCTGGTTGCTGCCAACCAATTCCCAAGGGATTTGGAGGTCCGCCATCGAGGGCGACACATAGTACAAGGGTGCTGGAATGCCTGTGAACTGGAACGAAAGCCCCGACAGAGTAATTGGCCAGGGCACTGTGGACGCTTGCGCCGGAGAGTTCACGGGGAAGCCGCCGTACACCGACACAAGGGCACCCGGGGCAACCGGCCCAGGAACGGAGCTGGCGGCGTTGACGATTCCGCCAGCACTGATCACAGGTGAGTTGATCATCGTAATCGTTGCCGAGAAAAGTAATCCGGCGGGGTCCTGAGTAATCCCGGCTGCGGCCACGTTCGCGATATTGAAATAGAGCCAGTTGGTACCGATCTGAAGCAGTGGGCCGACATTGCACGTCAAGGTGTGGTCCTGGCTGAATCCAACCTCGATCGCGTTCTGGCAGATAACGGTTCCGTTTAATAAGATGCCGCCGTTAAATGACGGGGTATCGTCGGAAGCATAGTGCAGCGTAAGCGTGGCCGTGCTGAACGCGGCTGTCAACCTGAAGCTGATCGCGTACAACGCTGTGTTGCCCGAAGAAGCGGCATTCGCGTTTGTACCTATCCACTTTGCAGAAGGGTCCTCGCTCAGGCCGGTGATCCAAAGGGGATTCGGCCGGATGATGTACGCAGCGGGGCCACTCTGCGCGCTGGAAAAGTCAGTTGCAGTCAACGTATGCGTAAAATCGCCTATTGCCGGTCCCAGGAGGAAGGTGACGGAGGCGTCCCTCCCGCCTACGGTTCCATTTCCACTTCTGACCGTCACCGTCTCGGCGGTCAGCGGCAGGCCTGTGAACAACAACAGGATACCGAGCCACGCGAGAATCGAATTGAACATGAGCCGAGCCTCGTAACCCTGTTTTGATCCAATAAGGCTACCAGAATTTATCAGACTGTGCGTAGAGGGCTTTGGGCTGTGGACGCAGCCTCTTCCACCAGGATCGTGATGCGCTTCCCGAGCGCGCGGAAGGCGGCTTCGAGTTGATCGAGGCGGGAGCTATGCAGCAGGTCGAGCAGTCGGTCTACTTGGGGGAGGTGGCAATTCAAGCGTCTGGCGAGCTCGGCCTTGCCGACCCGCTGCGCGCGCATGGCGGAATACAGGGCGAGCTTGGCCTCCGTCAGCGCCGGCACCTTGACGACTTTGCCGCGGCGCTTCACGGGCGACGGCTTCGGAATGTCGCGCCGGTCGTCGATGTACATGCTCAAGGCGCTTTCGAGGGCGTCCACGGCCTGCATGAGCGCCTCGTCTTCGTCCTCCCCGAAGGTGTGCGCCTCGGGGACGTCGGGAAACTCCACCAGGATGGTGTCGTTAGTATCACGGCTGAGTTTCACGGGGTACTGCAACATGGCGATGCTCCTCTATTTCAAGCCCAGGTCCTTCTTGATCCGCTGTTCCAGTCCCTTGCCGATTTCCTTTTTACCGTGCATTGGCAGGACCGTGGAGCGGTTGCCCAACCGAACCTTGAGATGGCTGCCCTTGCCTGGCTCGAACGAGCAGCCTTGCTGCTCAAGCCATCTCTTCAGCTCGGCGCTGGTCACGATCTGATCGTACAACAGAAGTGTTGTGAAAACAACAGGAGTGTTGCGCCGGAAGGGCTGAATTTTCTTTGACCATTTCTTTGCCCACCCCGTGCATATCTGGCCTTCTCAGGCTTTCTCACCAGTTCTCGCCACCTCGGCGCAACTCGCGCGTTTTCAAATAAGTACACGGAATTTCAAAGACCTGGAAGAAACGGCGAAAACGGGCGTGAACAAATTATGAGTCCGCTGCTCTAACCGCTGAGCTAAGGGCCCAAACCTATTCAAAACAGCTATTTATCTGCAAGAAGCGGCGAACGCAGCTCCGCATTGTAACCAGTTTTGTAACCATCACGAGCCTTCTTACCATTTCGCAGCTCCAGATCACAAAAGCCGTCCCGGCATGCCGGCGTTCGTTTGTGCCGGGTCGTGCCACTTGATCTCGGTATCCCCATTGTACCTTCCGACCGCTGACAGCGGCGCAAATGAACGTTGTTTCCGAAGGGAAGCCGGACGGAAGAAGCGGGCTAGCCTTGTTGGTCTGCCCCATCGGCGGTACTCTTGCGTAATGCGACCCCTTCGGTATTCCATCAACGTCACTTTGGACGGGTGCTGCGATCATCGTGCAATATCGCCGGACGAAGAGCTACATTGTCACGCGGCCGAGAACCTCGACCAGGCCGATGCCCTCCTCTTTGGCCGGGTGACTTACGAAATGATGGAGGCCGCGTTCCGGCCGCCGGCGGGGACCGCGGCGCGGCCTGACTGGATGGAACCCTTCGCCCGAGCGATCAACGCGGCAAAGAAGTACGTCGTGTCGGGCACCCTGGACCGGGTCGATTGGAACGCGGAACTCGTGCGCGGGGATCTGGGGAAGGCCGTTCAGCAACTCAAGCGGGAGTCGGGTAAGGGACTGTTGGTGGGAGGCGTGAAGCTCCCGTTGGCGCTGGCAGAGCTGGGATTGATCGATGAGTACGAGTTCCTGGTGCACCCCAGGCTAACGGGTCACGGGCCGACTTTGTTCGCGGGGCTATCGAAGCATGTCGACTTGAGGCTCGTGAGCAGTGTGCAGTTTGGCTCGGGAGCGGTGGCCATACGGTATGAGCCGGGAAGATAGCCATCGGGCTTGTTAATCCGAGTCCGCCGCATCATGGAGCAACTCGCCTACTTCGAATCGATCTTTGCCCCTCACCTCTGCTAAAATGAAATTGCCTCCCCAAAAAACATAACGCATGAAATTTGGCGTCATCGTCTTTCCTGGCAGTAATTGCGACCACGACGCGTTTTACGCCACCAGCCATCCCCTCGGCCAACAGGCGGAGTTTATCTGGCACGATTCGGGTAGCCTGGGTGACGTGGATGCCGTCATTTTGCCCGGCGGGTTCGCCTATGGCGATTACCTTCGCTGCGGCGCCATTGCCAAGTTCTCACCTGTCCTGAAGGCCGTGAGGAAATTCGCATCCGGCGGCGGGCCCGTGCTTGGCATCTGTAATGGCTTTCAGATCCTGGTGGAAGCCGGCATGCTGCCCGGCGCCCTCATCCGCAACCGCGGCCTGAAGTTCGTCTGCCGCGAGGTGCAGTTGCGGGCGGGCACCACCGATTCGCCGTTCACCTGTACGGCGCAGAAAGAGCGGATCTACCGCATGCCCATCGCGCACGGCGAAGGCTGCTATTTCGCCGAGGAGCGCACGCTCGATGAGTTGGAAGCCGAGGACCGCGTGGCGTTCCGTTATGTCGATAACCCCAATGGCTCGCTCCGCGACATTGCCGGCGTATTGAACCGCGAGCGCAACGTCATGGGGATGATGCCGCATCCGGAACGGGCCTCCGAAACGCTGATGGGTTCTAGCGACGGGCTGGTGGTCTTTCAATCGCTGCTCTCGGTGGCGGTGAGCCGGTGAGCGCGGCCACGATCACGCCCGATCTCATCGCCCAACACCAGCTCACGCCCGCCGAATACCAGAAGATCGTCGCTATTCTCGGCCGCGAACCGAGCTATACCGAACTCGGCATCTTCAGCGTCATGTGGAGCGAGCATTGCTCCTATAAGAGCTCCCGTCTGCATCTGAAGAAGCTGCCCACACGCGGCAAGCTGGTGGTGCAAGGCCCGGGCGAAAACGCTGGGATCATCGACAT
>Ga0209698_10001251_pt1 | contig 29395 bp, 21 predicted proteins | sample LitLauG_LLR_2012_FD_187203 | JGI IMG/M metagenome (GOLD analysis project Ga0209698, IMG submission 187203) | Freshwater sediment microbial communities from Pennsylvania, USA - Little Laurel Run_MetaG_LLR_2012 (SPAdes) (version 2) | ecosystem: Environmental > Aquatic > Freshwater > Creek >... | reverse complement strand
GCGGCGCCATTGACCGACAATTGCGTGCCATAGCACCAGTACACGACAAACACCACCACGTAGAGCAGGGCCACGTTGCCGCCGACCAGGTAAAGCACCGGCATGGCAATCATGGAGATGCCGATCATCAGCCGCAGGACGTTTAAGCGGCCCAGCGTATCCGACATCCAGCCCGACAAAATGCGGCCGGAAGCATTGCCCACGGCACCCACGAAGATGGTCAGGGTCTGCAGGGCCTCGCCGGGTATCTTCATGCTCTTGGCGAAGGGCACGAGCTGGCTGATGACCATCAAGCCCGCCAATGTGCCGAGCGCGTAGGCCACCCACATAAAGTAGAACGCCGGTGTGCGCAGCACCTCACTCGGGGTGAACTCGTAGGTTGTCGCCGCGGCCTTTGAGGCCGGAGCCGGCGTCCATCCCGCTGGCCTGTAGCCCGCCGGGGGATTCTTGAGCAGGAACGCGCCAAACACGGTCATGATCAGGAAGATCACTCCCAGGATCTGGAACGTCGTGTGCACCCCGTAGGCCGGGATGAGCTTCAGGTTGCAAAGCGGTCCAAAGATCGCCGATCCGGCGCCGTATCCGCCGACGGCCAAACCGACAGCCAATCCCCGCTTGTCGGGAAACCACTTCGCCATCACTGGGATTGGCGTGGAGTAGCCGAAACCGTTGCCCAGCCCGCCAATCACTCCGAAGCAAACATACAGCCAGTTCAGGCTGTGCGTGTACGAGCACAGGAAGAAGCCGAGGCTCACCAGGATGCCCCCAATGAGAGAGATCTTGAACGGGCCGTATTTGTCTTGCAGCCTTCCCGCTATGATGAAAGTAAGCGCAAACACCACGACCGCTATCCCGAACACCCGTGAGGTATCCGCCCGCTTCCACCCGAACTCTTTTTCCAGCGGAGCAACGAAAATGCTCCACGCATACAGCGTGCCCAGTGCCAGGTTCATAGACATGCCACCGACCACGTGCCACCACCGATTCAAATGATTCGACGATGCGTCTGCATTAGCCACAATTTCTCTCCTTTACAGAAATGAAATGAGAAGCGGGACCACGGTCTTTCGCCAACAACTACCGCGGCGCCCTTACGACACGTACGTGCTCACTTGCCAAACCGACCACCACTTTCGCGCGACATCATACAGCCGTCCAACCTCACGCGAAAGCGCAAACTTGTCCTGTTACAACGCCTTCTTCAGGGCTGCGTCTTCTGCAAAACAGCCGTCACACTGACTACTGAATCCGCCGTAACCGTAAGATCGCGCTTCCACGGGTCGAATCCGGCCATGGCAATAATGACCACATGCGTCCCGATATCAAGGCCGATTTCGGATGGCGTGCTGCCCACATACTTGCCGTCAATGACGATGTCCGCACCGGAGGGTGTCGAACTGAAATTGCACTTTACCTTCTCCGGAACGACCTCCTGCACGGCGTCAGCGCGCGAGCGCGACTCGAGGGCCTGCGAATCCGGCATCGGTCCGGCATCGGACAGCTCGGAGTTAGCGTCAGCGCCAGGCGGGGATGCTGGAACATCCGCCACCAGTTGGTAGAGTTGCTTCCTCTCCTTGCCCTTTGCATCCGGGTAGAAAACCTCGATACCGCCTTTTTGCTTGCGTGCCTCAAACTTCCGCCCCACAGGCAACAAGGCGCACTTGGACCTCTGTAACTCGACCGTGCAGGCGATGGTGAAGGACTTTCCGTTGCTGTCCTGCACCACCATCCTGTTGCGCACCAGGTCAGTCCGCGTGTGGTGGCAATAGGCGGAATAGTCCTGAAGATTGCAATCTTTGGGCGCGCCGTTGTTGTCATCCTTGATTGGGACGGATTCCATGTGCGCACTCAGCACCTCAACGGTCATGGGGTAGTGATTCTTCGAGGCAGCGACGGCCCACACCGTGTTGATCAGGAAAAACGTCAAGAAAACAACTTCGTGTCGGGAGATTCTCAACGTTACCTCCTGTCTTTCTTTTTTCTTGCGCGCTTTCGGGTGCGGAAGTGGGCGCGCTTACGGCTGATCCTTTTCGCTGCGGATCAGCGCCCGGCGATTGGGCAAAAAGGGCATAGGCGCAGTGCCCATTCTCCCTTGTTCGATGGCGGCGCGTCGCTAGTGAGTTTCCGGCCCCGTAGGGCAGAAACTGCCACTCTTTGTAACCCGAATCTCTTGTTTGATCGGAATTCACCGGGACGGACTCGCCCCAATCTACGGGAGCGAGTCCATCTTCGGCAATTAATAGTCGCAGCTTCTCAGCAAGCCAGGTTTCTCTCGCTTAGAAGGTAAAGATCGGCCCAAACTCCGTACGCAGATCTCTCCACGTGCGGCTGGGAACGCCCGCCACCTTGGTGGTGAAAATTCCCGACTCATTCGGAAGCGCATAACTGCTGTAGAGCGACCCCTCAAACGCGAACTGCATCCACGGGTTCAGCCGGTAAAAAAGAGTCGCTGCGTCAAGCGTGCTCCTGTAAGGACCGGCGCCGTCCACCCCGATACCCTTGGCCCTGGCGAAGTCGTCATGTTTGACTGCATCCAGACCGTGGACGAAGTAGATTTGCCAGCCCGCATTGCGGCCCTTCGGATCCGCGTTGAACAAACGCGAAAGCGGCAGGCCGACTTGGACGAAGCCGCCGTAGCCGCGGATGGCGCGCTGGGGAGCAGCAACGATTTGTCCAGCGCCGTTCGTACCGAACACCACGGTTCCCGTCCCCGAGCGATCTATCGTGGGAACACTGGCCGTGTTCGTCAGACCAAGCGTGTCGCTGAAGTAGGACAAGGTTTGACCGGCGAACATAAACCGCAGATCTCCACCGCGATAGGCGCTGGCCGACACTGTAGCCCAACGCGTTGGTAGTGAGACGGCCAGTTGGCCGCCGTAGCCTTCGCTTCGGGCTTCAGCACCAGTCGGGAATTGGGCTTTCACCGCCGCGTAATTAGCAATCGTGGCCGCGGAGCTGCCGGCTGGAGCGGCAATCGCCGAGGCCAGCACGATCGATGCACGATGCGTTTCAAAGCCGCTGACGACGATATAAGCCGGTGCTACCGCCTTGGCTGGATCGAGTTGGAATTGGAGAACCGCCCGGGCTTCGTACTCCAGATTGTTGGAGTCAGAACCCTGGCGCTCGCCGTATCCCAACTGGTTGGCAGTCCCGTCGGTCACGGTACTGGTGCAACCGATAGTGGTCGCAGTGCCGGGGACAAAGGTTGCAGGTATCGAGCACGAACTGACGGTTGCATCGGCCGGTACATTGCCTTCGCTCGGCATGCTGATCGCGAATGCAGGGGAGAATTTGAAGTTACGCGACCCTCCCAGCTTCTGTACCAGGCCCACCTGCAATTGTGGAGAGCGTTCATACAGACTGCCGAAATACGCCGCTAGCTGCGTGGTTTCGAGGATGGTGGGAAGAACAGTCGATCCGTAGAGGAGCCAGTCCTGACCGCCTTCGAAGTAAACACTCGTCTTGTCACTGGCCGCGTAGTCCAGCCGTGCAAAGGCCAAGCGAATGCTCGCCATGGAGCTGCGAACCGCGGAAACGTTGCGGTTATCCGCGCGGCTGAAGTTGCCTTCAAAATCACCCTCGATTCGGCCAGTTAATTCAAGCTTGGACGAAATATCCGGCCATTCAAAGTTGGCTCCGAAACGCGTCGAGCGCGCTTTGATATGAAAAGCTGGATCCGCGGTTGGCCCAGTATCGGCGTTCAAGAATCCAGGCAGAGGGAAATCGTCGCCGCGCGGATCGCTGGAGTCGTGAACCACGGTAGCTTTAACAAAGCCGTAGGGCGTCATCTTGACCGGACCGAGCTTGAAAGCCGGGACCAGCCCGTCCTTAGCGGGAGGATCGACGGGATTAACGCGTAGCGGAGTGATCGCGGAAATGACGGTGGGGCCAGCGGGCGGAGCGGGAGCAGCCGGCGCTGCCTGGTTTACCAGGGCGGCCTCCGGAACGGCGGCTCCCGAGATCACCGAGAGATCCTGTGCGTTAACCAGGCCTTTTTGGGAGAGCGCTTCGACTAGGGCTTGAAATTGGGCTGTGGGTGCGGCGTTTCGGATGGCGTTGGCCTCGGTCGGCGCCAACACACCCTTCATGACCAGCACCCCGAGCAAGGCCGTGACATTGGTATCGGCCGTGGTCGAGGTCAAGCTTGAACTTAAACTAGGACTAGGACTTGGGCTAGGGTTTGGGCTGGCCGCAGGGTCTGCGCTCGCCGTGGTCGCGGCATTGTCATTTGCCGTTCTTGCGTCGTTATTACCAGCCATAACAGGCGCGGCCGTGATGGCCAGCACCAGCAGGCTCGACAACCAACTTCTAACTTTCAACATAGACGGTGTCCTCCTCGTTCCGGCGCGGCTCAAGCCTTGCCACAGAACATGGGGGAGAACGCTATGTGGTTTTCGAAAACCGCGCTGTGACGGCAGTCACTGACCAGCGTGATTTCTATCCATTACCCTTCCAGGACTCTTTTGGGAAAACAGGCGCACTGCCAGACTGCCCCGCCTTGAGGCGCAAACTTGACGAGGAGAGCGTGAGGACCCGAAGCCGCCGGCACACTTCCGCTGTCCGCAGAACACACGACGCTGTGATCCGCGTCACTGCGGGCGCACATCAGCGGAGTCAAAATGCCCGCCATCCTATGAGTACGTGCGGAGAAAACTATGAGCTTGGTCAACCCGGTAGTGCAAAAGTGGATCGATGAAGGCATACAAGACCCGGATGCTTTTTGGGGACGCGCAGCGGACCAACTACCGTGGTTTCGGAAGTGGGACAGAGTGTTGGATTGGACCCCGCCGACCTTCAACTGGTTCGTCGGCGCACAGACCAACCTAGCCTACAACGCGCTCGACTATCACGTTAAGCGCGGTTGGGGCGGCCACACGGCGCTGATCTACTTCAATGAGCGCGGCGAGCGGCGCATCTTCACTTACGCCCAACTGCTGTATGAAGTGCAGCGAGTAGCAGCGGCACTGCGCGGGATGGGCATCAAGAAAGGCGACCGCCTCACGATTTATATGCCGACCTGCCCGGAAGCCATCATCCTGATGCTGGCTACGGTTCGCATTGGCGCTATTCACTCCGTGGTCTTTGCCGGTTTTGGAGCGAAAGCGCTGGGCGACCGTGTCCGGGCCAGCGGATCGCGCCTGGTTTTCACCGCCGACGTGACTTACCGCAAGGGTAAGAACACGGACCTCAAGCTGATCGTGGATGAAGCGCTGCAAGGCGGCGATGTAGAACACCTGATCGTGCTGAAACGAACGGGAACGGAAATCCCGTGGACTCCCGGACGGGATGTGTCATGGGAAGAGTTCCTCAGCCGTGGCAGCGGCCAAAGCAGCGACTATGTTTCGATGGAATCCAACGAGCCGGCATTCATTCTCGCCACCTCGGGCACCACCGCGACCCCGAAGCTGGCGATCCACACCCATGGTGGCTATCAGGTTCATATCCACAGCATGGGAAACTGGGTCTTCGGTCTGAAGCCCACCGACGTGTGGTGGTCGACTTCCGATATCGGCTGGATTGTAGGTCATAGTTATATCGTTTATGCGCCGTTGATCGTCGGCGCAACCACGGTCGCTTTTGAGGGCGCGCTGGATTACCCCGCCGCAGAATCGAATTGGAGAACGGCGATCGAGGAGTTCCGGGTCACCGGCATTTTTACTTCGCCTACCGCAGTGCGCATGCTGATGAAATACGGGGATGCACCGCTGCTCAAGACCGATCACACGTACCTGGAGCGGGTGTTTTGCGCCGGCGAAGTCCTCAATGCGCCGGCTTGGGAGTGGCTGCAGAAGAAGATCTTCAAAGACCGGATTCCGGTCATCGACCACATGTGGCAGACGGAAACCAGCGGCCCCGTATTCGGCAATCCGTATGGGTTAGGGTTGCTTCCGATCAAACCGGGTTCGTCGACGCTTCCCCTTCCAGGCATCGATGCCGCAGTAGTTCAAGTAGACGGCACGCCCTGCGGCCCGAATGAGAAAGGCATCATGGTGATCCGGCGTCCCTTCCCTGGTTTGACACCGGCGCTGTGGGGAGAAAAAGAGCGCTATGGCCGCGATTACTGGCACATCATCCGCGACGTCTATTACAGCGGAGATTCGGCACATATCGACGACGACGGTTATGTCTGGTTTGCCGGCCGCGCCGACGAGATCATCAAGATTGCCGGGCACCGCATCGGCACCATCGAAGTGGAGACTGCGCTTCTCACTCATCGTGCGGTGGCAGAGTCGGGTGTGGTGGGCCGCGCCGACGATCTCCGGGGCGAGGTGATTTCGGCCTTCGTGGTGCTCAAGCAAGGGTTTAACGCGTCGGAGGAAATGAAGAAAGAGCTGCTGGACCAGGTGCGCCATGAACTCGGGCCGGTGGCTGTAATCGGCGATTTGAATTTCGTCGAGATGTTGCCCAAGACGCGCAGCGGCAAGATCATGCGCCGCGTGCTCAAGGCCGTCACCCAGGATCGGACTGCGGGTGACATTACGACCATCGAAGATGAAGGTTCGGTGGAAGAGGCCAGGCACGCATGGAAGCAGATGAGAGAGGCGCTCGATAAGTCGCCAACGGCGGTCGGCTCTCCCGCCCTCGTCAAATGAATGGGGATGATTAGGCGTCAAGCCGGCGCGAGTCAATGGCACGCACGGGAGGCCCCGTTCCCCTTAAACAGAACGGCTGTGCGCGCTTGCGTTTACGAGAACCTCAATGTGGTGCTGAACCCTTTTTCGTCGGCCAGAGTGGCGAAATAAAGTCGCAACCGCGTGCGACGGGTCTTACGGTCCAGCCTTGTCGACTACCTGCTTCACTGGCTTGGATGTGCTCCCGGCAAAGTTCATGTCCCCGCCATACACAGCGGTTATCGAGTTCGTGCCAACCGGCAGCGTCGAGGTAGTAAAGCTCGCCGAGCCGCCTTTCAACGTCCCCGTTCCCAAAACTGTCTTACCCTTCATAAAGCTTACGGTTTCGCCATCCGGCGGCGCTCCATTGGCGGAGGTGACCACCGCGGAAAAGATCACGGCCTGCCCATAGGTAGACGGATTCGGGGAGGACGAGAGCGTAGTGGTGGTCGCGGTTCCCGGACTGATTTTTGCCAGGAACACGTCGTCACCGCCATGGTTGGCAGCTTGTAGCGGTTTTTTCGTCGGGAAGTTATTGGAGTCGGTAGCGCCGACGATGTAGGCGTTGCTGGCGCTGTCCACGGCAATGCCAGTGGCGGTGTCGTAATTAGTGCCGCCGAGATAAGTGGACGAAGTCAAAGCTGACCCCGAGGCGTTGAGCTTGGCGACAAAGGCATTGCTATAGCCCTTATTCACGCCCTGCATTGGATTCGCGGTTGGGAAATCTGTGGACGAGGTGCCGCCGGTGACGCAAACGTTTCCCGCACTGTCCAGGGCGATGCTGTTACCGCTATCTTGCCCGCTGCCGCCCAAATAGGTGGAGTAGGTCAAGGCTGTTCCCGAGGCATTGAGCTTGGTCACGAAGGTGTCTCCGCCACCGGCGTAGAAGGGCTGCATTGGATTCTTGGTCGGGAAATCGGGCGAACCGGTCCAGCCGGTGACGTAAGCGTTGCCCGGGCCGTCCACGGCAATGCTGGTTCCAAGCTCATAATCGCTGCCACCTAAAAGCGTGGAGTAAACCAGAGCCGATCCCGCAGGGTTAAGCTTGGCGACGAAAGCGTCGCCCAGAGTGCATCCAGGGTCGCCGCAGACGATCTGGAAGGCGCCCGGCGTGATCGGAAAATTGGACGAGATGGTACCGCCGGTTACGTATGCGTTGCCGGACTTGTCCACGGCAATGCTGCGGCCGTAGTCAATACCGCCGCCGCCCAGATACGTGGAGTAAACCAGACCCGACCCTGTAGGGTTGAGCTTGGTCACGAATGCATCCCCCAAGACACACCCAACGTCGCCACAGACTGTCTGAAACGCGCCGACGGTGATCGGAAAATTGCTCGAAGTAGTGGCCCCGACAATATAGGCATTGCCTGCCTTGTCGAGAGCGATGCCCCCGCCCCAGTCCGTTCCCCGGCCACCGAGAAAAGTGGAATACGCCAAGGCTGAGCCCGTGGGATCGAGCTTGGTGACGAAGGCAACCCCTTTCCCGCCGCAGGGATTGTTGCGATTGCAGACCCTCTGGAAGGCGCCGGGCGTGGTGGGAAATTCAGTCGAGTAGGTTTGACCAGTGACGTATGCGTTGCCCCCGCTGTCGACGGCGATGCTCGAGCCCGCGTCACCTCCGCCTCCCCCTAGATAGGTGGAGTAAACCAACGCCGACCCGGCCGGATTGATCTTGGCTATAAAAGCTTCCCCATTCTGGTAACAGCCCTTGCCGCCGGGTCCATGACAGACCGTCTGAAAAGCACCCGAGGTGGTGGGAAAGTCGGTGGAAAAGGTTTGACCGGTGATGTAGACGTTGCCGGCGCTATCCGCGGCGATGCCGTAACCGAAGTCGCCTCCGCTTCCGCCCAGATACGTGGAATAAATCAGCGGATCGATGTAGAGCGAGCGGCTAGTGTCATAACCCCGGATCGCGAATCCCACGCGGTTTGTATCCGCGATGACATAGCTTGCCGCAACCAAGTGCCTCGCACCGTCCTTCTCCTGATACACGAGGGGCCTGTGCCAACGGATTTCGTCCGTCCCCACCCGGAACACCAGGTCGCCATTCTCATCTCTTCGAATCCGCTTCGCCCCGCGCACGTCGAACGCGATCCGCCGCGGGTCGGCCCCGGGCGCTACGATGAAGTCATACTCAAGTTGCCGCTGATTGCCGTAATAGACGAGGTCAATGCCCGGGTAGACTCCCTTGTACTTCACCTTTCCGTAAGTCGGAACCTTGCGGCGCCATTTTGCGGGGTCGTTGCCGATGAAGTAATTGCTCGTGCCCTCCAGTTGATCCAAGCCCGTGATCCTGGCCTTAAGGTTGGCATGGTGCAGCTTCATGCGCAGCACGCCGCCCTTTATCGACTCAGCCATCGCGGATTCAGCAATACGGGACTCAGCGGTCACAGGCTGCAACCGGTGAGCACCGGTGCTCGTCGCTTTGTTATTGTTGCTTTTCTGCCCACTCAACGCCAGCACCGCTTCGTCTTGTGTGAGGAACAGTGTGGACCCGCCCGTGCGTGACAGAAATTTCACCCGCCAGTCGGCCTGCCCTTGATTGGCTTCGAAGCTCAGCGGCAGCGTGCCATATTGATCGAGAGTTTTGGCTTTAGCTTTAGCGTCCGCATCCGTGGGAGACGCATGGATCGACGAGGAAATCTTTGGACTCTGATGAACCAGCGGGATGGAACTCGATTGGGCCCAGAAGAGCGCGGTCGTCCAACACAGAAACAGGCAGACGACAATGTACGCACGCTTCATAGGTTCTCTCGTGCATCTCGGTATCGCTCCAGCACACATCGGAAAAGGCGGTTTCCGATATCTAGCCCTGCAAATGGGCCAGATTTGACGAACCTTGGGCGCTGTTAAGGCGATGCCCTGATGCAAAATCAGGCTATCCATGGTGCTGGAAAAAGCCCGGCCCAGCTACCGACCAGGGGAGGTAGCGTCCGAGCCTGCGACAAGCAAGAATTGTCCTCTTATATCGGCTCGCGGTCAAGATGAAACGTCTTGCGGGCACGGTTGAAGTGTACCCCGTAACCGTAAGACAGTGAAAGACTTTGCAGCTTACCGCCGGTTGCGTCGAAAGGCGCGGATCTCGACTATTGTTAGAATCATCCGGCGAACGGCCGCTGGCAAGCAAAACTAGGGGGTGGGGTTTCGGGTTCCTTGCGCTGAAACGATTTTGGCCGGTTCTCGTAAGTGATAGAAAGGAATGGCGGGGACGTCGGGACTCGAACCCGCGGCCTCTGCCGTGACAGCGAAATCTTCAACCGTAACTAACTGAAAACAAGCGGCACGGATGGCGCTACAGAAACGTTTTAATAACCTTCGGAAATAGTTCGTGGACCCTTAATTGGACCATAATTTCTGGTGTGCTTTCACACGGCAGAGGGCGGTCGAAAACCGAAGCTTGATCGGCGCGAATGCGTCGAATTGGGAGTGCCCAGCTAGCGTCTCCTAGAGCCGACTCCTCAGAACTGATTACGGCTCGACCGGTCAGGTGCAAGCGGAAACTGTCGGAGCAATTTCCTCGAAGCCCGTTTGTCGGTACTCATTCGCTGCAAGTGGAATTGCTAACGAATTGCTTGTGTGTTGCCCGGAAAGATGGCTGTGAACCGCGGCATTATACCTCCGGGACTCGGTCAGAGCGTTCTATAGGTCACCGGAGCGCTGTTGCTGCCATCGAATTATTCTCGACTGAGGTCGATCGCCATCACGATGCAGAGCCGCACACACGGCGCCTGTTGCACAGGGGTTCAACTCAGGCAGAACTGCCAGGTGATAGGGCGTCACTGCTTCACAAAGTAGACTCGGGCTTTGTGGCTGACATTGGATCTATCAAGCGTTTCGACAACCTCGTTTCCAATAGTTTCCTTCTGCATCAAGATCCCAAGGGACTCGTTCACAGTAGTGAAATCGTCTGGGAAACACTCCTCTAGAACCTCGTCTGCGGTTCTTCGCCCGTTGCCGATCACCTTAACGATTTTTCTTGATACTGCTTCAATGTATTGAGAGTGCTCGTGCTGTCTCACGACGCGTCACAGCCATCCCGTACCGCTTCGAGAAGGGCAAGGATGCAGCCGCGCTGATGGCACCAGCATGCTAATGATCTGCGTGATCACATCAATCGTGCCGGGCGCCGGCAATTTTCTTCGTGCTACCATCAAATCTTGAAAATTCTCTTCATCGGTGACATTTTTGGACGCCCTGGGCGCATGATCGTCAAAGATCGCCTGCCCGACCTGCGCCAACAGCACGCTCCGGATCTGGTCATCGCCAACTGCGAAAATGCTGCGGCCGGATTCGGCATCACACCTCCTCTGGCGGAAGAGCTGTTCGACCTCGGTATCGACGTAATGACCACCGGCAATCACGTGTGGGACAAGCGCGAGATCATCGACTACTTCCAGATGGCGGACGGTAACCCGCACAGTCCGGCACGCCGCTTGTTGCGGCCGGCCAACCTTTCCCCGGGCTTGCCCGGCTGGGGGGTGTACGAAGGGCAGAAGAACGGCGTTGCCTATGCCGTCTTGAATCTTCAAGGACGAGTGTTCATGGGATCGAACGACGATCCCTTTCGCTACGTCGATCGGCTTCTGGAGCAGGTCAAAGCGAAAATTGTGTTTGTGGATTTCCATGCCGAGGCCACGTCCGAAAAAGTCTCTTTCGGGTGGTATCTCGACGGACGTGCCACCGCCGTCGTCGGCACCCACACCCACATTCCCACGGCCGACGAGACGGTGCTGCCGAAGGGCACGGCCTACATCACGGACGTCGGCATGACGGGGCCCTACGACAGCGTCATTGGTGTGAAAAAAGAACAAGTCATAGAGAAGTTTCTCAGCGGGATGCCGGCGCGCTTCGAGTCGGCGAACGGCGACGTCCGCTTGTGCGGTGTGGTGGTCGAGTGCGATGACCAAACGGGCCGGGCCCAGCGGATCGAACGGCTGATGCTGAAATGAGCACGCTGTAGAGACGCGGCTTGCCGCGCAGTGGAGATGGGGCAAGGTCGGGACAACCCCATCCTTTACGGGCACCAACGAGACATCGTTACCGTGGTTCCCAGCCCGGGATTTCTGATGCAAGACAGCCGCAGGCGGGCATTCTATAGTAGGTGTATATGCGATGGCCGCCAGCAGGGATTGCTTTATTGCTTGCCGGGATGGGTTTCGCCGCCGACACTCCTCTGCCCGCGGCGCCGCCGCTCTGCTCTAATTCGGGCGGTGCGCCCGTCTGCCAGGGACCCGCCAAAGACCTGAAGGCCGCTCGCCAAGCTTTTACCCGCGGCCTCAAACTCGAGAAATCGCGCAATCTTGATGAGGCCTTTTATGAATTCGAGGAAGCTTCTCGCCTGGTGCCGCAAAACGTGGAGTATCTGACGGCGCGGGAGATTACCCGCCAACATCTCGCCGGAATGCATCTGGAGCGCGGAAACAACGCTCTGCTCGGTGGCCGGCAAGTGCAGGCGATGGCGGAGTTCCGCGCGGCCCTGAGCCTCGATCCACAGAACGAATTCGCGCAGCAGCGCATCAGCGACGCCCTAGGGCCCTTGCCGGTGCACACCCCGGGCCCGCCGCAAGTGGTGGTCAGCGCCGACGTGCTCAAGGCTAAGCCTATCGACGCTCTCCATGACATCCACTATCGCGGCGACTCGCGTGGTCTGCTTACCGCCGTTGCCTCCAGTTTTGGGCTGACCGTGGTCTTCGACGATACCTTTCCCAGCCGGCGCGTTCGATTCGATCTGGACAATGCCGATTTCGCAACCGCCATGCAAGCGGCCTCCACGGTCACCAAAAGCTTCAGCGTGGCCCTTGAGGACACCGTACTCTTTGCTTCGGCGGACAATTCCGAAAACCACCGCAACTATGACCGCATGGGCATGCGCACGTTTTACATTCCGAACAGCTCTTCGCCGCAGGACTTGAACGAACTGATGAACGCGCTGCGGTCGCTGTTTGAGTTCAAGTTCGTGGCCATCAACGCGGCGTCCAGCACGATCACGCTGCGCGGGTCCAAACCGGCCCTCGAAGCCGCCACCGAGTTTCTCGAGCAACTGAACAGCCCCCGGCCGGAAGTGTTGCTCGATCTGAAAGTATTCCAGGTCAGCCACTCGTATGCGCGGAACATCGGGCTGCATGTCCCGGACCAATTCAATCTTTTCAACATTCCGGCATCCGCACTCGCGGCTCTTGGCGGTCAAAACATCCAGCAACTGATCAACCAGTTGATTGCCTCGGGTGGCATCAACCAGGCCGGCAATCAGAGCATCTCCGCTCTGATTGCGCAGTTGCAAAGCCAGCAAAATTCGGTATTCAGCCAGCCCGTCGCGACCTTCGGCGGCGGCCTTACGTTCTTTGGACTGAGCCTCGATCAGTTTTCGGCCGTGCTCTCCATGAATGAAAGCTCCGTCCAGTCGATCGAGCACGTCCAACTGCGCGCTTCCCAGGAGAAGGAGGCAACTTTTAAACTGGGAGAGCGGTATCCCATCCTCAACGCCAGCTTCGCTCCCATTTACAACAACTCGGCCATCTCGCAAGTCGTAGGAAATCAGTCGTACACCGCACCGTTTCCTTCCGTCAATTACGAAGACATTGGCCTCACTCTCAAAGCGAAGCCCCTGATCCACAACAACTCCGACGTAGCCCTCGAACTGGAAGTACAATTCCGCACGCTGGGAAACACCAACACCAATGGCATTCCCGACATTTTGAATCGCGAATTCAAGGGGGGGATTCTGCTCAAGGAAGGGGAGCCTGCGGTGGTGGCGGGAATGATTACCAAGTCCGATCAGAGGAGCCTGAACGGTCTGCCCTTATTCTCCAACATCCCCGGCTTCGGTGTGCTCACGTCACAAAATTCCAAACAAGACGAGGAAGACGAGCTCTTGATCCTGATCACGCCAAACGTTATCCGCAGTCCGGAACACAGCGAGACACCGGAGATCTGGTTGAGGCAGTGAGAATCGGGCGATCTGGTCATCGGGTGATCGGGTGATCTAAAACCGAAGGTCTCCTGACTTTGGAATCGCCCGATGGCCCGATCACCAGATCGCCCGATTTCACTTCTGGCTCGCCTGGAAGTCCACAATCTTTTTCATCAAATCGACCGGAGCTCCGCCGGGAACGTTGCGTCCATTGATAAACAGCGTGGGCGTGCCATTCACGCCTACCGATCTTCCTAAGGCGATGGAGGCCTGGATCCGGGCTTTGGTGTCCGGCTTGGCCGCGCAGGCGGCGATCTCATCGCCATTCGCGCCCGCTGCGGTCGAGATGGCTTTCAGTTTTTCATCGGCGTTGGCCTCAGCGATGTTGGCCTGTTCCTCAAACGTCTTCTGGATGAATTTCCAGACCGCATCGTTCGCAGATCCTCCGGCAGAAGTTCCCCCAACTGAGGCCCGGCCCACGCAATCGACGTACTCGGCCGCCTTCTCCGCCCAGTTATGGGAGGGCAGCGGAAAATTCTGAAAAACAAAATGGGCGTCGGGCTCCTGCGCCAGCAGCTGATCAATCCCGGTGGCGGCCTTCGCACAATGCGGGCACTGCATGTCGCTGAACTCGACAATCGTCACCGCCGCCTTCGCCGGCCCTCTCGCGGGCCCGGAAAGGCCCTTTTCCAGCTTGGCGCGGGCGTCGTCAAAGGGTTTCGCGCCAAAGGGCAGGATGTCTCCCGTGATGGCATGCTTGCCGTCGGCGCTCACGAGCAACTTATTCTGGTTCGAGCCCTGCGGGTTGGTGATGACAACCAGGACCTCCGCCAATCCCGGCACCTCCGAGGGACGAATGTCCGTCACTTTCCACGTCACCGTGGGATCGTAGCCGAACATCTGGAACAGGAAAGAGTTGACCGTGTCCTGGTTGGGGAGAACCGTCGCATCCGCGGGAGTGGCCGAAGCCGTCGCTGGCTTAGCCGCCGGTTTGGCGGCAGGCTTTGCCGGCTGAGCGGACTGGGTTTGAGCGATGACCATGCCGGACGACAGAAGAGCGGCAAGAAGGGTGCGATGTATGCCTGTCAGATGTAAGCGTGTCATAGATTGGAATTGGACTGGAACTCGATTGTTACAAAAAGGGGCGGCGTTGTCATTCCCAAGCTTCGTCGTCGCCTAGACCTCGGCCTTAGCTGCGATCGGGAATCTTCGTCCATAGCCGAACGCCTTGGCGGAGATCTTGATTCCAGGGGCCGCCTGTTGGCGCTTGTACTCGCTGCGTTCAACCATCCTGATCACGCGCCGCACCAGATCCAGATCGAAATTGTGAGCGTGGGCAATCTGTTCGGCTGAGCGTGATTCCTCGACAAAGTCTTCGAGAATCGCATCGAGCACGTCATAGGGCGGGAGCGAGTCCGAATCCTTCTGATCGGGCCGCAGTTCCGCCGACGGGGGCTTCTCGATCGTAGCTTTCGGAATTACTTCGCGCCGCGAATTCACGTAAGCGCTCAGTCGGTAGACCAGGGTCTTAGGCACATCCGAGATGACCGCCAAGCCGCCCACCATGTCGCCGTAGAGAGTGCAATATCCGACCGCCAACTCGCTCTTGTTGCCGGTCGAGAGCACCAGCGCGCCGAACTTGTTCGACATGGACATCAGCAGCAGTCCGCGGGCGCGGGATTGAATATTTTCCTCGGTAACGTCGGGCGCTGTCCCGGCAAACACGGGAGCGAGTGTCTGGCGCGCAGCCGTATAGATTTCGTTAATGGAGAGCAGTTCGAAGCGAATCTTGAGATTGCTGGCCAGTTCCCGCGCGTCGTCAATCGACCCGGGCGACGAATACGGACCGGGCATACCCACGCCGATCACGTTTTCAGGGCCCAGCGCATCGGCCGCGATCGAAGCCGTGAGCGCAGAATCGATGCCTCCGCTCAGTCCGATGATCGCCTTCTTGAAGCCACACTTGTGAACATAGTCGCGAGTGCCCAAAACCAGCGCGCCGTAAGCGCTGGCTTCTTCCCCCTCGACCTGTGGGTGCATGTCTCCGCTTAGTTTCTGGGAGTCGAAATAGATCAGGTCTTCCTCGAACGACTTCCCCTGCGCGATCACTTGTCCATCGGGCGCAATCACCACGCTCGATCCGTCGAACACCAGGCTGTCGTTGCCTCCAACCTGGTTCACCATCGCAACCGGAACTTTCTGGTTGAGCGCGATGGAGGTGAGCATCTCCCGCCGCAGTTCGCGCTTGCCCAACCAGAACGGCGATGCCGATATGTTGAGCACGAAATTCCCGCCGGCTCGGACCAGTTCCTCAACCGGATCGATGCCATAGAGCCGCCGGTTCCAGAAGCGCTTGTCGTTCCACGCATCCTCACAGATGCTCAAAGCCATCTGCTGGCCGCAAAAGCTGAACAGTTGCTGGCTCTTGGCGGGAGCGAAGTTGCGCATCTCGTCGAAGACGTCATAGGTGGGCAGCAGCATCTTCGACTGGATGAATTCGATGCGCCCGTCGCGTAGCAGAGCGGCCGAGTTCATCACCTTCTTGCCGGAGTCCGCGTGGGCCGGGGTCACCGTCCCGCAAATCACGGCAATTCCCTGGGTTTCGGCGGCGATTTTCTCCACCGTCGCGAGGCAACGCTCTACAAACGACGGCCTCTCGACCAAGTCGCGCGGCGGGTAGCCGCAGACAGCAAGTTCCGGAAACAGAATCAGCCCGGCGCCGACATTCCGCGCCTGCACGGCAAACTGAATGATCTTGGCGGCGTTGCCAGAGAAGTCCCCGACGGTGGGGTTGATCTGGCCCAGGGCAATCTTCACACTTATAGTGTAAAAGGTCGAGGCGCGGAAGGTCGAGGCTGGAAGACGCTCTAACGGAACAGCGCCGAAAGTGTATGAAAGAACTCTGCCGGCGTTGCGATGCGCAGCGAGCTTCGCAGTGCGACGGCCTTTGTGAAATGTCTGGTGTTATGCGTCAGCAACCAGTCGGGCTTGCTCACCATTGCAGAGAGGAGCACCGGCACATCAGCTTCGTGCCGTATCAAGTGCCGGCTCGAATGCACCCAATCTTGATCCGGATAGGGGACAATTTCCGGATTAGTTAACTGGATGAGGCGCCGATAGTCCTCGATTAACTGTTCGGCATCGAACGAAGGCATGCGTTCCGCATGAAACAGCAGGTTTTCCTCCACTTCATCGCGAACCACCTCGGCCAACACCAACTTGCACATCTTAGCGGCACAAAGCGACAGCGTCGCTTTGTCCAGACCCCAGGCGGAGACCATGCCTCCGGTCAGGACATTCGAGTCCAGGAATAATCGGATCCTGCGCCGACTGGTCACTTCCCGCGGGATGCGCTGCTGCCACGACGCTGCGAAGTGCTCTTGCTAGGCGTGCCATAGCGACTCGCGTACAAGCGCCTGCGAGCCTCGGGGATAGTCGCGAGAATCTCCTCTGACGTCAGCCCGGCAGTCGCAAGGCGCGAACTCACGCGTTCGCAAAGCCGCTCAAAACGCCGCTGCTCCGGCAGTAAGATGAGGCCGTCACCCAAACGCAGAACGGCGAAGGGCGCGCCGATCCCCAGCCCCAGGTCGTCGCGGAACTGCTTGGGGACTGTCAACTGTCCCTTTTCACCGATCTTGGTCGTCGTCATGTATTCGAGGGGCGGGTTCTGGGTTGCCATAATCGGTATGAAAATCCTACCACAGGCCTCCAAGCAAATCACTTGAATTTCAAGGAATCGATAATCCCGCCCAGTTGGGGCCCGGGTCTGTACCCGGCCCGCTCGGCGGAGGCGTCGGCGCCATCGGCGGCACGCCGGAAGGGCGGGTAGGATTCGACTCCGGCACCTCTTCTCCCGGGCGCCGCAGCGTGGGCGCGCTTGCGGGGCGCCCTTCCTGTTTCTTGGCCACGGTAGCCGCCCCCAGATCGACTTCTTTTTCCACCCGCACGATTTTCTGGCCATCCACCTTCATGGTCTCGACCCGCACCACTTCGTCGCCCACGAAGCGCACAAAATCCACGTCCTGTGGCGGCGTGCCGTAGATCCATTCCTCGTACTCAATTTTGTCCTCACCTTTGTCCGCAACTCCATTGGCCGTCTCCCGCACCTTGTTGGGCGGACGGCCCTTAGCGTAGATCACCATCTCGTGGTTCATGCCCACCAGCACGTGGTGATTCTTGATCGCCTCTTTGACCTGCGGAGAAACCGTCTCCAGGTAAGCCTCGAGGGCCGACTTGGCGTCAAAATCAAACACCGGACGCAACATCTCCTTCAGTTCCGGACCGGTCATCTCGGGGACATACCTGTCAAAATAGAGATCCACAAAAGAGCCGCGGGCGTTGGCGGCTGGGTCGGAAGGCGAAACTGGACCGCCTCCAACCGGACCTGAGATCTGGATGCGCTGATACCACTTCTGCTTCTTGATGGGACCGCCGTTGATCTCAAAGTGTATGTAGTTGTCTTTGATGACCACGTCGCTAATGCGTGCCCGGTCGCCGGGCTTGGCGGCCGGCCCCCACAGCGCCATCAAATGTTGCAGTTCCGAGCCGCTCGGCGAAATGCTTCCGTCCTTCAGCTTCAGGCCGATCTTCCCCATCGGAAAACTCGCGCGGATGTACACCAATTCTTCATTGAAGCCGTGAATAATCTCTGCGCGGGTTTCTTTAGAAATCTTCGGGGAAGGAATATCGCTGGCAAAAGCCGGGCCGGAAATCATGGAGATGCCCAGCACCCAATAGCAAACGCAAGGAGCGTGGAAGGACCGCATGCAGCACCCCGGACCTGTTGAAAACATTATAAACCGGCCCAAAAGAGTTCTCAGTTCGAGATTATCTAACTCCGCGCTTCTTGCTGAGACCAGAGAACCGGGAATTGAGAACTCCTGCCGTAGTCACCAGCGATGCAGTACCTCCGTAACGGTGAGTTGTACTTAAATCACGTTAGACGATCCCCCGATCCAACTTAGAATGGACGCAGGACGGACCAACCACCCCCGCGCTTGGGCCGACAGGGACTGCCTTTTGCCTTTCAAGCTGCCCATACCCGCGCGCATTCCGCTCCTCTACGTGATCCTTGGCGTGCTCCTGACCATCAGTGTCCTCCCCATGTACTTCTATTCGGTGCAGATCGAGCACATGAACCGGGAGCGCCTCCGGACCAACGAAATGCTGCTGCAAAACACGGTCACGCGTTCCCTGGCCGACGATATTTCCCAGCATCAGACATCGCTGCGCATGATGCTCACCAATCTATCGGCGTCGATTCAGGTCATGATGCTGGCCAATCCCAGCGGAAACGACCCCGGCGCGCAGAAACTCCTGACGCCCGAGCTGCGGGCCATGCTGGAGAATTTCGTTTCGTCATCCAACGACATTGCCTACGCCACCCTGCTCAATGAAGATGCCAAAGGAATTTCCGCTGGCCGGATTGAGCCCGATGCTTTTCTACAACGGGAGTTGGAGCGGGCGTATCAAGCCGCCCGTGAAGGGCGGGTATACAGCGGCCAGCCCCTGATGGTAGGCAGCGGAAAGTCGGCGCGAACGGTGATGCTGGTCAGTTCGCCCATCATGTATAGCGGCCGCTTCCTAGGCATGATCGGGTCGGTGGTAGATATGGACTACCTGATCCGCCGCCTCGAGCAAGTCAGCCTGAGCGGCCTGATGCCCTACGTCGTGGACAGCCAGGGGCGGTTGGTGGCGGCTGCGACCGGTCAATATGCCACCGGGCAGGACATGAGCCACTTCGACATCGTCCGCAGTTTTGTGGGCAAAGGCTCGAAGGCGCAGTTGGCGGCAACCAGTGAATTCACCACTCAGGACGGTCAAAAGACCACCGAGATGCTGGGCACTTACAGTCCGGTAACCTCGCTGGATTGGGCGGTCGTGGTGCAGAAACCGCGTGAAGAGGCGTATCGCGGCATTTACGAGATGCAGCGCACCGGGCGCTTGCTGGCGTGGCTGGCGGTGTTTGTGAGTGTGGGTTTGAGTATTTTTTCGGCGCGACGGGTTACCAGCCCATTGCAAGTGCTGGCGCAATCGAGCCGGGCCATTGCGCGCGGCGATTTTTCCCAACGCGTGCACCTGAAAACCCGCACCGAAATCGGCGAACTGGCGGCCACTTTCAACACCATGTCGGAGGACCTGGAGCAGTTCGTCGAGGACCTGAAACGCGCGGCGGACGCCAACAAGGCGCTGTTCATGGGATCGATCCAGATGCTGGCCGGCGCCGTCGACGAAAAGGATCCCTACACCCGCGGCCATTCCGATCGCGTCACCAAGTACTCGCTGATGATCGCAACCGAGATGGGACTGGATCCCGGATTCCTGGAGATTCTGCGGGTCTCGGCGCAACTGCATGATGTCGGCAAAATCGGAATCGAAGACCGCATTCTGAAAAAACCGGGCGCTCTCACTCCGGAAGAGTTCGAGATCATGAAGACGCACACCACCAAGGGTGCGAACATTTTGCGTCCGGTGCCGCAGTTGCGCGAGATGCTGCCCGGAATCGAATTGCATCATGAGGCCCTGAACGGCCGCGGCTATCCTTATGGTCTGAAAGGCGACGATATCCCGTTGCTGGCGCGGGTGATTGCGGTCGCCGACACCTTTGACGCTCTGACCACGAATCGTCCCTACCAGAAGGCGCACGACCCTGTGGAGGCTCTCCGCATCATCCAGAATCTTTCGGGACAGCGCCTTGACCCCAAGGCCGTGACCGCGATCATGGCAGTCTTTTACCGCGGAGAAATCCACATTCAGAAATCGCTGACACAACCGATGCCCGTGGAACCCGCCGTAACGATTCCGGCGCCCGACGATCCTATCGTCGTCGAGACCACCCGCACCTAAAGTGTAAAGATGCCAACCTGCCGGTCCGTTCAGTGGATGGTAAAACTGACGGAGTTCGAATTCACTCCCATTGCGTATATCCCCGTACCAGGGTTTTTTACATACACTGAAACCATACCCGAAGTGGCTATGTCAGTTGCCGAAATGTTGGCCGTGAGCTGTTGAGCACTCACGTAAGTTGTGGGAACGGTTGCCGCATTCCAATAGACCACTGAATTACTGGCAAAGCCTGTTCCATCAAGTGTCAGGACGAACTCGCCGCTTCCGGCATTCCCGCTCTCTGGCGAAATCGAGGAAATACTCGGGGTAGAACCAGGCTGCATTCCGCTGCTCGAGCTGTATCCGCCGCAGCCCAAGCTGACCGTCAACAGCAACAAGACCGACAAGAGTTTCATGGTTACCGCCTTCCAGTTGGCCTCACCAACACGATGATGTTAAGAAACAGCGCGCCGGAGGTTGTCACTGCTTTGTCGTTTTCCGGTAAAAGAATTGCCGTGCATGAAAGACACCTTGTCGGGGGTTTCAAATATCGAGATCAAAAGCACGGAGCAGCTTCAGGTTGCAGATTACCAATCTCTAATCGGCTCTCCTATAATCGATGTCAGATGATTCAAACCCTTTTTGGCAGTCTGGACGAAGAGCAGAAACCCAGTTTTATCGAGCGCATGAAGCAGGCCGTCTCGCGCACCCGTGAGAACTTGGCCGAGCGCATCGAAGATGTGGTCTCCATCGGCAAGGAGATCGACCGCGCGACGCTGGACGATCTCGAAGCTACGCTGATCGGCGCCGACCTCGGCACCACCACCACCCATGAGGTTCTCGAGAAGCTGCGCGACAAAGCCGATCGCAAGCAGATCAAAGATGGGAATGAACTCAAACGCCTGCTGAAAGAGGAACTGCTGGCGATCCTGACTCGATCATTGCCCGGTTCACAGCCCGTGACCAAAGTGGACGGCACACCGGAAGTGATCATAGTGGTGGGCGTGAACGGCACCGGCAAGACGACGACGATCGGCAAACTGGCACAGGTGTTTCGCGCCCAAGGCAAGACCGTGCTCCTGTGCGCGGCCGATACATTCCGCGCGGCGGCCATCGAGCAATTAGAAATCTGGGGACAGCGCACCGGAACTGAAGTGATCAAAACGAAAGCCGGGGGCGATCCCTCCGCTGTGTTGTTCGACGCGCTGCAGGCGGCAACCGCGCGCAAGACGGATTATGTCATCGTCGATACTGCCGGACGCCTACACACCAAGCAAAACCTGATGCTCGAACTCGAAAAAATGAAGCGCACCGCACAGCGCATCGTTCCCGGCGCGCCCCACGAAACTTTGCTGGTGATGGATGCCACCACCGGTCAGAATGGATTGCAACAGGCGCGCCAGTTCACGCAATCTTCGGGCGTCACCGGAATCGTTTTGACGAAGCTCGATGGCACAGCCAAAGGCGGCGTGGTGGTCGCCATCTCGCGGGAGTTGGGGCTGCCGGTGCGATATGTAGGCGTCGGAGAAAAGGCGGGAGATCTGTTGCCGTTTGACGCACATGAGTTTGTGGAGTCGCTGTTTTCCTGAAGCCCCGTCGGGAATACGGAGACACGGGAAGACATTGAATGGCTATCTGGTGGCAACTGGCGATCTTGGCCGCTGTCGCGTGGTTGGTTCTACGCTTCGTACGAAGCCTGTTCAAACCCAGAGAGCCGTCGGAATCGGTTGAAGATCCTTTGGCGGGTGTACCATTCGCCCAAGAAGCGTGGCCCGCAAAATCGATCTGGAGCGGTAGCATTGGCAGAACCCGATGAAGAGGACGCGAATCGCAGTTATCCCCCTCGTAGTCTGTGAATTGTTTCTCTCCGTGCCTCGTTGCCTCCGTGGTGAAATGGTTCTTGCATGACCACCGACGAACAACATATGCGCAGGGCCCTCGACCTGGCGCGAGCGGGCGTGGGTCTAGTCTCGCCCAATCCCGCGGTGGGCGCGGTCGTAGTGGACGGATCGGGCCGCGAAGTTGGAGCAGCCACGCACACCTATGACGGCGTGAAGCACGCCGAAGTTCTTGCCCTGGAACAGGCGGGCAACGCGGCACGAGGCGGAACTCTCTACCTGAATCTGGAACCATGCTCGCATCAGGGCCGCACTGGCCCGTGCGCCGATGCCGTGATCGCGGCCGGAATCCGCCGCGTGGTCTGCTCCATGGAGGATCCCAATCCCCGCGTATCGGGTCAAGGATTTGCCAAGCTCCGCGCTGCAGGGATCAAAGTAGAAGTCGGCCTCTTCCCGGGGGAAAGCAGGAAGCTGAATGAAAGCTTTGCCAAGTACATCCGTCGCGGCAAGCCGCTGGTCACGCTGAAATCCGCCATGACCCTCGACGGAAAGATTGCCGACGCCACCAAACCCGGCACCCAGGCAAACTCAACCCCGCCTGCGACCGAGGGCGCGCGCAGTGGATACCACTGGATCACCGGCGAGGTGGCGCGTGCGCATGTGCAGCAACTGCGCCATCAGAGCGACGCGATCCTGGCCGGAGTTGGGACGGTGATGGCAGACGATCCGTTGCTCACCGACCGCAGCGGCCAGCCGCGGCGGCGCAAGCTGCTGCGGGTCATCATGGATTCGTACTTGCGCATCCCGCTTGCCTCGCGAGTGATCCAGACCGCGGACCACGATGTTTTGGTACTTTGCTCCAATGCCGAGGAACAGTCGAAGCAGGCGCTCGAAGCGAAGGGGATTGGTGTGCAAAAAGTATCGACCACGGTCGACGGACGCCCGGATTTCGCGGCCATCGTTCGAAAGCTGGGCGAACTGGAAATCACCAGCCTGCTGATCGAAGGCGGAGCCCTGGTCAACGGCGCGGCCCTGGCGTCGGGCGAGGTGGACAAGGTATTTCTCTACTACGCCCCGAAGATTTTTGGCGAGGGCGCAGTCTCCTTCCTGGCCGGTGAGAGTCTGCATGGGCGGGCCCAGTGCGTGCAGCGGTTCGAGTTGCATCGCTTCGGCGAAGACTTCGCGCTGGAAGGCTATTTGCGCGACCCGTACACCTGATATGGTCTGTCATCTTGAGCGAAGCGAAAGACCCATGCATTTGTTCGCAGCGCCGGAATGCATAGGTCCTTCGCTTCGCTCAGGATGACGTCCTGTAGATTGATGAGGCCCTGTAGATTGATGCTGTAGTGCTGTAATAATGAGGAGCGCTACGCTGGGAGGTATACCTCTTATGTTCACCGGAATCGTCGAGGAAGTAGGCAAGGTAGTAAAAATCGAGCAACGCGGTGAGAACCGCCGCATCACCGTAGAGGCAGCAAATACCCCGAAGGAATTGGGAACCGGCCACAGTGTCTCGGTAAGCGGCGTCTGCCTGACGGCGCTCGATATCAAGAGGAAATCATTCTGCGCCGACCTGGCGCCGGAAACCTGGATACGAACGTCGTTCTCACGGATGCACGAAGGCGCACTCGTCAACCTGGAATTGCCCATGAAGGCCGACGGCCGCTTCGGCGGCCACATCGTTCAGGGTCACGTGGATGGCGTCGGCAAGCTGATCGAATTCGAACGCATCGTCGACTCGGAAGGCCGGGATTCCGAAAACTGGTGGCTGCATATCGAAATCCCCGCCGAGATCGAGAAGTACACCGTGTTTAAAGGATCGATCTCGATTGAGGGCATCAGCCTCACGGTCGCCAAACTCGAAGGCAACCGCTGCACCATAGCGATCATTCCTCATACCGTCGAAATGACCAACCTCGGATCGCTGAAGCCAGGCGACCCTGTAAATCTGGAAGCCGACCTGATCGCAAAGTATGTCGAAAAGATGATGAAGGGCGAGGCGGCGCAAGGTTCGATCACGGTGGAGGAATTGGTGCGCCAGGGCTTCTAGCAACGGCTTAACTAACTTCGGGAACATCGTGCCCGACAACGAGCCTCCGCTCCGAGGTGTGTAACGCCAGGTAACAACGCTCCGTATCTAATTGAAGGCCTGAGACTTCAGTTTTGTAACCGGTTTCATTTCACCCTTGTAACCGGTTTCACACCTATTGACACTTCATCCCAACATAGTTTTCGTACTAACTTGTCCACCGTTCCAGCCAAGCCTCCGCGCCGGGGCAATTGCTGGTAAGCCCTAAAAGGAGGCAGTTCATGCATCGTTTCCCCCTGTCACGCAGATCCATCTCTCATTACTCCACGCTCGTCCTGGCTAGTTTTCTTTTGCTTGCGAGCGGTCTCTTCGCCCAAGACTTCAAGAAACAGGTCATCTATCAGATCGTGACCGATCGTTTCTTCAATGGCGACACCACTAACGATAATCCGCCCCAGAGCGCAGGCCTTTTCGATGCAACGCAAACCAACTGGCATCTCTACTGGGGTGGAGATCTTGCCGGTATTCAGCAGAAACTAAGCTACTTGCAAGGTCTCGGAGTTACTGCCATCTGGATCTCGCCTCCGGTTGACAATCTCAATCTGAACATTCCCGACAGCAACAACAATCCCACTGCCTCCTACCACGGATACGGCGCGCGAGATTTCATGCGCATTGAAGAGCATTTCGGCGACGCCGCCAACGACTGGACCGCGTTTAACAACCTGACCAGCGCGGCCCACGCCGATGGCATCAAAGTCATCATCGACTTCGCGCCCAACCACAGCAATCCCGATAACGCCGGCGAATACGGCTCTCTTTACAACAACGGCACGTTCGTTGCCGCCTGCAACAACGATCCCAACGGCATCTTCCATCACAATCCCGATATCGGCAACTTTGACGATCGCTACCAGCTCCAGTACTACACGCTGGAAGGCTTGTGCGACCTCAACCAGGAGAACTCCACAACCGACTCCTATCTCAAGACGGCAATCCAGCAACTCCAGTCGCATGGCGCCGATGGCTTTCGCATTGACGCGGTCAAGCACGTCACCTGGGGTTGGGAATACAGCATGGCGAATACGGTTTTCACGTCCGGCCCCAGCTTCTTCTTCGGAGAGTGGTATCAGGGCTGGGGCGATCCGCTTTACCATGATTCTTACAAATTCGCGAATAAGAGCGGCATTTCAGTGATCGACTTTAACGTGAATCAAGCCGTGCGCGACGTTTTCGCCAGCAACAACAATTTCTCTGAACTTGATAACGTGGTGAATACGGAGGACTCGAATTTCACCTGGCAAAACGATCTGGTCACGTTTGTGGATAGCCACGACGTGCCACGCCTGCTCAGCGTCAACAACAATACCAACCGGTTAATCGAAGCACAGGCCTACGTGCTGGCGGGCCGCGGCATCCCAGTTGTTTACTACGGAGACGAACAGTACCTCCACAACGACACCAACGGCGGCGGCGACCCTTACAACCGCAACGCCATGACATCTTGGAACACGTCCACCACGCTCTACCAGGTAATCAACTTACTTGCTGGCCTTCGCGGCAGCACCAACGACGCTCTGGGCTATGGCTCCTACCAACAGCGCTGGATCAACAATGACGTGTATATCTTTGAACGTAAATTTTTTAACGACGTCGTGCTGGTCGCCATCAACAAGAACGACACCACCAGCTATCCTGTCTCGGGTCTGAACACGGCGCTGCCGGCCGCCAACTATACCGACTATCTCGGCGGCCTGATGAGCGGCCCCTCGATCACCGTCACGAACGGATCGGGTGGCAACAATCCCGTCTCCAGTTTCACTCTGCCCGCGCATTCGGTTGCCGTTTGGCAATACACCAGCAGCGCGAGCGCGCCCGAGGTAGGTTCCATTGGGCCGACGCTGGGGCAGCCCGGTGTCGTGGTAACGATCGCCGGCAAGGGTCTCGGTTCCAGCACCGGCAGCGTATTAGTGGGCACCACCACGGCAACCATCAATAGCTGGTCGAGCACGTCCGTCACGTTCACAGTTCCGAACGTGGGCAATGGGGTCTATAGCGTTACGCTGAAGAACTCTTCTGGAACCGCCGCCAACACGATTCAGTTCACCGTACTTACCGCCAAACTGATTCCTGTGACGTTTACCGTTAACAACGCGACTCCCACCAATACCGGAGACTACATTTTCCTGACCGGCAGCACGGTGGAGCTGGGCAACTGGGGAACGACCTGGGATACGGCGATTGGACCGATGCTAGATCCCAACTACCCGAACTGGTTCCTGAATGTTTCCGCCCCGGCAGGCGCGCAAATCCAATTCAAGTTCATCAAGATCGCCGCCAATGGAACCGTGACTTGGGAAAACGGCGGCAATCACACCTACACCGTTCCCACTAGTGGAGTGGGCTATGTCAACGTAAACTGGCAGTACTGAAACAGTGGGCGGTAGTGGCCGGTGATTACTTGTATTCGCCAGCCACTGGCCACTATCGCCGCTTCTACGCTTCCAGCTTCAATTCGTCCAGTTCCAGAAATTCGTGAATGATGGGCTCGGTGGACTTCTCCATGTCCTTGTAGGGGCCAAAGAAAATCGCACGGCCCTCGTGTAGAAAGACAATGCGGTCGGCTAGCTTCTTGGCCAGACGCATGTCGTGGGTGACGACAACGGAGGTCAAGTGCAGTTGCAGCTTCAGCCGCGCAATGAGATCGCCGAGCAGATTCCCCATCATCGGATCGACCATGGTGGTGGGCTCGTCGTAAAGCACGCATTCGGGTTGCGCGGACAACGCTCGCGCGATAGCGACGGACCGCTTCATACCCGTCGAGAGGTCTGAAGGCAACAGGTCGCGCATCTCCTTGACTCCCACCATTTCGAGCAGGCCGTCGACCACCTGGTAAATCTGTTCTTCGGAAAGCTCTCTTCGTTCGCGCAACGGGAAAGCGACGTTTTCTCCTACCGACAAAGAGTCGAAGAGGGCGCCGTTCTGGAACACCATGGTGACTTTCTTGCGGATTTCTTCGAGTTGGGTTTCCGCGTAGTCGGTGATGTCTTGACCGGCGACAATGACCCGCCCGGAATCCGGCTTCAGGAAACCCATGATGTTGTGCAGCGCCACCGATTTGCCGACGCCGCTGCGCCCGAGAATGCACACCATCTCGCCCGGCAGCACCTCAAAGCTGACGTTCTGGAGAATGACGCGATCTCCAAATGCCTTGGAGACGTCATTAAACTCAATGTAGGGAGAGAGAGTCTCCGCGGCAGCCATGTACACCAGCATGGCATGAGAGGGCGGCATCACTCAAGTGCAAGCGTAGGGCTGGCGATGTCCCAAACCAGGGCGCTACCCATAAGGACAGCCACGCTAGAGAGTCCCGCCCTCGGCGGCCATCCGGTCCTGCGGGGTATTCACGTTGAAAAAACTCCGCGCCGAAAATCCAGCCGCGGCCAGTTCCTGCTCGTCGATCGTGCGGACGGCGACACCCGCGAACGCGCCATCGACCTTGTACTTCCCCGCCCGCAGAGCCTGCTCGGCGATGGTGCAGAAGTCGCGGCGATACACGGCACAGAGCGGCTGCAGGCCTCTGGCGGTTCGAGGCACGGTGACGACGGCGTCAGTGTTCTCGGCTTTTGTGAAAAGAAACGCCAGAAGCTCCGCTGAGACGAAGGGCATGTCCACGGCCAGCAACAGGTTCAACTCGCCGGTAGAATGCGCGAGGGCCGCTTGAATGCCGGCCAGGGGACCGCACCCAGAGAAAATGTCCGCCACAACCGATTCGTAGTTGGCAAATCGAGCGGGGTCGCCGACTATGGCGACCCGGTCGCAAACGTCCCCCATCACGGTAAGTGCGCGATCCAGCAATGTTTGGCCGCCGAAATCCATGAAGGCCTTGTCTTGCCCCATGCGGGAACTCTGGCCTCCTGCGAGGACGAAGCCCATGCGCGATCGCTCGATTCGTGCCATACGGAAAAGCATAAGTCATCCGCCACGCTGTCCAAAGGTAACCTATCCAGAACAGCGAGGGCGGCGGAAGATGGAGGTGTCCCTTGGTACAGGACGCCCCCGTCATCATGCCGCAGAAACTCATGGATGTCCTCCTGCTCGGGCGCTGTTCGCACGAGTTTTCCTGGCCCCGCCGCTCGCCGAATGGCGAGTACTACCAAGTGTGCATGGTATGCGCGACCGCTTACCAGTATGACTGGAAGACAATGCGGCGCGGCCACCGGATTGAAGAGCCGACGGCGGAAACAGCGAGCGTCCGGCGTCGCTCCGGCCAAAAGCAACCGGCTTGGGTGCCGCGGGCCCGGCGTCTCCGGTTGGATATTCCGGTTCGATACCGCGGGAAAAATCTCAGCACCTGGTACGAGGGTGTGATCCAGAACATCAGCCAAACCGGCGTGCTGTTTCATGGTCCGCAGCATCTGCCGGTGAATGCCCTGCTGGAATTGATTTTTGAGATGCCGGAGCTCATCTCCGGACAAAAAAACAGCAGTGTGCTTTGCCAGGGCAGGCTGATTCGTATCAAGGAAGTCGCTGACAAACCCGAAGACACTTTCGCCATAGCGGCCGCAATCCTCGACTACAAGTTCCTCCACCAGGACTGATCTGCAAGCCGCCTGAACCATGAATTGGTCCAAACGGCCCACACTCCCACAGCCTTGCCGCCTCAGTTTCGCGCTGATTTTCTCTTTACAAATACTGCCTCCCAGCATCTAAACTGAACATACTCATCCTTGAAAAATCGGGAGCTCGAAATGAGGTTCAAGTCTGCCAGAAGCTTTTCAGTGGTTCTGTTGGCGGCCATCCTGGCCATCGGCTTGGCATGTTCCAAAACGCCGGATGACACTCAGTTGACCCGCCAGATTCAATCGAAGTTTGACAAGGATTCCGGCCTGCACGGCAAGGCGCTAACCGTGCAAGTCTCGGGTGGGGTGGTAACGCTCTCGGGAACGGTGGAGAACGAAGCGCAGCGTGCGGCCGCGGCCCGCTATGCTTCCGCGATTCCCGGAATCAGAGAAGTCGTGAACAATCTGGAGGCCACGTCGGCGCCCGCAACACGCGCTGGGGCCCAGATGGACCAAGCGACGATGGCCCACGCAACCAGGCCAACATCCCAAAATCCGACGGCCAAACCTCGCCCCAGCACTCCCCGACATCGGAAGCAATCGGATTCCATGGAGATGGC
>Ga0209698_10001250_pt1 | contig 29397 bp, 21 predicted proteins | sample LitLauG_LLR_2012_FD_187203 | JGI IMG/M metagenome (GOLD analysis project Ga0209698, IMG submission 187203) | Freshwater sediment microbial communities from Pennsylvania, USA - Little Laurel Run_MetaG_LLR_2012 (SPAdes) (version 2) | ecosystem: Environmental > Aquatic > Freshwater > Creek >... | reverse complement strand
TGCGCGCGAAGCGATCGCGGCCTACTTCATCGGTACCGAGCAGGTGCTGATGGGATGGCGGCGCGTTAGGGACCTCACGAAACTGTTTAGCGTATCCGGCGGGGGCCAGCCAGTTCGCGCCCAACGACATCGCGCACACCGCCAGCACGACCGCACAAGCCAGCTTGCGGGGCGCGTTCATGCAGCTTTCATGCCGGTTTTCTGTGGCGTTTCGAGGTCTCTGGGCCTCAACATGTAAGTCATTACATCGGCGCCTGAGTTGGCCAGCAAGGTTACAAGAGTAACCAGCACGGTGATGTTCACGAGCAAGGGAAGGTCGCGGGAAAGCGCGGCTTGCCACGCGAGTTGGCCGATGCCGGGCAGTCCACAGAGGGATTCGACGGGAATGGATGCGCCCAGAGCGATGCTCACGGTGATGCCCGCGAGCGCGATCATCTGGGGGCCGGCGACCGGCAACACGTGCCAGGCCAGAATGCGGATTTCGCCGAGTCCGCGGGCACGGGCCGCGAGAATGTGCGGCAATGCGTAGGCCTTGGCCAGGAGGTTGCGCGAATAGCGGTAGATCTTGGGGAAGACGATGAGGGCGATAGCGAGATATCCGGGAGCGTTGAGGATTACGGAAAGCAGGGCCAGCACCGCCGCTGGAATGCAAAGAAAGGCGCCGCTGACGGTGACGCCAAAAAGTTCGAACGCTGGAAGACGCCAGAGGCAGGCGGTGAAGGCGAGAGTCGTGGCCACCAGCCATGCCAGCAAAAGACCGAGGCCCGCGACGCGGGCGGTGACGTGCCAGCGCTCGCGTAAAAGACTCTGCACGGGTTGGCCGAGGGCATGAGAAGTGCCCAGATCGCCGTGGACAGCGCCGCGGAGATAGGCGGTGTAAAAGTGGAGAATATTATGTTCAGCGGCGCGCGACTGGCGCAAGGCCTGCACACTTTCAGCACTGAGTGCGGGGTCGAGTTCGCGCTCGTCGGCATCGAAACCGGGAGCCAGGCGCACAAGAGTCGCTGAAAGCAGCCCGCCCAGCAGGACAAACGCCGCGATTGCGCCGAGGTGGCGCGCAATTTTCCAGAGCAAAGCTTTCTGCAGCGACATTCCGGGCTGCGAGATTCCAGGCATAAACATGGTGTCCTAGTTCACCGTCGTGCCCCGGGCGCGTATATCCGCCAGAGGCGCGTCGTGATCGGGCGAGGCTTCGGAGTGGTGAACCTTCTTCATCGAATACATGCGGCGGTCGGCTTCGGCGAGCAGGCGTTCGATGTCGAAACCATCCTGCGGACAAAACGCCGTTCCCACGCTCAGGCCAACCAGATCGCGCCCTGCGATTTTTCTGCCTGCGGCGACCGCCACTTGATGCAGACGGCTGGCCTTTTCGCTGGAGTCCTCCGGACTCAGGCCGGGGGCGACCAGCACGAACTCATCCCCACCCATGCGGGCAACATAATCGTAGCCGCGGCAGTTTTCTTTCAGACGCGCAGAAAAATCCTTCAACAGGTTGTCGCCCTCGAGGTGGCCGTAGAGGTCGTTAATCTGCTTGAAATTGTCGAGGTCGCAGACCATCACGGCGAGGGTCGTGCCGGTGCGGCGGCAGCGCGACAGTTCGCGGGTCAGGTGGATGAACAACGAGCGGGCGTTGGGCAATGTGGTCAGGTAGTCGGTGGTCGCCGAATCCTCGGCCTGCTGATACTTGAGAGCATTTTCTACCGAGAGCGCTATCTTCGAACTGACGGCGAGCAGAATGCGGAGATGGTCCGGCGAGAAGGCATCGCGGTCGGCACGGTACATAGCCAGCACCCCGACTACACTATTGAGTCCTTCGAGCGGCACCGCGAGAATGGAGCGCAGCGTGGTTTTTGCGGGATCGCTTACATATCCGGCCTCGGCCTCGGGGTTGCCGTTGATGATGGGTTTGCGTTTTTCGGCAACCCAACCGCACAGCCCTTCTCCGAGGGCAAGATTCAGCGACGAGAGCAGGCGGAAGTTGTCGCCGCTCACCAGTTCAGGCACCAGCCTTCCGTCCTTCAAAAGGAACACGGCCATCGAATCGTAAGGAATCATCTTCCGCAGGCGCATGGAAAGCACGGAAAGGGTTTCGCCGAGGCTCAGCGAGTTGCCCAGATCCTGACTGAGTTCGAACATGGTCTGCGCTTCCTGGCGGGCCGAGGCGATGGAGGAAAGGAAGTCCGAGTCTGTGGCCGGGTTGGCAATCGGCGCGGGCTGCTCGACTCCCCCTGCCGCAGCGCGCGCTTCAACGTCATCTTCGGATGTTGATGGAGTTGCGGCTTCGGCGGCCATCGAATCTGAGTGCACCAACCGCTCCAGTTCGCGGCAACGGCGCTGCAACACCTCGACAACTTCGGGATCGAAGGCCGAACCCGACATGGAGGCGACCTTTTCCATGGCGTCGTCGAGCGACATGGCGTTACGGTATTGGCGATGCGATGCCAGCGCGTCTAGGCAATCGACCGCAGCGAGCACACGCGCGCCCTTGGGAATGCGTTCCCCTTTCAGCCCGTCAGGATAGCCAGTTCCGTCCCAGCGCTCGTGGTGGGAACGGACGATAGGCGCGACCGGATAGGGAAACGCGACGCGTTGCAGAATTTCAGCGCCGACCAGAGTGTGGATCTTCATCTTCTCGAATTCTTCCGGAGTCAAGCGTCCGGGTTTGTTGATGATGTGTTCGGGAATTGCCAGCTTGCCGATATCGTGCAGCAGCGCGGCGGCGCGCAGGGCTTCGATTTCTTCTTCGGGGAAACCCAAGTCTTTCGCAACCTCAACCGCGAACACGCGCACCCGCTGCAGATGCTTGTGCGAGGTGTGGTCTTTCGCCTCAATGGCCAGGGCCAGAGACTCGATGGTGCGCAAGTGCAAGGAGGCAACCTCTTCGGCGTGGTGTTTTTCGATTTCAACCTGTCTCTTCTCCGCGGCCAACTTGGCGAGATAGAGATGATAGGAGCGGTAAACCCAGTAGATCAGGGGAAGAATCAGAAGAGATGTTTGCCATCCCACTTGTTTGCTGACGAAGCCCACCGCGAACACCACCGCCGCGCCGACCATGTAAAAGGGGAATGACCAGAAGTGGCATTCCGCCCAGACTTTATGGGCTGGTTTGCCTTCCGTAAGGGAGATGATGATGGCAACCGGAACCGTATTGGCCACGAAAAAAATGAGCGCGGTGACAATGAGCAGCGGCAAGGTCCCGACGCCCAGAGCACGTTGCAAACCGTGGTAAGCGAAGTAGGAAACCGCGATTGCATTCGCCATCATACTGAAGACGTTGAACACGACCTTGGTGGGAACCGGTTTCTGCCGCGTTCCAAACAGGCATTGCGCCAGGGTCGCCGTGCAGCCCAGGACCAGTGTCTCGGGAAGGTTCAGTTCAAGCACGCCCAGCAGAATGAACAGGAAATTGACCGACATATTGCCGTCGATGCCGGGCAGTTGAATTTTAAGACCGGACGCGAGGACGGCCACGAGCAAGTAACAGACAAAGCGGGTCAGGTCGACACTCTGCCAGTGCCAGAGGGCAGTTGCGAGCGCCCACATTCCGAGGGCTGCCGTTGCTCCGATAAACAGTCTTGTCCGAATGGACATAGGCCGGCCTGCTCCTGCTTCGTTCACTGTGCGCAACTGCGCGTCAGCGCCGGTAAGTTTCATTACCGCTGTCACCGCGTCGAATCCGCGACGGTTACCCTCAACAACTCTGCGGTTCTACTTGCGGGAATTCGCGGACGGTCCCCCAGCAGGGCCGGGCAACGGCCGTCTTGACGCTTCGACATCTGGTCCCCGACAGGGCGACAATCTGGTTCTCCCTTGTATCGGATGGTAGTTCAGTGTCTGGCGGATCAGAACTTACCGAAGTAACTGGAGATCTTAGAAGGGAGTAAGAAGCACAGCGGGAGAGGCAGGTCGAACCATGCTTGCTCTGACGCAGCAATCTTAAGGTAGTTACCTTGGTGTGGAGGGCAGTCCCGAACCGTCCGCGTAGTGGCCTGACTTGTGGCAGCATCATTAATGAAGAGCGCGCGTTTGCCGCTGCCTGAGGTGAACCGATGAAGTCAGCGAGGGCGCGGTCGCAGAGCCAACAGACAATCGAACGTTAGAGAAAATGCCAACTTTATCGAAGACTGCGACCACGGAAAGCGCAGGGAAGCCCGCAACTGAGAGCCGGGATTGCCATACCTCTGACCCGGCGGTTGGGACCCTCGTTGTGCCTGGCTTCCTGGATCAGTTGCACGACGCTGTCTTTACGACCGACCTTGACGGAATCGTGACCAGTTGCAATCGAGGTGCAGATCGATACGGTTTTGCGGCCACGGGCCGGATCGGCCGGAACATCGCCGACTTTTATGGCATGGACCAGCAAGCCTTTTTCGGCAGCCGGGCGATTGCCGCAGTTCTCGAGAAAGGACGATTCGAGGGCGTGTTCCACTGCCGAACTAAGTCTCGTGGTGACGTCGATGTTCACCTGTGTCTGACGCTGCTGCGCGATAGCAATGCCGCTCCTGCCGGCATTCTGGGATTCTCCATCGAGAGCGCTGAGGCGATCGCCGCACAGAACTTCGACGGCAATGTGCTTTCGCCGGCGGGCGGCGCAACCGCAACCGCAGAGGCGCCGCTGGCGCGGCGCGAGATCGACGGCACACAATTTCTGATTGCCAGCCCGCTCATGCACAAGTTCATGGGCATGGTGGACCGCGTGGCCGGGCACACCGAGACCGTACTGATCACGGGCGAAACCGGGACGGGCAAGGAGTTAGTCGCCCGCACCATCCACGAGTCGTCTTATCGGCACAAAAATGGACTGATCGACATCAACTGTGCCGCCCTGCCCGAGCACCTGGTCGAAAGCGAATTGTTCGGCTACGAAAAAGGCGCTTTCAGCGGTGCCGATGCCTCGAAGCCCGGCTTGTTTGAAATGGCCGACAAGAGCACCATCTTTCTCGATGAAATCGGTGAGCTGCAGCCGCAAGTTCAGGTCAAATTACTGCGCGTCCTGGACGGCGCGCCGTATTACCGGTTGGGCGGAAATCGAAAAATCACGGTGGACGTACGGGTGGTTGCCGCCACCAATCAGGATCTTGAGGTGGCGGTGAAAGAAGGGCGTTTCCGCAAGGACCTGTTCCATCGCCTGGGCCAGTTCCAGTTGCGCGTTCCGCCCTTGCGTGAACGTCCCGAAGATATTGCCGCTCTGGCGCGCCATTTCCTGTCGTTGAAAGCCGCCGACAAAGTTCTCACTGGAGATGCGCTGGCTGTCCTGCAGGGCCATCCCTGGCCGGGAAACATCCGCGAACTCCGGAATCTGGTCGCAAAACTTGCGATGGCCGAGAGCCGGCAGATTACCGGAGTTGAGGTTTTAGCCGAGCTGCGGGGCGAGCCCACGGCGGCAATCCGCGGCAGCGGCGCAGTGCCCCTCGGCAATCTCGAAAACATGGAAGAACAGATGATCATCCGGGCACTGGAACGCACGGGGGGACATCGCGGCCAAGCCGCCGAGCAGCTTGGCATTTCGCGCCGGACGCTGAGCCGCAAACTACGGGAATATGAGATTGATGCGTCGAGCGACGGCTCAGCCAAGCTCGGTGTCATCAGTCAGGAACAACAGAAGTTCTTCCGGGCAAAAGTAGATCTCTCGGTGACCCTGAAGAGCGCGCAGGGCAAGGAATTGCAGGTGCACGCAGTCAACCTGAGTACGGGCGGCATGGGGCTGGACGCGGTGAGCGATCCAACCGGGTTTGCGGGATTAGTTGACGTGAGCTTCCTGTTGCCGGAAAGCGAAACCGTGATTCAGGCAAAAGGCCGGTTGGTATGGACCGAAGCCGGCGGAAGAGCGGGACTGCGCTTTGTGGTGATTGAACCCGCTCTGTTCGAACAACTGCAACACTGGACGAATCGCAAAATGAAGGACGAGGGGTGGGAGATTCCATCCTGAGGCTGGGTCTTAGGTCTCAAAAACAACGCGGTTCGCATTGACCTGGGTTAACACCTGAGACCTGACCATCAAAACGAACCACCGCCGTCGAGCCCCCACTAAACTTCGGTAATCTGTCGTAACACGGCCTTTCGTGACATTCTCTTTTTGCTGACAAAGCCTATCGACCGTGACCGCCGGGGCAACTCTCGCTGCGGTTGCGGAAACTCAAGTGAGGTGATTCATGTTGCAATCTGCGGAACAGAAGTATTCTCCTAACGCGGTCCCCACCAACAGTTACACTCCGGTCAAGCCGGCCACCTCACCCATGGATCAGGCCCACATCGGAAAATCACTGGTGATCAAAGGTGAATTGACGGGCGCGGAATCGCTTTTCATCGACGGACGGGTCGAAGGCACGGTTAGCGTCCCGGGCCATCGCGTCACCGTCGGCCACAACGGCCACGTGGTGGCGAACATCAAGGCCAAGGAAGTCGTCATCATGGGCAAGGTGCAAGGCAACGTGGAATGTGCGGACCGGCTCGACCTCCGCAGCGAAAGCCAGCTCTCGGGCGACGTGATCACGCATCGCATCAGCGTGGAAGAGGGTGCGGTCCTCAAGGGCGGCATCGAAGTGCGCGACCCGGAAAAGAAAGATCAGAAAACGCACGAACCAGCGCAGCATAAGCAGGAAGCGCCCAAAACCATGCCCGCGACCGCGGGCAGCGTGTAGTTTTCGCCAATTAGAGGCCGGAACAGAAACGGTGGTGGGACGGGCGCCCTCGCGAGCCTGGCTGAGTGACGTCGAAGGATCCAGCGGGGCGAGGGGCGTCCCCCGTCTTGCCATTTCCGCTGCATTACCGGCTTGTCAGAGGAGCCTCCCCGCCCCTGTGAGACGTTCTCTCCGATCGCCAGCTTAGCGCAAAGGCGAGAGGAAAACTTCTGCAACATTTATGCAACCCCACGTCCTGGACTTTTGCTCCCGAACGCATTTGAGGTTGCGTCAGACCCGCTTCGGCGATACATTGAAGAACCAGTCTTACCCCCCTAACCGAGTAGGCGCGGATCAACACGGACGAAAACTGATGTACGTTGCAAGGAAGGTCAGATTCTCTTGTTCGATTTGGTTGTGCTTGCGGCACGGAGCGGATAGACGTTTGCAGATCGTGGAAGAGCGAGCGAGGAACAGTACGCCAGCCTAGAATTGCAAGCCACAGATATTTTTGGATTCCCCATCGGAGTGAATGGCAAATGAGAACGATAGTTTCGGGGATCATTATTGTCCTTGGTTGCTTATTCATGACGGGAATGGCGTTTGGAAAGTCTTCTTCCTCCTTGACGCTGGCCTCTTCGTTAAATCCCTCCAGCTATGGGATCTCTGTGACATTCACCGCGACCGTGATGCCGAGTTCGGCGACTGGGACGGTGACATTCAAAGATGGGAATAAGACGCTGGGGACGGGCAAGATCAGCGGTGGAATGGCGACGTACAGCACCTCGAAGCTGGCGGTGGGATCGCATTCCATCACGGGCGCGTACGGGGGGGACAAAAACGACAATGGCAGCGTTTCTCCGACGCTGACCCAGGTGGTGAATCAAGCCAGCACCACGGTGACGCTGACTTCGTCCGCGAACCCGTCGGCCTATGGGACTTCTGTTACGTTCACGGCGACCGTGACGCCGAGTGCGGCGACGGGAACGGTAACCTTCACAGACGGCAGTACGACTCTGGGAACAGGCACGCTTAACCGCGGCGTCGCCACCTACAGCACTTCCGCGCTGGCAGTGGGACCGCACTCCATCACGGCCTCCTACGGTGGCGATGCCGACGACGGCGCCGCTGCTTCTCCGGTGCTGGCGCAGACGGTGAACCAGGCGAGCACAAAAGTTACGCTGAATTCCTCCGCGAACCCGTCCGTTTATGGTTCGTTAGTGACGTTCACGGCCACGGTAACGCCGAGTGCGGCGACGGGGACGGTGACCTTCACGGACGGCAGCACGACGCTGGGAACGGTTGCGCTCAGCGGCGGCATCGCCACTTATAGCGCTTCGACGCTAGCGGCCGGGACGCACTCGATCATCGCGGCCTACGGGGGCGATGGCAATTACCTTCCCGGCACCTCTCCGACGCTCGTGCAAACGGTCAGCAAGGCCAAGTCGTCGGTGGCCGTGTCCTCCTCGCTCAACCCGTCCAACTATGGGACTTCGGTGACATTCACCGCGACGGTAACGCCAAGTGCGGCGACCGGAACTGTGACGTTCAAAGATGGGTCTGCGACTCTGGGGACGGGCACGCTCAACGGCGGAACGGCGACGTACAACGCTTCGACGCTTGCGGTGGGATCGCATTCGATCACGGCCGCGTACGGCGGGGACGCCAACGACGGCGCCAGCACCTCGGCCGTGTTGACGCAGACCGTGAACCAGGCGAGCACGACGGTCACGCTCACATCGTCCGCGAACCCATCGGCGTTGGGATCCTCAGTGACCTTTACGGCGGTGGTGACGCCCGCGACGGCGACGGGGACAGTAACCTTCGCGGACGGCAGCACGACGCTGGGAACGAGCAAGCTCAGCAACGGAACGGCGACGTACAGCACCTCCGCGCTGGCGCTGGGATCGCATTCCATCACGGCCACGTACGGGGGCGACAAAAACGACAGTGGCAGCGTTTCTCCAACGCTCACCCAGGTGGTGAACCAATCGAACACCACGGTGACGCTCGCTTCCTCCCTAAACCCGTCGGGGTATGGATCCTCGGTGACCTTCACGGCGACGGTCTCGCCGAGTGCGGCGACGGGGGCGGTAACCTTTGCGGACGGCAGCACCACACTGGGCACGGGGACGCTGAGCGGCGGCATCGCGACCTTTAGCACCTCCACGCTGGCGTTGGGATCGCACTCGATTACCGCGGCTTATGGTGGTGATGGCAATTACGGTCCCGGCGTCTCTTCGCCGCTGACGCAGACGGTGGCTAAGGCAAATTCCTCCGTGGCCTTGTCCTCCTCGGCCAACCCTTCCAGCTACGGTGCCCCGGTGACATTTACCGCGACGGTGACGCCGAGTACCGCGACCGGGACGGTGACGTTTACGTGGGGCAAAACGACGCTGGGGACGAGCACCATCAGCGGCGGAATTGCGACTTACAGCACAGCTGCGCTGCCGGTGGGAGGGAATTCAATCACAGCCTCCTACGGGGGGGACGCCAACGACAGCGCCGCTAGTTCTGCGCCGCTGACGCAGACGGTGAACCCAGCGAGCGTGACTGTAACCTTAGCTTCGAGCTTGAACCCATCGGCCTATGGATCCCTGGTGACATTCACGGCCACGGTGACGACGCCGGCGGATGGGACTGTCACTTTCACCGACGGAAGCAAAGCGCTGGACACGGTCGCGATCGTCGGCGGAATCGCGACCTACAGCAGCTCAGCGCTGGCGGTGGGATCGCACTCGATCACGGCCACCTACAACGGCAACATCGACTATGCCATCGGTAGCTCTCCGACGCTGGCCCAGACGGTGAACCAGGTGAGCACGACCGTTGGTTTAGCGTCGTCCGCGAACCCGTCGGGCTATGGTTCGTTGGTGACGTTTACGGCGGCGGTGACGCCCTCGACGGCAACGGGGACGGTGACCTTCGCCGACGGCAACACGACGCTGGGAACGGGAACGCTTAGCGGTGGCACCGCCACCTACAGCAGTTCCGCGCTGGCGGTGGGACCGCACTCGATCACGGCCTCCTATGGCGGGGATACAAACGACGCCACCGGCGTTTCTCCGACGCTGGCGCTGGCGGTGAACCAGGCGAACACGACCGTTGCATTAACCTCTTCTCCAAACCCGGCGTATGGCGCCTCGGTGTTGGTCACATTCGCGGCCGCAGTGACGCCCGCGACGGCCACGGGGACAGTGACGTTCATGGATGGAGGCACACCGGTGGGAACCATTACCATCAGCGGTGGAATCGCGGCTTACAGCACCTCGACCCTGGCGGTGGGACCTCACGCGATCACCGCCTCCTATAGCGGGGACGGAAACGACAACAGCAGCACGTCCTCGGTCCTGACACAGACGATAAGCCTGGGCCCACAATTGGTCACGACGTCACTGCCGGCCGGAGCGGTGGGCATAGCTTACTCAAGCACTTTGTCGGCCGGTGCCGGAACGCCGCCTTACAGTTGGTCGATAAGTTCCGGCAGTTTGCCCGCGGGACTGTCCCTGGATCCCAACGCGGGCGCAATTACCGGCATTCCGACGGCCGGAGGCGCCAGCAACTTCGTGGCGCAGGTGACCGACGCCAACTCCCTGACGGCAACACAGCCGCTCGGGATCTTCGTAGCTGCCTCTCTCAATGCAAGCCGCTATCAGCACAGCGCGACGACCCTGAACAATGGGCAGATCCTGGTAGCTGGGGGCGTCAACTGCCCAGGATCAGGCGTGTGCACTTACTTGAATAGCGCGGAATTGTACGATCCGGGGTCCGGTGTATTCGCGAACGTGGGAACCATGGCCACGGCTCGCTCTGCCCCGGCTGTGCTCTTGAAAACCGGCAAGGTGCTGGTCGCGGGCGGCTACGCCTGTGACAGTTCTGGGAACTGCGCATCGTTGATGAGCGCCGAGATTTACGATCCGGCAACCAGCAATTTCAGCGGCGCGGGGACGATGACTGTGGCGCGGAGCGACCACACGATGACTGTCCTCAGTGATGGGACAGTACTGATTGCGGGCGGGCAAAACTGCACGTCGGCCACATCGTGCAGCGCCTTGTCGAGCGCCGAAATCTACGATCCGAAGGCGGGGAAGTTCACGTCCACGTCGAATGGCATGAGCGCTGCGCGGTTCGGCGCGAGTGCGGTTTTGTTGAATTCAGGGTCGGTGCTGATTGCCGGAGGTTTCGACGGGACGAACCTGCCACCCACAGCGGAGATTTACACTCCAGGACTCGGGTTCACAGGGACGGGCCCCAGCCTCAACATCGCTCGTTTTTATGCCTCCGCCACGCTGCTGAATAACGGCCAAGTGCTGGTGGCTGGCGGTTCAACGTGCAGCTTGCCGGGTTGCCCAACGAACGCTGCAGAACTCTACGACCCAGTGATGAACCAATTCAACATCGTCGCCAGCGGCATGGTTGTTCCCCGGTTCAATCACACCGCCACGCTGCTCACCAATGGCGGCGTCATCGTCGCTGGAGGCTACAGTTCATGCGGTTCATCTTGTAACAGTGAGGCCAGCGCCGAATTCTTCGATCCGGTCGCGGGCTCATTCAGCTCGGATCAGACGCTCGGCAACGCCCGCGCCGCCCACACCGCAACACTGGTTGCCAATGGCAGCGTGTTCTTGATAGGTGGCATCGCCGCGGGCGCGACTCTGGCTACGGATGAATGGTATCAGCCTGTCAGTTTGACACCGGCGAGTCTCGTCTCCGTCACCGTCACGCCCGCCACCTTCTTCCTTATGCCGGGACAAACCCAGCAGTTCGTCGCTACTGGGACGTTCAGTGACGGCAGCACCCAGACCCTGCAGTCGGTCATTTGGACATCTTCGAATTCTTCGGTCGCGGCCATCGGCAATTCCGCCGGAAGCGCCGGCGTGGCCAATGCGTTGGCTACAGGCACGACCCTGCTGACGGCGACGGCGGGCTCCGTGAGCGGTTCTGCTTCGCTGAATGTGGCGGGGCTGGTGTCTCTGGCGCTGTCACCGGCTGAGCCTTTCATTGCGGTGAACTCCGGCCAGCAACTCACTGCCACCGGCACATTTTCTGACAGCAGCACGCAAGACTTAACCACTAGTGTGACCTGGACTTCCTCCAATAGCTCCATTGTGACGGTCGGCACCGCTACGGGATTTCAAGGCTTCGCCATGGGCGTCGCTAGCGGCGCGGCAACCATCACCGCGGCCCAGGGAAGCATTCAGACAACTACCCTGGTCAACGTGCAACCCATCGCCGGCCCGATTCTGACGTACTCGGCGAGAACGGACAATTGCGTCAATGGCGCCCAATCCGGATGCGTTTCTGGGAAAACCCCTGGCGAAGTGGGCTCGAGCTTGCTCTTTCAGGAGGGGGTAAGCGACCCGATCCCGGCCGGATTTGCGCCCACGACTATATCTTCAGGCTCGTGCCCTTCCGGCTGGAAGCCTTCGAGCTATCCCGCATACTGTCCGGCTCCGATGAACTCGACCGCGATGGATCCGGATTTCGGATCGTTCTTGGTGATGGCGACCGACGAGAACACAGCCTCCAAGTTTTCATCCAAGCCCTATGACTTTGCGTGGCAGATGGGTGATCAGGGCGGATGGGATGCCTTCTCCCTGGACGAGACGTTGATGATGGCACGGAGTACCGGATCCGGGGCCACGATCCTCAACATTAACCCAACCGCAATTCACGCCCAAACATGCGCCACCGCGCCGGGATGCGTCAATGGAAGTGGAATCTACACCGCCGCCAGCGGTGGAGGCGATTCGAAGCACCTGGCCAGCTTAGGCTCCTGGTCCTTCAGCCGCGCGGCTTCTGAGCCCAATGTTCTTTTTGAGCAATCGAATGTGCCCACGACGGTAAATAAGCTGGTAATTACCAGCTCCATTGCAAGCCCAGGTACCGGGAGCCTTAGCCGCAGCGTCTATGTCGATTTCACGTCCGACACGCCGGTGCCTTGCAGTGTGATGCAGAGCGCCGCGCCGGGCAACCCCACTAAGTATTCGGTCTCCACGACGACAGCCTTCCAGGTCGCGGACGATGGCTCGGTCTCCTATGGGTTAACCGGAGGCTACGACTGGGCGGCGGCATGGGTAGTAACGCCGATCGACACTTTCATCCTGCCGACGAGTGGTAATGCGGGTAAATACGGATTCCAAGCAACGGCCACCAGCGGCACGAGTACAACTGGCACGACACCGCCTGTCTGGTGCCAAACCGCAGGCTGCACCGTAACCGATGGCGGCGTAACTTGGACAAATATCGGAAAGCTCTATGGTCAAGGCCTGGGCTTCGACGTCGTGATTTACCGTCCGGCAGGCACATCTGCGCCAGGTTGCACCAGAATCAACACCCGGCTCGGGAAGATTTACCGGGGCACGGGAAACTCCGCGCCCGCGGGATACATGACCACCAATGACGACATAGTCTGCACGCGGGCCGGAACTTGGCCGACGGTACCCTGCAGTCTGCCCGACCGATTTGAGATCCACGAGGTGAACCAACCCCAAAATGGCCAGTTTGTGATCTTAGTTCCGACCGGCTCTGAAGGCGCGAACCCTCCGGGGAGCTGGAACTCCGGAACGCTCAGCTGCCAAAACAACTCAACCAGTTGGCAGGGACCGTATTCGGCGGCCAACGCCTACGTCGCCAACAGCGTCGTCAGTTACTCAGGTTTGTACTACACGGCTGTTGGCCTCGTTCCGGCAGGCAACGGGTATGCGCCCTCCGGGACAACGTCTTCGAACGCCTATTGGAGCAACACGGAGTCCTACTGCGACAGCTATTTCTTCGACACCACAAGCACTCTGGTGGCGCCACTTACCGATTGGGTTACCGGTACGGGACACAACGTCGGCGGCTATCAGCACAGGTACTACGGACATAATCTTGCGTCGATGCTCTATGGCGTAACCTGCCCCGACTGCCCGGCGATCAACGGACAATTAAACCCGGGCACGCTCATGGAACCCGCGGGCCTGCCCTGTGACAATCACGGCAGCTACCGGAATTCCGGGACCACCGATCTCACGCCGATTTTTACGGCCACGACGGACGTTCCGGCATGGACGACACGCTATGTTGCCGCCTGTTACAACGAACTGTGCGCGTTCGACTCCAGCGGAAGCGGACTGGCGTACCGCTTCGGCCACACCTACAATACCGGGTCCAGTTCCTTCTTCTCGATTCAGAACAACATCGGTGTGGTCTCGCCGCTCGGCGACTTGATGGCTTTTGGCAGCGACATGATGGGGACGCGCGGCTCCGATTCAGTCGCGAACAAGGCCTGCAATAGCCTCCGCGGCCAGTATCAGCCTTCGAAGGGCGGCACGGTCACCTATCTGGATTACGTGTACCCCATCGGCCGTAACCTGAACAACAACATTTTCCGTGCGACCGGCTGTGGCAACAACACTCCGGGAGCAACCTGCACCGAGGGTGCAACCCTGCCCAATTGGGATAGCGCCTGCACCTCGACCTGCACGGATGGCGGCGTAACCTGGACGAATGAAGGCCAGAATAGTTGCCGTGGGGATATCGTGATCCTGGATGCGCTCGGAGCACACGCCGCACCATAATAAGGACCGGGCGCTGAGGCAGAGTCCCCACGTGCCGCGCCTTGGTATACGCGACGTAGTCTGTACCGCGTGCGAAGCGGCGTCGGTGCCATGCTCATCAAGGCGGCTTGATGCGTCCAAGTAAGGAAATTCCAGATGACCTCGCGTCGAGTCGCTCGGCTAATACGCGCTGCGCTTGTATTTCTGAGTGCTGCCGGTGCAAGCACCGCACTGGCCCAGCCAGTTATCACCTATCACAACGATAACTACCGAACCGGATGGAATGCCAATGAGACAGTCCTGACTCCGGTGAATGTGAACAGTTCGACTTTTGGGTTGCTTCACTCTGTAGCATTAGATGATCAAGTGGATAGCCAACCGCTTTACATGCCGGCGGTGAATATAACTGCTGGCCAGTACCAGGGAACGCACGACGTAGTCTATGTGGCCGCGGAAAGCAATACCGTATATGCGATCGACGCAGCAAGCGGAACGGTGCTGCTGAATTCCAATTTTGGAACGCCGATTCAATATCCTCTGGGCTGCACAAACAATGGCCCGAACGTTGGAATCAATTCAACGCCAGTGATCGACCCGGCCTCGAACACTCTCTATGTGATGGTCTACACGCTGCAAAACAACGTGGCCGCCTATCTGCTTCACGCTTTAGATCTCGGCAGCCTTACGGACAACGTTGCGCCTCAGTTGGTGACGGCTTCGCATACGCTTGCCGACGGCTCTACGTTTAATTTCAATGCGACATACCAGAGGCAGCGCCCCGGCTTGCTGCTGGCAAATGGCAATGTTTACGCGGGCTTCGGCAGCTTCTGCGATTCCCGCCCGGACCTTTCTCGGGGATGGCTCTTGGGGTGGCAGACGGGAACGCTGACGCCGCTCGCGGCGAACGACCTGTTCGATATGCAGTTCATTTCTCCCAATAGCTATTTTCTGTCTTCGATTTGGATGTCCGGGTTCGGCCCGTCAACCGACGATTCGGGCAATATTTTGGTAGTGACGGGAAATTCCGATCCCTCCGGGACGACCTATGACGGCGTGACTAATATTCAGGAGAGTGTGATTAAGGTCTCGCCCGACTTGTCTACGGTGCTCGACTTGTTCACTCCATCAAACTGGCCGGTCTTGGACCAGCACGATAAGGATTTCGGCTCCGGAGGGGTGCTCGTTCTTCCCGATCAGCCTGGTTCGTACCCACACCTCGCCGTGGCTGCGGGGAAGCTGGGTTCGATGTTCTTCATGAATGAAGACAGCCTGGGTGGATACTCCAGCCAGACTAACAATGTGCTGGGGACGTATTCCATCGGTGGCTGCTGGTGTGGGCCATCCTATTTTGTAGATCCCGGCGATTCCGCCGCGCGCGTAGTAAGCAGCGGTGGATCGACGGTGGAAGTGTGGGAACTGCAGACTTCGCCTGCCACCGCGCTCAACCTCGTGGCTCAGTCCGCTCCGCTTGCAACTGGACAGAGCCCCGGGTTTTTCACCAGCATCTCTTCCAATGGCACGGACGATCCCATTATTTGGGCATTGTCGCGGCCCGCATCCAGCAGCAACCCCGCCATCTACCTATATGCCTTCAATCCCGACTCTGGTACGAACATGGAAACGCTTTTCATCGCACAGGCTGGTGATTGGCCCAATGTTCACGGTAACTCAAATCTGGTCCCCGTAGTAGCGAACGGCGAAGTATTCGTGGCAAGTTACAATCAGCTGCAGATTTTCGGCTTAGCATCCACCACGGCGACCGCAGTTGTGTCGATATCTCCGCCGTACATCAATTTTGGCAACCAAATGCTGGGGATCGCCAGCAGTCCGCTTGTATCAACCCTAACGAACATCGGCAATGGCGCGCTTAACATTTCGTCAGTTGGCCTTACCGGAGTTAATGTCGGGGACTTTGCAGAAACGAACAACTGCCCGGCGACGCTGGCGCCAAAAAATAGCTGCAACATTTCTATAACTTTCACCCCTACGGCTGTTGGCGCCAGGGCCGCAGCCGTAACCGTAACTGACAACGCTCCCGGCAGTCCGCAGACGATTTCGCTCTCTGGCACCGGCACGCAGCCGGCCGTGACCCTTTCTCCTTCGGCTCTCAATTTCGGCAATCAGACCGTGGGCATCACCAGCACTCAGTTGGGTTCAACTTTGAAGAACACCGGCAACGGCACCCTGACAATTGCGTCAATCGGCGTTACCGGATCGGACAGCAGCGAATTTGTCGAAACCAACACCTGTGGCACATCCGTCCCGGCAGGCGGAAGTTGCAAGATAACTGTGACCTTTGGGCCGGCGACAACGGGTACTCGAATTGCGTCGGTAAGCATCGCGGACAACGCGCCGGGAAGTCCGCAGTCCCTTCCGCTAAGTGGCGTAGGTGTGCTGCCTGCAGTAACACTCTCTCCCACAAACCTGGCCTTCCCAACTCAAGTGGTCCACACCAGCAGCAAAGCGCAGAAGGTGACTCTCACCAACACCGGCCTTGGGATCCTGGCCGTGTCAAGCATCGTCGCGAGTGGCCAGTTCAGCCAGACGAATACCTGCCCTGCAACGCTTAAGCCGAATGCCAAATGCACGATTAGCGTCACGTTCGACCCCACGACCATCGGTGCTCTAACGGGTTCTGTGTCCGTCAGCGATAACGCTCCGGGCAATCCTCAGAGAGTGACACTGAATGGCGCGGGCACCTATATCAAGCTGACTCCCGCAAGTTTGAATTTTGGCAACCAGCCGGTTAACACCAAGAGTCGGCCGAAGACAATCACCCTGACCAACGAGGGTGCCGTGACCGTCAATATCACAGGTATCTTGATCACGGGAACGAATGCTGGCGACTTTGCCCAAACCCCTGGTTGCGGCGCGAGCGTGGCATCCGGCGCTAGTTGCTCGATCAAAGTGACCTTCACACCGTCGGCGCAGGGCAGTCGAAGCGCACAGGTTTCAATCAGCGATGACGGAGGCGGCACTCCGCAGGTGGTCGGATTGACTGGAACGGGAACGCCCTAAAGGCAAGTCGGCAAGGATAACGCAGCACCGTGAACTGGGTCGCACGGCCCGTGCAAGTGGAAGTGAGTAAGCATTAGCAGGCGGTCGTCACGGCGAAAAATCTCCGTCCTTTTCCGAGAAGGGCGCGCTCCTGTCTCAGTCAAACATTTCAACCTCGCATGGGGGATACGATGCGGGTAAGCTCCACCACCGTACAGGTTGCTTTGACGCTCTGGAAATCCGCCTGTTAAACTGAATAATCGCCATCCTACATTTGACCGAAGAAGGAAGCCCGTGCGCGCAGAAACCCGGCATCAACTGAAACAAGACCGTTTCAGACAAGGCACATTGGACGCGGCGGAGAACGCCGCCCACTGGACGGTGGAACACCAGTCGAAGCTCATTGCCGCCGTGATTGCGGTGGTCGTCATTGCGGCCATCGCGTTTGGCGGCTGGTACTACGTCAACACCCAGGACGAGAAGGCGAGCGCCGAATTTTTGACGGCGGTACGCACCTTTGAAACCACCGTGCGTCCGGCGGGCGTGCCGCCGCAGCCGGGGACCGACAGCTTCGCCTCGCCGCAGGAACGGGCCACGGCGGCGCGTAAACAGTTTCAGGCTATCGTCGATAAGTATCCGCGCACCCACACGGCCGATATGGCCCGCTATTTTGTGGGATTGTCCGCGTCCCAGCTTGGCGATAACGCGGCCGCCGAGCGCAGTCTGCAGGAGGCGGCCGGCTCTTCGAACCCGGACCTCGCGTCCCTGGGCAGATTTGCCCTGGCCTCGATTTATCGCGAAGAGAAAAAAGATGCGCAGGCGCTCGATCTTTATAAGCAGTTAATCGATAAGCCCACGATCGTCATCGGCAAGGTGACGGCGCAGCTTGAACTCGCCGGTTTCTACGAGTCGCAGCAGAAGCCGGACGAAGCCAAGAAGATTTACGACCAGGTAGAAAAGGAAAATCCCGCCACTGAAGCGGCATCGCTGGCGCAGCGCCGAGCCACCGCCCTCAAACAGTAAAATGGCGCCTCGCTAACTCTTCAGCCACAGAGCGGCGAAACAGGAAGGCCCGGCACGTCAGTGCCGGGAAGGCAATGTGAAACAAAACAGAGTCCCGTCAGGGACGACACCGGGTTGCGACGGTGACTCCAGTTCGTCGCTCCATCGTCGGATCCTCTGAAATAATAGTTCTCAGCCGGCGCTGCCCGCAGCGATACGCCGCAGGCAGCCGACAAGCCGCTCGCAATCCTCGGCCGTGTTGTAAACGTTGGGCGTCACCCGAATCGAACTGCCGCGGATGCTGACAAACACTTTCTCGCGCGCGAGCATTTCCGGAAGTTCCTTCGGAATCGCGGCTTTCCTTCTCAGTGCGAGGTAATGAGGCGCGCGCAACGGTTCAGCGGGCGCGGCGAATCCCATGTCGGCAGCGGCGCTGGCCAGTTGACGATTGAGCGCGCCGGCGGTCTCGGAAATTTGTGCTACGTCCCATTCCAGCAGTTGCTTCATGGCGCGCACGGCAGCCGGCAGCAGCGCGAAGTTGGAGCGCTCGCCCATGTCGAACCGGCGCGCGCCGTGATCGTAGTCTTTCGTGTACAGGATGAGGCTCGAGAAATCGCTAGCGTTGGCGCGCTGAATCCAGTTTTCCTCCAGCGGCATTCCGCCCTGCCACTTGGGAGCGACATACAGCACCCCGACGGAATACGGTCCGAGCAGCCATTTGTAACTGGCGGCAACGGCAAAGTCCGGATGCACTCCCTGCTGTAAGCCGCCCACGCTGAAAGGCAGCGCGCCGAGCGACTGGGTGAGATCGAGAACCAGCGCGGCGCCGAGCTTGCGGCAAGCCTCGCCGATGCGGACCAGATCGAGCCTTCCGCCGCTCGTCCACTGCACGTGCGGCAGCGCCGCGATGGCGACATCGGCGGTCAGGGAATCGAGAACGGCGGCGGTCCAGTCGTTGTTATCGGGCCACGGCACAACCTTCAAGGCCGCGCCATTACGCTCGGCCAGACGTTGCCAGGGATAGTAGTTGGAAGGAAACTGCTCGGCGAGCACGAGGATGTTCTGGTTCTTCTTGACAGGTAGATTGTGCGCGGCCGTGGCGATGCCGTAGCTCGCCGAGGGAACGATAGCGATGTCGTCGGCAGAGCAGCCCATCAGTTGCGCAGCGGTCGCGCGAAACTCGTCCGATCCGGTAAAAAATTTGTCGGGAGTGAGTTCCCAAGGGTGCGCTTTGCGGCCCAGGCCGGAAACGCCGGCTTCGATCACCGGCTTCATCAGCGGAGACATGTAGGCGCAGTTCAGGTAGGCGACGTCGTCGGGAATGTCAAAGAAATGGCGCTGGCAGGGAAGCATGGGCTAGTCTCTGAAATTGGGCTTGCTTTTCAGTGTACCAATGGAGAAGGGACAACCGGCAATGGCTCGACTCGCTTCCAGGACGCAAGTTCGATCCGTTTCGCCGTCACCTCCATCCGTGCCCATCCTCACAGACAAGCCCGCTGCCCTCTCTTAGAATTTGCTCGGAATCTGTTCATCGGCGGCAAATTAGTCCACAACTTCCTCAGCCGCTTGGCCGGGGAAAGGAGGCTTTTTTACCATGCATTTTTCATCTTCTTATTCCAATGCTCCTAGCAAGCTGAAACTCTCCTTCGACACCGTCTTCTACTATGTCACCGACATGGAGGCATCCATCGCTTTCTATCGCGACACCCTCGGACTCCCGCTGGTTTCGCAGGAGTACGTCGCGCAGTTCGATCTCGATGGCGTGCTCATCGAACTCGTGCCCCTACCGCCGGGATCGGTGGTCCCCGGCAATGGCAACGCCCGCCTCTGCTTTTCCGTCGCGAACCTGCAGGATGCCATCGACCAGATGCACTCCCGCGGCGTAGCCACCAGCAAAGTCAAAGAGCAAAGAGATGGCAGGCTGGCATTCTTCCGCGACCCCGACGGCAACGAACTCTGCCTGTGGGAATACGCCAAAGTCGAAGACCCAAGAGAGATCCTGGCGTTGGCCCCGATGCACGGTTAGATCGGCAGAAGGCCGGGCTCGGATGAAAGCGGATGGAATGTGAAGCCCGCTTCGCTGCGATTCCTCTCTTTGTCACGCGTCGGCTGATTCGCTCGTGAAGTCGCCGCTCGCGACTGGCCCTCTGCGTTATACTGGTGCGCTGGCGATGGAGTTCGCCCTTAACCGCCCTTCGGCTGATGACTCCTACAGAACTCATGCAGGAGGACTCCGTCGTGAGCCTTGAAGTTCACCACTACTCCAACTATCTCTGGATCGCCGTCGGCGCCGTGGTCGGGGCCAGCGCCCGCTACTTCCTCAGCACCCTCATCGCCCGCGATTTCTCCTCCGCCTTCCCCTATGGCACGCTGCTGATCAACATCACTGGCAGCCTCGTCCTGGGATTTTTTCTGGTGTTCTCCACCGAGCGCGCACTACTCGATCCGCGCTGGCGCCTGCTGGTTGCCATCGGTTTCTGCGGCTCCTACACCACATTCTCCAGCTACGCCTTCGAGAGTTTTGCGCTGATGGAGCAGGGGCAGTGGCTCCTGACCGGCATCAACATTGTGGCCAGCAACGCGCTCTGCCTGGCCGCTGTTCTGGCGGGCGCCGCGTTGGCGCGCGCGCTATAGAATGAACACGCAAGAAAGCTGAAGGAAATGAGAGTTCTATGGCCGTTCAAGTCACCATCTATCTCACCGAAGGCGATTCCTGGCATCATCGTCCGCTGCATCTGGAAATCCTGAAGTACCTGCGTGAAGAAAACGTCTTTGGAGCCGTCGCCTTCCATGCCGTAGCCGGCTTTCTCGGACGCGGCCGCGTCCACACCGCGCACCTGGTCGAGGCCGGGGGAGAGTTGCCCGTCGTGATCTCGTTTGTCGATACCGACGAGCACGTCAGCCGCGTCCTGCCCAAACTGCGGGAGATGGCCGCCCACCGGCTCATCGTGCGCGAGAATGTGGTGATCGAGCAGGGTAGTTTGGACTGAGGCGAAACTACGCTAACGTCGTGTCCCACAAATGTCTGCCCTAGGTTAAGCTTGTCATCCTGAGAGTTTGTGACTTTTTTGAATGTCGTCAAAATCGACGCTGCAAACAATACAATTACGACGGCGAAATGGACGGAAATCTAAAAAAGTCACAGACTCTGAGCGAAGCGAAGGACCTACGCAGTTGCACTCGCCAGGCATAGCTGCGTGAACAAGCCGAAGACGGCCGCCTTGGCCGCCTCTCCAAAATCTGCCTCGCCCTCCCTGAGGTCACCCGCTGGTACAACGGCCAACATGCCAATTTCCACCACTCCTCAATTCCCATAAGGATAATGGACGAAAATGCTCCACGCCCAGTCCTCCGGGCGCCGCGCCAGACCGCGCTTCACCGGATTACGCGTGTTTCGTGAAAGCGCTTTAGGCCCAGGGCATCTCAGCCTCGTAACCCCACCTGGACTGCGGAGACCAGAGCCGCTTAAATTCCTTCGCGTACTTCCAAATTGGGAAGTCCGAACGAAAGTCAAAACCCCCGCCCCTTCGGCTCCGCTCAGGGCAGGCTCTGTCGCACAAAACGCGACAAGAGCCGGGACACCCCTCAGTTTTAATCTCCACCACGGCTGAATCCGCCCGCGGGTTATCGCAATCTACATTAGGAAAACCACAAAGGACGGTTTCCCTATGAGCCAAGGTAGTTCTATCCTCACTCCTCCTGAACAGAGCGTATCGTCAACCGGAAAAACCTTCACTGCCAAAGCGTTTTCCGCCGAGAGCCCGACTTCGGGCCTGGCGCCTACCACGATCCAGCGGCGCGCGACGCGTCCGCAGGATATTCAGATTGAAGTTCTTTATTGCGGCGTGTGCCACTCCGACTTGCATCAGACTCGCAACGAATGGGAAGCGATGTCGCCTACGGTCTACCCTTGTGTTCCCGGACATGAAATCGTTGGCCGCGTGGTGCGCGCCGGCAGCGCCGTCAAGAAGTTCAAAGAAGGAGACATTGCCGCCGTTGGGTGCATGGTCGATTCCGACCGCGTGTGTCCGAATTGCCGTGCCGGGCTTGAACAATTCTGCGCCGGGCCGGCAACCTACACCTACAACAGCGAAGACAAAATCCTGGGCGGTGTGACCTATGGCGGATACTCCGACAGCATGGTCGTGGACGAGGCCTTCGCGCTTCGTGTGTCGGACAAGCTGAACCTTGCGGCCACTGCTCCTCTTCTCTGCGCGGGCATCACTACTTACTCTCCGTTGCGCCATTGGAAGGTGGGCAAGGGACAGAAAGTCGGCGTCGTCGGACTGGGCGGTCTGGGCCACATGGGACTGAAGTTCGCCAATGCTTTCGGCGCTCACGTTGTTCTTTTCACCACCTCCCCGAACAAGAAAGACGATGCCCTGCGGCTGGGCGCTCATGAAGTCGTGATCTCAAAAAATCAAGCGGAAATGCAGAAACATGCGGGCAGCTTCGATTTCATCCTGGATACGATTTCCGCCGAGCATGACGTCAATGCGTATCTCAATCTGCTCAAGGTCGACGGAACGCTGACCATGGTGGGAGCGTCGCCAACGCCACTGCCGCTGGCCGTCGGAAGCGTCATTTTTGGACGGAAGAGCCTGGCCGGTTCGCTGATCGGTGGAATCCGCGAGACGCAGGAGATGCTCGATTTCTGCGCCGAGCGCGGCATCGTCTGCGATATCGAGATGATCCGCATACAGCAGATCAACGAGGCCTATGAGCGCATGCTGAAGAGCGATGTGAAGTATCGTTTCGTCATTGACATGGCATCGCTGAAATAGCCTCACTCGCAAGGGTGCCCTGTGTCTGCGGTTTTTGCAGACACAGGGCGGGGATTTTGACCTAGCGTTCACAGGAAATCATTCCCTGATCGCCCTTTCTGGCGTACCATTCCTCTTTCTTCTTTCTGAGGAGGCATGGATGCCCGAGCGGAATTCCCCGATCTGCTGCCGCTTGTCCCTTGTCACGTTTATTCTTTTACTTGTTTCACTGTCGGCCATGTCCCAACCCGCAATGAATCAGGAAAACAAGAGTGCGCTGCTGGAGATCGACCACGCCTCGATCTGCGGATCGAATCTGGATACGCTGCGCCAGGAATTCACGGATGTGGGCTTGACTACGGATTTTGGCGGTCCCCACGGCAATGGCGTTACACAGATGGCCATCCTGGGCTTCGATGACGCGTCTTACATTGAACTGATTGCGCCGGTGAAGCCGGGCGCGACCGCAGGCTCCGACTGGGCAAAGTTCATGTCCGAGGACGCGGTCACCTGCGCTTGGGCGGTGGGGAGCAATGTTTTGCTGCAGGAAGTGGATCGACTGAAGAAGGCCGGGATTTCGGTCAAGACACCCGAGCGCGGCAGCCGCAAGCGCCCCGATGGCATGTCCATCGAATGGATGAGGGCCGATGTTGGCTCGGGAACGCCGGGCTCGACCCTGCCCTTCATCATCGAGGACGAGACGCCGCGCGCCTGGCGGGTCCAGACTTCCGACAGCGTAAAAGGGGCGCCGGTAAACGGTGTGGAAAGCGTCGTACTGGGCGTCAGTAACCTCGATGCGTCGATTGCGATGTTCCGCAAGGCCTACGGCTGGGCCGAACCGCTTACCGAGACGCAGAAAGACTTCGGCAAGCTCGCGTATTTCCCCGGCGAGCCGGTGATTCTGGCATCCCCCACGAACGGCGGCTGGCTCTCCGACCGGCTGGCGAAGTTTGGAGAAACCCCGGTCGCCTATCTGCTCGGCACGCGCGATTTCGCCGGGGCAGTTAAGAAGTACAAGCTCTCCGGCACGAAGACCTGGTTTGGGCAGAAGGTGGCATGGTTCGATGCGGGGAAGCTTAGGGGCGTACGGCTGGGCGTGATTGGGCAGTGAATCCCGTCTTTGGTGTCTGACACGATAGACCGAGCAATACTCAAATGAGGACCCAAAACGCCGTCCGATTCATGGTTGTGGCTCTAGCCACTTCGGTCTTCTGCTTCGGCCAGATCCAGATCGAAGTTCAAGAAGTTAAGGCGCTCAAACCTACCGGCAGCTTAAGCACATGTGGCTACCGTCCCACTGATCGCGAAAAGACTTTCTTTCAAAAGCTCTCTCCTTCAGAAACCACGACGGGTTCATTCCTAGACAAACACGAGTACCGCATTCGGGGGAAGGTCAAACAATACGTCAGCTGGTTCGGAGTGGTCCGCAGTTCCTCGCCCGCAAAAGGTGACGATCGCGGCCGTATCCTGCTAGTACAACAACAATACTTCGACGGAATGACGGACTGTCACATCATGCTGGTCTCAAATGCCGGCGCTGGAGACTTTGGGGCAAAGATTGCGTCTGGCGGTGAAGCTGTACCACTCTTGTCGCTCGTTAGAGTCTACGGAACCGTTGTCGGAGAAGATAGCGGCATTCCGCAGTTATCCGTCGATTACGTTCGAGTCTGGCCTTGGTTCACATTTACATTCACGGATCTTGGGCCACAAGACCACAGCAACCCGGAATGGGCTAAGTACTGCAAGATCTGCAAAGGGGGCCGGATCTACAAACCTTTTCCCACCAAGGATTACTACATGGGGATGCTTGGGGATCCAAAAGATTTCCTCCCCAAACCTGAGGCTGTGCACTAATCGCAAACCTCAATTGCCTGGGATCGTTTTTCGCTTTAGTATCGCCCTAGTGTCTGCCGCCAAGGATAGTCCCGCCCTGAAAGACCGCCTGGTCTCGGCCGCCCCGGTCGAGGACGATTCGTCGTTTGAGCTTAAACTGCGCCCGCAGCGCCTGCAGGAATTCATCGGCCAGAACAAAGTCAAAGAGAATCTGGACGTTGCCATCCAGGCGGCCAAGTCGCGTGGCGAGGCGCTGGACCACGTCCTGCTCTACGGCCCGCCCGGCCTGGGAAAAACAACGTTGGCCAACATCATCGCCAACGAACTGGGCGCCGCCTTCCAACAGACCTCCGGCCCCACTCTGCAGATCAAGGGCGACCTGACCGCAATCCTGACTAATCTGCGCGACCGCCAGGTGCTTTTCATTGATGAAGTGCATCGCCTGCAGCCCGCGCTTGAAGAGATCCTCTACTCCGCGCTCGAAGACTACAAGCTTGACATCATGATCGGCCAGGGCCCGTCCGCGCGCACGCACACGATGGACGTCAAGCCCTTCACCTTCATCGGCGCCACCACCCGCGCCGGACTCCTGTCCGCGCCGCTACGCTCCCGGTTCGGGCTGCTGCTGCGGCTTGAGTTCTATACCCACGATGATCTTCGCGTGATTGTTGAGCGTTCAGCTGAGATTCTTGGCGTGAGCATCGATCGTCCCGGGGCCATCGAGATTGCGAGCCGCTCGCGGGGCACGCCGCGCATCGCCAACCGCCTGCTGCGCCGTGTGCGCGACTACGCCCAGGTGCGCGCCGCTGGCTCCATTGATCTGCCCACCGCGCAGTCTGCGCTTAGCATGTTGGAAGTTGACCGCCACGGCTTCGACGAAGTCGACCGCAAGCTCCTGCTCACCATCATTGAAAAATACCAGGGTGGGCCGGTCGGCTTGAATACGCTGGGCGCTGCGCTCGCCGAGGAGCCTGACGCCATCGAAGAAATCTATGAGCCGTTCCTGATCCAGATCGGCTTCCTGAACCGCACTCCGCGGGGGCGGGTTGCTACCCAACTCGCCTATGAACACTTTGGGATTACTCCTAACCGGCGACAGAGCTCGCTGTTCTAATTGGTATACATAAGAGTAGCGGGTCAATTTGAAATCTTAGCGGGTGAGCCAAACAATGACGCCGATTCCTAAGATTCCTAGGCTAACGGTTGAAAAAAGAATCCACGATACTACGGCCTGTCTCTTGCGCTCGGCAGGATCGATAGATTCAAATATCATGCGTTTTCCCCGCCACTGAGTCGGTTTGTAATAAGTCTTCATGCCAGCTATGCTCTCAGAAAACCCTTCGGAATTTCAAACTGATCCACTACCTACATAAGGTTCAGTTTGACTTCCACCGCCGCAATCTGCGTTAATCACACTTCGTCATCATCCCAGCAAGAGCGCAGTACGCGCTGGAGGAATCATGCGTGACGTGATTGCCACCGACCAGGCACCGCAAGCCATCGGCCCCTACTCGCAGGCCATTCGAGCCCAGGGCCTGATCTTCACTTCCGGACAGATCGCCATCGATCCCGCCACCGCGCAAGTCGTCCGGGGAGATGTGAGCGAACAGACCGACCGCGTGCTCAAGAATCTCGCGGCCATCTTGCAGGCCTCGGGCAGCAACCTGGAAAAGGTTCTGCGCTGCACTGTCTTCCTCAAGAATATGGCAGACTTCGCTGCCATGAACGAAGTCTACGGCCGTTATTTCAAACAGGCGCCGCCGGCCCGCTCCACCGTGGAAGTGGCGCGACTTCCGAAAGATGTCCTGATTGAGATTGATGTCATCGCGCTGGCTTGAACAAAATGACCGTGCCGGGCCAGAATAGAAGAATCGAATACGGAAAACTGAAGTCAAAGATTTTTTCCAAGCTAATTAGAATCTTACAAACGCAAAAAGGGGCACTATGAAAACTCTACTCCTGGTCATCGGCCTGCTCGCGCTGGCCATCTCCGGCATGACCCAAACCGCTCCCGCTAAACGAGCGCCCGCGCTGCCCGCCGTGAGCGGCCCCACCAAGGTCACCGGCGCGCCCACCAAGAACGCCAGCGGCCTCGAGTATTGGGACATCAAAGTTGGCACCGGCGCGGTGGCGCAGACCGGACAGCACGTCAAAGTCGATTACACGGGCTGGCTCACCAACGGCAAGAAGTTCGACAGCTCGGTCGGTACCGGCCGTCCGTTTGAGTTCATGCTGGGCGCCGGCCAGGTCATCAAGGGATGGGACGAAGGTATTGCCGGAATGAAGGTAGGCGGCAAGCGCCAGCTCCGCATCCCGCCGGACCTGGCCTACGGAGCGCAGGGTTTCAGTACGGTCATACCGCCCAACTCGACCCTGATCTTCGACGTAAAGCTGCTGGATGTGAAGTAGCTCGTGTGGCGCGGGCGCTCCTTCGACTTCGCTCAGGGCAGGCCCCGCCCGCGAAAAGCTGGCAGACACAGAAAAGCCCGCAGGATTTCACAGCTCTGCGGGCTCCGATCTTTATGCCTTGACCACTTTGCCGCTGCGCAGACAGGAAGTGCAGACGCGGATGTGCTTGGTAGCAGCTCCAACCTTGGCGTGAACCGGGCGCAGATTGACGTTCCAGCGCCGTTTGCTGACGTTGTGGGCGTGGCTGATGGTGTTACCGAACTGCGGCCCCTTGCCGCAGATATCACAAACTCGTGCCATAACTCTCAAATCCTTCCAGGCCTGTTGCCGAAACCTTAATTTTACAAGAATTTGGCGAATCTCGCCAACGCCGAAAATGGCTCCAGACTACGCCGCCTTGCCCATCACCGGCTGTGCGCAGTGGCTGCAGCGGCGCGCATCGATCGGAATCTCGCTCAGGCATTCCGGACACTTCTTGGTCGTTGGATCGGCCGGCGCCGGATCCTTGCGGGTGCGGGCGATCAGAGCGTTGATCGGGGTCACCACAAAGAAGTAAACCGCCGCTGCTACCAGCACAAAGCTGACCACTGCGGTGATGAAATCGCCGATTGGAAATACTGTGGTTCCGATCGTGAAAGAGATCCCGGTGAAGTCAGGCTTGCCCACGAGAAGAGCGATGGTGGGATTGATAAGATCTTTCACCAATGCGGTGACGATGGTGCCGAATGCACCGCCAATCACTATGCCAACTGCCATATCTACCACGTTGCCACGCAGGATGAACTGCTTAAAACCGGATAACATGACGTTTTCCTCCGCTTACCGAATGGCCCCAAAATGTAAATGCTGAGCGGCTTTTGGTCAAGGTGCAAATGACGCAGCGGATTGGGTAAGCATCACAGAATTGCACAAGCGCCGCCATGTCCAACAATGTTGTGCTTGCAAGTTAAGAGCGCAGGGATGGCGGGCGGCGGCGGCAATCTCAGATCCGCATCGGCATCACAATGTACCGGTACTTGTAATCCTCGCCCTCTGCGGGACGAAGCTGGCCGGCCGACTGGGCGTCTTTCAGCTCAAGCTTCACATCGCACGACCCGGTCGCTTTGATAAAGTCCATCAGGTATTGGGCATTGAACCCGATCGCCATCGGCTCGCCGTCGTAGGCTACTTCGATGGAATCCTCCGACTCGCCGGTCTCGGTTGACGACGCGGAAATCTTCAGCTCGCCTTTTTCCAGACGCAGGCGCACGGCCCGCGAACGCTCATCGGCAAACTGCGCTACACGAGCAATGGCGGCTCCCAGTTCTTCGCCGTGCAATGCAATCGACTTGGAAATGTCCTTGGGCAGCACCGCCTCGTAGTTGGGGAATTGGCCCGTAAGCTGGCGGGATGTCAGCAAGCGCGGACCGACGCGGAAGAACAGTGTGGACTCGTCCTTGGCGAAGTCGATGGTCTCGACCTCGCTCTCGGCATGGGAATCGAGCAGCGATTTCAATTCGTCCATGGCCTTTTTCGGAATCAGCGTCTTCATCTCGCCGGAAACGCCTTCAAACTTCTCTCCAGCGCGCTCCACATGCGCCAAGCGGTGCCCGTCAGTCGCAACCATGGTGATCGACTCCGGCTTTAGTACCATCAGCGCCCCATTCAGCGTATAGCGCGATTCCTCGTTAGCAATGGCGAAGCCTGTCTTTGCAATCATCGACCGCAGCACCGCCGCGGGAATCTTGATGACGCCTGATGATGGAAACACCGGCAACCCAGGGAAATTCGACTTGGCCATCCCTACCATCTTCGTGTTGGATCGCCCACAGCGAATACTGACCCAGTGGTTCTCCAGCAAGCGGATGGTGATGTCTGCGTCGGGCAACAACTTTACGTAGTCGTAGAGTTTGCGCGCCGGAATCGTGCATGCGCCTTCTTTTTTCACTTTGGCATTACACGACGTGCGCAGGCTGAGGTCGAGGTCGGTTGCCGTTAGCGACAACTTGTCCCCTGCGGCTTCGAAAAGATAGTTGGAGAGGATAGGAATCGTAGTTTTGCGCTCCACTACGCCCTGAGTGGCTGTCAGTTCACGAAGGAGTTCAAATTTGCTGACCGTGATTTCCATGGTCGTCGTGGCTAAGGCAGGTGCGGCTTCCACCGGCATATTGGGTCTCCCGACTCTACTTCTGTTCTCTTCTTATATCAAATACAAAAGCAATAAAACCAGTAGTAACCGTAGGCGCTTCGGAG
>Ga0209698_10001249_pt1 | contig 29397 bp, 21 predicted proteins | sample LitLauG_LLR_2012_FD_187203 | JGI IMG/M metagenome (GOLD analysis project Ga0209698, IMG submission 187203) | Freshwater sediment microbial communities from Pennsylvania, USA - Little Laurel Run_MetaG_LLR_2012 (SPAdes) (version 2) | ecosystem: Environmental > Aquatic > Freshwater > Creek >... | reverse complement strand
CCGGGTCGGTGTAGCGGAAGGCTAGATCCTCGAGTTCGCCGCGGACCTTGCCCATGCCGAGGCGGTGGGCGAGCGGGGCGTAGATATCCTGGGTTTCGCGGGCGATCGCCTCTTGCCGGTCCGGCTGAAGGTGCTCCAGCGTGCGCATGTTGTGCAACCGGTCGGCCAGCTTGATGAGCACGACCCGGACATCGGAGACCATGGCCAGCAGCATTTTTCTAACGTTTTCGGCCTGACGATCCTCGCGGTTGGCAAACTGAATTTTGTCGATCTTGGTGACGCCTTCGACGATGTGGGCGACCTGGTCGCCAAATTCTTGCGCAATCTCCTCGTTGGTGGCGGGCGTGTCTTCGACCGAATCGTGCAACAGGCCCGCGGCGATGGACGTGGCGTCCATCTTCAACTCGCCCAGAACTTCCGCAACTTCAAGAGGATGAATGATATACGGCTCCCCGGAGGCGCGCTTCTGGCCCTCATGGTGCTTGACGCAGAACTCCCAAGCCTTGCGGATGAGGGAGACATCTTCACTGGGGCGGTTGGCCTGAACGCGAAGCAGGAGCGCTTCAAAACGCTGATGTGTTGCGGACGGATCCGAGGACTGGTCGACGAGGCGAGGGTTAGTGGCCTGGGGGCGCACAACAGACGACGAGTCCTCCGAGGGGGGCGGGGACGCGCTGGGAACTTCTTCCGGTATGGGCTGCCGGACAGTCGCCATGCTTCATTATAGGCCGCTTCTGTTCATCGGGGATTGTTGTCGTATGGGATGAGGCGGGAGGAGCCTGATTTGACAGGGTCGACCGAGTAAAGGCGGCCCCATTGAATCTTTCGTATGACTTGTCAGATTGTCAGTGTTCCACGGACCGTTGCAATGTGCTTCTGATCACACGCGGACGATCACAAAATGGGAGTAAGCTGGCCGACTGGAGTAGAGGTCCAGAATTGGGGGAATCTATGCTGAAAAACCTCTTTCTTACACTTACGGCCGGGGCATTTGCGGCAGGAGTATTCGTCGCGAGCCCAATTGCAACGAGTGTTGCCCGCGCCGACCAATCCAACTCGAAGGTAATTACGATCCCGGTCAACCCGACCACGCCCGCCAGCGGCAAGGCGATGTACGCAAACTATTGCGCGGCATGCCATGGCGCAAACGGGAAAGGCGATGGCCCCGTTGCATCCGCTTTGAAAAAGCAGCCTTCTGACCTGACCGTGTTGAGCCGGAACAACGGAGGGAGATTTCCGGTAGCCCACGTCATGAGCATTATTCAGTTCGGCACCGATGTCCCCTCGCACGGCAATTCTGAAATGCCGGTGTGGGGACCGTTCCTTGGTAAGATGGACCATGTCGACTCCTCAAGCAGGCCGCTCAGAATCAGCAATTTGAGCCGCTACCTGGAGACGATACAGGCAAAGTAGAAGCCGGTTGTCCCTTACGCTCCCGGCAAGCGGCCCAGTGGACCCGAGGGAGCATATGGTAAAGGCGCAGAAGGCACGGCCAGATACAAAGCGACAGTCGGACCGCGGGGACCGGCTTGTTTCGCCCTCAAGGCCACGTCCAGAAGGCAAAAGCGGCGCTCCCGGAGCCATGGTGAGCCGCCGAGCGGCAGACCGTCTGCGCGCCGGCCATCTGTGGGTTTATGCCTCCGATATCGAGGCCATTTCCCTGTCTGAAGCCGAAGGTGAGTCGCCGCCTGCATTGCTGCCGGTGGCGGACAATCGCGGCTTGCTGCTGGGCACGGCGCTTTACAGTCCTTCGTCGCAGATTGCTTTGCGGCTGGTGTCGCGCGAGGCGATCAACGAGGCCGAATGGCTGGTCCTGCTGGATGAGAGACTGCGGAAGTCCATTGCCCGGCGGAAGACGCTGCTAAACGCCGAGAATGACGCTTGCCGGCTCTGCTTCAGCGAGGCCGACGAGTTGCCGGGAGTGGTGGTCGACAAGTACGCGGGACTGGTGATTCTGCAATTGCTGGCCAAGGGGCTGGATTCGGCGGCTGTGCGCGAGACGTGCGTCCGCGTGCTGCGCGAAGAGCTTGCTCCTGTGGCGATTCTGGAACGGCCCGATCCACGCATGCGCGAGCTGGAAGGTCTGGCTGCACCGAGACTCGAACCTCTCTTTGTCAAGAAGGCATCGGCGTTGGCAACGGCCACGCAGTTCCACCTCAATGGCTTAACCTTCCACTACGACGCCAATGCAGGACAGAAGACAGGCGCCTTCCTCGACCAGCGAATCAACTACGCCACCGCACGGGATTGGGCGCAGCGGCTGGGAGCGACGGACCGTGCGCTCGATGTTTGCTGCTACCAGGGCGGGTTTGCGCTGCACCTGGCGGAGGTGTGCAAACAAGTAACAGGGATTGACGCATCGCGCGCCTCGCTCGAAGTGGCGGAGCGCAACTTTGAGGCAAATCGAGGCCGAATCAAGGGCCAGGTGGACTGGGTGGAGGCCGACGCATTTCAGATTCTGCGCGACTGGTCAGATTCGGGTGAGAAGTTCGATACGCTCATTCTGGATCCGCCCGCCTTTGCAAAAACAAAGCGGGCCGTTGAGGGCGCGCTGCGCGGCTACAAAGAGCTGAACTTGCGGGCGCTCAAGATGCTTCGTCCCGGCGGGCTTTTGGTTACCTGCTCGTGTTCGCATCATGTAGGGTGGGCCGAGCTTGAGGGCGCGGTGGCTTCAGCAGCAGCCGACGCCTCGCGGCGCGTACGGCTGTTGGAACGACGAGGCGCCGCCCCGGACCACCCAGTGGTGCTGAATATGCCGGAGACCGAGTACCTGAAATGCCTGGTTCTTGAGGCTGAATAATCAGGCTTGCGCAACGCGCTGGTTTGAATGCAGGAGAGGCACGAGCCTCAGCAACCATCCATACCACGTGCGGCGGGCCGCAGCGGGATTGGCCGGGGCACGCTGAGATGACGCTTTTCGCAATTCGGCCAGAACATCCTTGACTTGCGCTCTCAGCGCTTCGGCTTCAAAGGTGCAGGAGCGCAGGTAGGCTGAGACAGTGAGCCCGGCCTGAGCCGCGCGCTGACGCAGCTGGTCGCACTCTGCCTTGCTGAGGCGGATGGTAATGCTGGCGCACTTCTTGTTCCGCTCCAGCATGGAGGAAGCGTCATGAGCGGGACTCGGTTCCGTGTCTTCGCTCCACGCCAGCTCAGGCATGAAGGATGTGGATTGCGCGGTAACAGCAGAGTTGTGCTGATGCAGCCCAGCATTTTGGTCCGCACGGGAATTGCCGGACTGAGTCAATGCCAGTTCACCGTGTGGGGATGAAGTGTAACGTGCGTGGGTCCGCAAAGCATGCTCATAGCTCAGTGTGGCGACATCGTCGGCAAGATCGTCGTTGTTCCAGGCGGTTTTCGGGACCGGAGAAGTCAGGGCGGCAAGCAATCCAGCAAAACCGGGCGAAGCAGGGGTGGACGGGGCTATGCTTGTCTGCTGCATGGGATCGAGGATACTGTGCGCCGGGGTCGAGACCTTGAGAGAATTCGCAAGTGGAATGCAACGGGGGTTCCAGAAGCGGAAGAGCGAGTTACTATTCCCGAAACAAAACGAGGTGCATGAAATGACAGCTTCTCCGCGAGGGTCACATAGAGCAACTTCGGAATTGATTTGGCCCTTTTGAGTGCATTGAAGGTAGCTCTTTAAAAGGAAAAAGCTACTTAAATGTGCGGCTTCGGATTACGGCAATTCCGAATTTGCTGTAGCGGACGCGATGGCGACCTCGGAATCGGGAAGCACTCGACCGGGCAGGTGCAGTAGACGGGTGACAGCATGAACTGGCAGAGGCCGCGCGAAGAGGAATCCCTGGCCGAAGCGGCAGCCCAGATCGCGCAGCAGGCGGTATTGCTCGCGGGTCTCGATTCCTTCTGCAACCACATCCATGCCGAGCACGCGGGCGAGCTCAATGATGGTGCGCACGATCTGCAACGGCTGCTCGCCATCGGTCATGCGGCCAACAAACGATCGATCGATTTTGAGCACGTCGATCGGGAAGGAATGCAGGTAGCTGAGCGAACTGTATCCTGTGCCGAAATCGTCCATGAGGAGCGAGACGCCGAGCCGGCGCAGGCTGCCGAGCACCTCCAGGGCAGTGCCAACATCGGGAATCAAACTGGACTCGGTCATTTCCAGGCCGAGTTGCCGGCTTGAGACTCCCGATTGGCGGAGCAGAGCTTCAACGTGGTCCGCTAAACCCACACGGGCAAACTGGCGGGCAGAGAGATTGACGCAGACACGCAGGGACTGGTGAACGGGATCGATCAGGCACCACTGTCGAATCTGATTGCAGACTTCGGCCAGTCCCCAGTCTCCGATGGGCAGAATCAACCCACTCTCTTCTGCCAGCGGGATGAAGTCCATGGGGGGCACGAGTCCACGGTCGGGATGCTTCCAGCGGATCAGGGCTTCAAAGCCGACAATGCGACGGGTTGCGAGCTCAATCTCCGGCTGGTAATAGAGGACAAACTCGCGCCGTTCAAGGGCGTGCCGCAGATCTGCCTTGCGCGGCCACTTTTCCGGGGCTCCCTTTGTCTCGCGAGTTCGTCGAGGAGCATTTCCATTGACACACTTTCGCAGCTTGCGCAGTTCCAACTGGGAGGCCACCATGTCAGCAAGACTCTCGAGCATCCGCAGTTCGTCGAGTGCCATGTTGCGGCGCGGTTGACACCCGAAGACGGTGAGGGCACCTAGAATCTTGCCGCAGGACGAGCGCACCGGAGCGCTGGCAAAGGAGACGACGTCCAAGCGGCGAATCCTGAGTTTCCGGCCTTCGAAGTGCGGATGCTTTGAGATGTCGGGAACCACTACCGGTCCATCCTCGGCAAGAACCATTTCAAAGACTGACCGGGATCTGGGCAGTTCGCGTACGGCCTCGCCCCAGTACGACTTGACCCAGACGCGGCTGTCGTCTGGAAAGCCCAGGAGCACCGTATCGGCCTGAAAGTACTCGGCACAGAGTCGGGTAATCGCGTCGAAGATGGGCTCCGGCTCGGTGTCCAGAATCCCCGTATCCGCCAGGGCGGACAGCCGCGCAGCCTCTTTCGTCCAATCGACATTGCGGACCTGTAACTGTGCCTGCGGCATTTTTCCTGGCTCCGCGGCGTCCCTGGCTAACTGGGTATTTGAGACCCAGGTTCGTTTTGCCGGAACGGCGATGGCCGTTGCGGCCGGCAAAAGGACGTCCATCCAACCTGATGCACTGGTTTCGTACCTCCCTTATCGGAAGAGAATCGGCAGTGCATGAGGTTACGCCAGCGCCGAAGCCTGGGTACCGGCTAGCGGGGTGAGTCAGAAATTCGCCGAAGTGCAACCGCAGTCATGCATGGAACCTAATTCCACCCAGGACCATGAAAAAGCAACCGCGGATCCCTCGTCGCTGCGCTCTGTCGGGATGACCGTTCCGAGAGTGGGAGAGTATATCGGCGCCAGAGGTATTTTCAGGGGAGATCCTTCAACTCCGAAAGCCGGAAAAAGCGCGGCTTTATGCGCTCCTGATGAACGGCCGGTTGGGCTTCGTCGTATCCCACCCATTCGCCAGAAAAAAGGCGAATGGATGGGGCACGGGGACTTTTTGGGCAGGTTCATTTCTGGACCTAACTCGGCTTGCGGCGAGTCAAGATGCTCAGGATGACAGCTCAATTGTTGAACGAACTTCAGACTCAGGACACCAGCGGCTAGGCAGACTCTTATTTCGGTGCAAGCGGCTGTCCCGATTCCGTCCACAGAAAAGTCAACTGGTCAGCGTCGTCCTGAATCTGTTGGTCCACGCTCACCCCGGCAGAATGGCCGCCAGCCAGGCTGTAGTGGAGCAGTACGGGGCGGCCGCTGGTGGAGGCCGACTGCATCAGTGCCGTCATCTTGCGCGCATGCAGGGGAGCCACGCGCGTGTCGCTGTCGCCGGTGAAAAACATCACGGCGGGATATGCCGTGGACGGCTTGACGTTCTGGTAGGGCGAGTATTTGAGCAGGTATGGAAACTGCTTCTCGTTGTCGGAGGAGCCATACTCCGTTACCCAGTAGGAGCCGACCAGAAACTTTTGAAAGCGCAACATATCCAACAGCGGATAGCCGCAGAGCACAGCAGCAAACAGGTCGGGCCGCTGGGTGATGGCTGCGCCCATGAGCAGGCCGCCGTTCGACCTGCCGGTGATGGCAAAGTGCTGCGGCGAAGTGTATTTGTTGGCGATGAGGTATTCCGCCGCCGCGAACCAGTCGTCGAAGACGTTTTGTTTTTTCTCAAACATGGCCTGCTCGTGCCAGTGCTGGCCATACTCTCCGCCGCCGCGCATGTTGGGCAGCGCAAACCAGCCGCCCTGCTCCATCCACCACGCATACTGCGGATTCCACGCGGGCAAAATGCTCAAATTGAAGCCGCCGTAACCGGTCATCAGCAGACGTTCGGCACCATCCTGTTTGAGCCCCTTCTTGCCGGCGATGAACATAGGGATCCTGGTGCCGTCTTTCGAATTGAAGAAGACTTGCCGGATCTGGTATTGGCTGGAGTCGAAGGGGACCTTGGGCTGGAAAAACACCTCGCGCGTGCCGGTTACTGTGTCGAGCCTGTAGAGCGTGGGCGGCATGATGAACGACTGGAACTGGAAGTATCCATAGCGATCCGAGGTTCGCCCGCTGATTACGGAGGAAGAGCCGATGCTGTCGTAGTTCACGGTGCCCGCGGGCTTGCCGTCCAGGGCGTAGACCGAGTTCTCGGTCTTTACGTCCTTGAGCCTGTTCACGTAGATCTTCTCGCCCACGATCGACCAGTCTTCGATTGGATCCGGGCCTTCTGGAACAATGGTCTTCCAGGCATCGGGCATGATGCCTGGATCGGCCTTCATGATGCATCCGTTGGGCGCGTTGTAATCGGTCTTTACGTACCACGCACCCTTGGCGTAGACCGCGGAAAATCGTGATTCGAGGCCCCAGATCAGGACTTCAAAAGGCGAATCCGGCTTGGTCAGGTCGCGATACACGATATCCACGCGCTTTGGAGGAACGCCGCGGCCGATCTCGATCACCAGGTAGTGTCCGTCGTCGGTGATTGCCGCTCCAAACAAGTCATCGCCGGTGAGCGGCTCTCCGCGAAACTCGCGGCCGAAGATCAGTTTGTCCCGCGAAGTGAGCGTACCCAGGACATGTTGATAGAGGAGCGTGCCTTCCTTGTTGTTTCGCGAGTAGTAGAAGCTCTTTCCATCCGGCGCGAATGACGCGCCGAAGTAGCGCGCGGTGGGTAGCTGATCTTCAAGGGTCTTGCCAGTGGCGACGTTGATGACGTGAACGGAGGTCTCGTCTGCTCCCCCTGTCTGTACGGCATAGATGAGCATTTTTCCATCGCGGGAGACATCCTCGATGCGAACAGACGTATTGGGATCCTTACTGAGCACGGCCGGGTCGACGAGGCGTTTGTCCCTGGCCGAGACACCGGGCCCCGCCCAGCCCTGGCGCACGTAGATCGAGAACTGCTGTTCGCCGGCGAGCCGCTTCCTGAAGAAGTAGTTGTCCCCGCGCTGCCAGGGTGAACTGGCGGCGGAGACGTTTTCCAATTCGTCCAGATCGTCCACCACCTGCGATCGAATGCGCGCTTGCTTCATGTAGCGGCCGGTGTAGGCATTTTCGGCGTCGATAAAGGCCCGTGTCTCCGGGCTCTTGGAATCCTCAAGCCAGCGATAGCTATCGACAATCCTGGTTCCGAAATAGTTGTCGGTTTCGGGAACGGCGTCGACCGCGGGCGGAGGCGGCAGCGAGATCCCGTCGCGCCCGTGAATTGTCTGCCCTGTCAATCCAACTCCCAAGAATGCAAATACCGCAATCACCCCTCCGAATATCCGCTGCATGCATTGCCCCCCTTGAAAAGAATACTCGCGTGGATTGCGCTTGCGGGTTCCTGCTTCGCGGCAAAGGGACGAGGGCCGGTAAAATCAACACCAGTGGCAGAAGCCGACACAACCCAGCCTTCTCCCCGTTCGCGGTGGGCGCGCGGTTTGGCGCTGCTGCGGCCGTCGCACGCGCATTCTATTTTCTCAGCGACAGTGGTGTTGATGGCTTCAACTCTGCTGTCGCGGACCATCGGGCTAGTTCGGGTGAAGTATATTGTTTGGCTCTTTGGCCGGGGAATGGAAGCCGATGCCTTCAATGCGGCCTTTGTTCTGCCCGATATGATCTCGTACTTCCTGGTGGGTGGCGCGGCATCCATCACGTTTGTCACGATCCTCACGCGCTTTCGCGAAGAGGGCCGCGAGGAGGAAGGCGATCGATCGCTCTCCGTCATCCTGACCACCATGTACGTGGTGCTGGGCGGCGCGATTGTGCTGGCCGAGATTGCTGCTCCATGGTACGTGCATTGGTGGTTTGACGGGTTCGATGCGCAGAAAGCGGCGCTCTGCGTAAGCCTGACGCGGATCCTGCTGCCGGCGCAGTTGTGTTTTTTTGCCGGCGGGGTTTTTGGCGCAGTGCTGCTGGTGCGGAAGCAATTCAGCGTACAGGCGCTGGCGCCCTTGATCTATGGGCTCGGCACCATTGCCGGCGGCCTGCTGCTGGTTAAGCGCATCGGCGTTTCATCACTTGCCATCGGCACCGTGGCGGGAGCGTTTTTGGGCCCGTTCCTGCTGAATGCGATCTTTGCCAGGCGGGCGGGTACTCGCTACAGGATGATTCTCGACTGGCACGACCAGGGGCTGCGGGAGTGGGTGCGCCTGTCGTTGCCGTTGATGGCCGGCGTTTCCCTGGTGACTGCGGATGGTTGGATCATCGGCCACTTTGCCTCGAAGATCGGCGGCGCGGTCTCGCTGATGAGCTATGCCAAGCAGTTGTTTTCCGCGCCGATGTCCATGCTCGCCCAGGCGGCCGGAGCGGCATCCATGCCATTCTTTGCCACCATGTGGTCGCAGCAGCGCCGATATGAGTTTGCCGTTGGCGTGGCGGACTCGGTTTCGCGTGTCACCGCATTGGGGTTTCTGGTTGCTTCCGGCATGGTTGCGCTGGGCCACCCCATGATCGACCTGGTGTTTGCAGGCGGACGCTTTTCGCATGCCGATGCCAGCCTGTGCGCCGCCTACTTCGCCATCTTTTCTGTATCGATGTTTCTTTGGTCGGCACAGGCGATTTATGCGCGCGCCTTTTATGCCGCCGGCAACACCATGACGCCCATGGTCGCGGGAACGATCATTACCGTGGTGTCGCTTCCCGTTTATTACGCGCTCAATCACCTGTATGGAGCGATTGGCTTAGCGGTCGCTTCCGACATCGGGATCGCGCTGCAAGCCGTGATCGTCGCCATGCTGCTCCACCGGCGGCACATGGTTTCACTGGCCAGCCTGGACTACGAAGAGATGGGCCGCTGCCTGCTGGCCGCGGTTGCCAGCGGCGCAGGGGTCTGGATCACCGTTTGGGGGGTTGGCGCCATACTCGTCCATCTGCCCGGCGCACCTCTGCTCGGGCATACCAGGTGGATGGACCTGGCTGTGCTGGTGGTGGGAACCGCGGTCTGGCTGGCGGTGACCAAAGAGGTGCTGGAACGATCCGGCTCAGCGCTGCCCAAGGTGGCAATGAAGCGTCTGGGGCTGGGATAGATAATCACAGGTTGAGTTTTTATCTTCGAGTTTCGTCGGCTGGGTCTGTGGCGGTCCACCCCAACGCAAAGACAGTCAACCCTCCCCAAAAACACAAGCGCTCCTGCCAACGCAGAGGCGCTCATGCTGGGGTGAAGATTCCTGGTGCCGTTGCTACTGAACCGGTCTTGCCATTTCAGGCGCTGCGGGTACGGTCGGGATCACCGCCGGCTTGCTGTCGGGCTTGCGGATGTCGATGCCGCCCTTGAAGAACGCGCCATCTTCAATGCTGATGCGCGCCGCAGCTACGTCGCCGCTCAGCGACCCTTCAGCGCGAATGTCGACTCGATCCGTGGCAGTCATGTTGCCGCGGACTTTGCCGAGCACGACAATTTCCCGCGCGGTGATGCTGGCTGCCACCTGACCGTTGCGGCCCACAGTGACGCGGTTTCCGGGAAGGTTGATGCTGCCCTCGACCTTTCCGTCGATGTACAGCGACTCCGACCCACTGATTTCGCCTTTGATGAACAGGCCCTTGCCGATCGTCGCCTGGTCACCCTGAGCGGGGGCAGGGGAACGGTTGGCAGTAGTCTCGAACACCGGAGCGGGCGTTGCAGTGCGAGGCGGTTCCGGGGTGGGGTTGGATGTTACTGGTCCGGTCTGGTTGGGTTTCCACATAGCGGTCAAGGTAGTTCCTTTTCTGTCCTGAAAGGACGGGGGGATTCCAAGGCAGGGTCATTGGCGTACCCCAAAAAAATAAAGAATGCGAACAGCCGGGCAATCCAGTTCTCACGCCCAAGTCCAGCCACAATCAAAATGCAGTCGACTTGTGGCCGACGCGAGTAACTCCATAGCCGCTATTCTAAGACGAGAACCGGCAACTCGACGAGTGCAGAAAGGGTCAACGCGCTCAGTGAGCCAATTGTGACAACACTTTAGTAACAAAACCAGAGCAACGTTTCAGGATTGGGTTTGAAGCGCGCAGGGCCAGGTTCGGTGTACCGCCGACCTTGAATAGCCTAGTCTAGGCGTATGACCGATCATGAACTTGTGGCGCGGATTGGCCGCTCCGCCGGCGGCAAGGCCGGATACAAACAGCTTGTCCGCGAGTTGGGATTGGCCGGCGGGCGGGAGCGGCGGCTGCTTCTGGAGCAGCTTGCGCGGTTGACCGCACGCGGCGCGCTGGCCAAGCTGGATCGGGAGCATTGGAGTATTCCGAGGGCAGTTTCAGGCGTGAGTGGCACACGCGACAATCTGTCGGCAGGCCGGCTCGATCTGCATCGCGATGGATTTGGATTCGTCCGCCCCAATGCGCGCCAGGCTTCGGGGGTCGCTGAAGACATCTTTATTCCGCCCAACGAGATCAACGGCGCCATGCAGGGCGATCAAGTGCTGGTTGAATTTGAGCCGCCGAAGGCCGATGGGCGTCGCCAGGGCCGCATTGTCCGCGTGCTCGAGCGTCATAATCCGACGGTCGTGGGCATCTTCCACTATGCGCGCTCCGATCGTGCCATGAACAACGTCATTCCATTCGACGAGCGTATGACTCAACCAATCCTCATTCCCGAGGGCGAGGAATTGCCCCTAGTCAGCGAAGATGCAACACCTCATCGTGTGCTTGGCTCGGAGGCAACGGCAGCAGCGGCGCATGACAATCTGGAAGGCCTGGTCGTCGATGTCGAGATCACGAGTTGGCCCACGCCGACACGCCCACCGGTTGGCCGGGTGATCGAGGTGCTTGGCGATCCGGACGACTTTGGCGTGGACGTGGAGATGATGATCCGCAAGCATCAACTGCCGCGGGTCTTCCCGGAAAACGTAATGGCCGAGGCACGCAGTGTGGCTCATTTCGATGATGCAGAGGCCGACAGCCGCCGCAATTTTCGCGGGCTTCCGATTGTCACAATCGACGGCGAGACAGCCCGCGATTTTGACGACGCAGTGATGGTGACAGAACGCGTAGACGGCGGCTTCGAGTTGCAAGTGCATATTGCCGACGTGGCTGAATATGTACGCGCGGGCACGGATCTCGATCTTGAAGCGCGGCTCCGCGGAACCAGCGTCTATTTCCCGGATCGTGCCATTCCCATGCTTCCGCAGGAGCTTTCGACCGATATATGCAGCCTGCGTCCCGGCGAAGACCGTCTCGTGCTGAGCTGCATCCTGCAGCTCGACTCAACTGGCCGCATCGAGGGCTACGAGATTGTTGAAGGCGTAATTCGTTCGGCTGCGCGGATGACATACACCGAGGTCCACGCGATCCTGGAGGGCGATGTCGAAACCCGCGAGCGCTACGCCCCGCTCGTCGCCGGCTTCGAACGCATGAGGCACCTCGCCGGCCTGATGAACAAACGCAGAGAAGAGCGCGGCAGTATCGATTTCGATCTTCCTGAACCGGTTATCGAATTCGACGAGCAGGGGCAGATGCGCGGCGTCACCAAATCTGAACGCACTTGGGCCAATCGCCTGATCGAAGAGTTTATGCTGTCCGCGAACGAGTGCGTTGCCACCTGGCTTGAAGACCTGGGCGTACCTTCAATCTATCGAATCCACGAAAAGCCGGAGCCACGCCGGGTGGTGCAGTTCGAGAAGTTGGCGGCGAGCTTCGGCTACTCGCTTGGCTTGGGCGCGCTGCCTGTCAAGCGCATTCAGACTCGCGGCGAGCGGCGCGACGCTCATGGCCGCGGCCGCAATCCGCGCATGCACGAGGTGCCGGAAGATATTCCCGTAACGCCGCGGATGTATCAGAAACTGGCAGCGCGGATCGAGGGTAAGCCCGAGGAGCGAATTCTGAGTTACCTGATGCTTCGGTCGCTTCGGCAGGCCCGCTACTCCGAAATCAATGAAGGCCACTTTGCGCTGGCCGCGCCCACGTATACACACTTCACTTCGCCGATCCGCCGCTATCCCGACCTGATTGTGCATCGCATTACAAAGGCGCTGCTCGGCGAAGGCGTGCGCGGCGAAGGGTCAATCGAAGAAGGCCGCCATAACTCCCCATGGACGCATCCGAACGAAGGCTTATCGGCGGCCCGGGTCCCGCATCTTCGCAAGGCGCAGGCAACATTCCCTGGCGAGCCCCCCATCCCCGAGGCCGAGCTGGCGCAGATTGCCGAGGAAACCAGCCAGACTGAGCGCCGCGCCGCCGAGGCCGAGCGCGAACTGGTGGAGTGGAAGAAAGTTCGCTTCATGCAGGACCGGGTAGGAGAAGAGTTTGCGGCGCTGGTGCTGAACCCCGCTAAATTCGGCCTGTTTGTGGAGTTGACCGACCTCTTCGTCGAGGGGCTTGTCCCCATCGACTCGCTGCGCGACGACCGCTATACCTGGCGCGAGAATACGCACGAGATCATCGGCGAGCGTACTGGCCGCCGCTTCCGCGCCGGGGACCGAGTGCAGGTAATTCTGGACCGCATCCTGGCCCAGGAGCGCAGGCTTCAGTTTTCAATCGTCGAAGAAGGAATTCCTCTGACCGGCAAACTGGTCTCAAGGCCTCCAGGCAAAACGAAAAAGGACAAGCGCAAGGACAAGGGAATGCCCTCTGCAAAGAGCAGGAAGAAATTTCCACGGAAAGGCAAGCGGCGCTGAGCCGCTGCAAACAACAGCGCCGTTGGCTGCGGGGCTCGGGTGTAGGTCGTCGCAAAAGGGGTCATCTACCGATGCCCACGAATGGGTTGAATCTTAAGAAAAGGCTTCCCTCAGGGGCTAAAGCCCAAATCATTTCAGGTCGTTTTCGGCACGACTGAAGTCGTGCCCTTTCAAAACATTAGTGACTCATTGCGTGGAGGGCACAACTAGTGTCCGGCCTGTTTTTCGGCCAAGTCGCCAATGACCGGCAGTTTGTAGCGCTGCCCATTCACCGCCTTCATAACGCAAATCAGCCATACGACAAACCATGCCAGCCAAATCAGCCGGATAAACAAATAGAAGAAATACGCCCCAAGAATCAAGCCAATCACCGTGAGAAAGCTCAAAACGAAGCCGATGATGATCGCTGCGACATTCAGAAAAATCGACTGCCATGCGTGAAAGCGCACGTAAGGACTCGAGTTATATGGCGGGAGTACCAGAAACACAATTGCCGGGACGATGGTGATATAGGCGATAGCGCCGGCAGCATTGTCAGTGAGGCCGGCCTGATTCGGTTCGGACATGATTGATCCTTTCAAGTTTGAAAACGTCTGTTCACTCCAGAGAAACACCTTGAAAAAAGGAACACCAAGAGAGCGTGGAACGCGGACTGGAGATTAAAAGGAATATGAAGCGAGAGAGTTAAGAGAATGTCCCAATCAAACGGTTCTGTTCAAAAGAATTGGGCAGGTGCTCGACTCAAGCGCTCGCGGTTACAGGGCAGCAGGATCCGGACACACATACGAACAAGGGCGTGAAGTCTGAATGAGACAAGAGAATCCAAACGGGGCTGAGTTGTCAAGAATAATTTCCGCGGCGATAGCATGCTCATGAGTTCGGCGCAAAGCGGAACGCCGGGCGGAAACTCGCAGGTATCCGATCCAATACAATGGAAGAGGGAGCGTCACGAATGGCACACATGGTTTTTTGCGTTCGCAACAAGAAAGAAATGGAGGGGCTGGACGAACCGCCCTTCGATTCGGAGTTCGGTCAAAAGATCTTCAAGAACGTTTCGAAGGCAGCCTGGGCGGAGTGGGTAGACCGCCAGAAGATGCTGCTCAACGAGTATCGGCTTCAACCCTGGACCCCGCAGGCGCAGCAATTCCTTGTGGAGCAGATGGAAGAGTTTTTCTTCGGCACAGGCTCGGCATTGCCGTCGGAGTTCGTTCCGCCCTCACACTAACGGCAAGCGGCGACCAGTTCTGGCACAGATGACATGAATTGGAAGGTAAAGCGCCTGCTGGGGCTACGCTGGTGTAAACTGATCTGGACCCCGCAGCCGGCTCACCCGAGCCGGCTCGATTGTGTCGGGACGTGGCTCAGCCTGGTAGAGCACTCGCTTGGGGTGCGAGGGGTCGGCAGTTCAAATCTGCCCGTCCCGACCATTAACTCCTCATCCACCTCAAGACTCAATCCGGCATGAATTCGCCTCTGTCTTCCGCGGGCACCCCAACGTGGAAGCCGCGTCAGCGGATGCCGCATTCGCAGCCTCGTCAGAGCTTGGACGGGGTTCGATCACCATTTGGAAGGCCGGATCTAATCCGGCATCCGATCCGCGAAACTTGATTCGCCAGCCATCTCCTTGATTTAATAGCAGAACGGCATTTCGGCGAGTCGGAACTCTTCATTTATAACGCGGACAGAATGAGACTAAAAGGGGTTGAAGCCGAGATCTCCCACTCCTTCTGCAATGATCTTGTATACCCATTAATGTGCGCTGAAGCAGGACAAAGGCGTTTGGGAAGCAGTCGTGAAAAGGAGTGAAGCATGCGGCCCTGCGCCTTCATTGGATTGCTCGCCCTCGGCATCCTGGCCGTGGCCGAAGTCGCCGGCAGCCAGGAGGGCCTGCAGGTAGATCAGGCTTCTCCGCAGCAACAATCCACACCACGGAACAACATGACGCCGGAGCAACGGGCCGCGGCTCTGCGCAATTTTCTGGGCCTGGGCGCCATGCCGGACAAGGCGGCAGCCGAGCGCGGGGCCCCGCTGTTCCAGCAGAACTGCGCATTCTGCCACGGTCCCCAGGCGCGTGGTGCTACGGGGCCCAGCCTGATTACATCCGACGAGGTACTTGGCGACGATCATGGGGAGCACCTACTTTCGTTCCTGAAGAAAGGCCGGCCCCAGAAGGGGATGCCCGGTTTCGCTACGATGTCCGACAGCCAGTTGAAGGACATCGGCGAGTTCATCCATCTGCAAGTCGAAGCGGTTGCGAATCGCGGGGCCTATCATGTGCTGAACATTGTGGTGGGGAACCCGCTGAAGGGCAAGGCCTACGTTGCGGATCATTGCATGGCGTGTCATTCCGCCGATACATTCGCGCACATCGGGAGCCGGTTTCGTTCGCCGGATCAGTTGCAGAAGAGTTGGATTTGGCCTGCTAACACGGGCGGGACAGGCAGCACTTCTACCGCAATTACGGCAACAGTGAAGACTCCCGATGGAACTTCGATTGCGGGACGAGTCTCTCAGTTGAGCGACTTTCGCATCTCGCTCGTAGACGCAGCGGGGCAGGCCCATGTAATCGAGCTGGAACGTGGAGTCGAAGTTGAGATCACGGATCCGCTCGCGAAGCACCAGGAAATGATCATGACGCTGGCGAACTCTGATATGCATAACGTGACAGCTTACCTTGTGACGCTCAAATGAGATTGGCCGGCGCGCTTCTAGCGGTGATTTCTACGGCGATGCATCTGGGCGCAGCGCCTCCGGTTGCGCATGTTTTTATGGACCCTGGGGAGATTGGAAAGACGCCGACGACAAGTTGGCCGACATTCAACGGTGACTACAGCGGTCAACGCTATAGCATGCTTACCCAGATCGAGCCCGGCAACGTGAGCCAACTCGCGCAGCAATGGGTTTACAAGATCACTGAAGTTGGGGCACAGCGGGGCGCGCCGGTTCCGGTGATCAAGTGCACTCCGCTGATGGCAGGGGGCGTGCTTTACATTACGATTCCGGATCACGTGTGGGCGATTGATGCGCGCAGCGGAACAGCGCTCTGGCACTATGATTGGGTCGATCACGGCGGGCATCTGATCGGCCAGCGCGGTGTGGGCATCTGGAAATCGACGGTCTACTTTCTTACGCCTGACAACTGGCTCATCGCCCTGGATGCGAATACAGGCCGGGAGTTATGGAAGAAGAACTATGCCGACGCGCGGAAGCAGTATTTCTCCACTTCGGCGCCCCTGGTGGTAAAGAACCACGTGATTGTAGGCGTAGGCGGGGATGCGATGGATATGCCGGGTTTCCTGGATTCATTCGACCCGGTCACCGGCGATCTGCAATGGACATGGTGGTCGACACCTCGCAGGGGCGATCCCGCTCTCAAGACGTGGCCGAGCGAAGCGGCCTCGGGCCATGGCGGCGGAATGACCTGGATGCCGGGCACCTACGATCCCGAACTCAATTTGATCTATTGGCCAACTGGGAATACCAACCCGGTGTTTGCCGGAAGAGGACGGCCCGGAGCCAACCTATGGACCGAATCGGTTGTCGCGCTGGATGCGGATACCGGAAAGATGAAATGGTATTTTCAGGTCTCACCGCACGACACGCATGATTTTGACAACACGACAGCCCCTATTCTGTTCGATGGTGTTGTCGACGGCCAGCCTCGCAAGATGCTGGCGCAGGCGGCGCGCAATGGCTTCTTTGTGACGCTTGATCGTGTAACAGGCAAGTATCTCGTGGTGAAGCCGTATGTTCCGCTGGACTATTCGAAGGGACTTTCAAGCAACGGGGAACCGATTCCGATTCCGGACAAAGACCCGACGGTAGGGGGTTCCATCAACATTGTGAATGCGACGAACTGGCAAGCCCCAGCTTACAATCCGCAAACCGGCCTGGTCTATGTGAACGCGGTGGAGGGAAAGGCTATCTATTACCTGACCGACGATAGCGAGAAGCCCTCCGGTTATGGAGGCACGGGCGTTGGAATTGGACGTCAGCAGCGCGTGCTGCACGCCATCGATCCACTGACTGGGAATACAGTTTGGAAGCATGCATATCCGAGCCTTGAGAATGCGCCTACAACGGTCGGTCCCAGCATCCTTGCCACCGCGAGCAATCTGTTGATCACCGGCGACGACCAGAAAAATGTGATTATCTACAGCGCAGATAAAGGACAGATTCTGTGGCATCACGAGTTGAGCGCCACGGAGTCGGGTGGCGTGATCACTTACCTTCTGGACGGGAAACAATACATAGTGTTCGGAGCGGGTGACACCCTGTATGCCTGGAGCCTGCCTCAGTAACGATCCTCGGGCGATGCGGAGGGTCTCCATAATCAAATGGGGTTCGCTACCGTCTCTCCAATGGGTAGTGGGTTAGTTTGGACTGGCATTCCCCCAAGGGCTAAAGCCCGCGCTTATTCTGCGAGGTTTATGTACGGGCTGAAGCCCGTACCCTTCAAACTGACCCACTACCCGCCTATGGGATTGTGAACCGTGCTATGGATTTGTATTCGGCGCATGGGTTTGCAGAGGACGCGGCGGCACATAATCCACAAGCGAGTCGACCGGCTTTTTCGCCGCCCAGGCAATACCCCGAAGAAGCATCTGCTGGATTTGATAGTTGTTGAAGTTCGCGTACTCATGCCCTTGCATCCAGACGAAGGCCCGCGCCGGCTCGCCTCCGGGCAGCTTGTGTTCGTAGGTCCAGATCTGCGGGACAACTTCTCCTTTGTGAGGCCCCGCGCTCGGCGTTCCTGGTATGACGGCGGTAGCCAGAACATGAATGCCCGGGCTCGGCGCCCATGTCATGTTGTAAAAGGCTTCGTCGAAGATTGTGATGTTCGACATGCCCTTCATCACCGGACTGGCAGCATCCACGATGGTATAGGGGATCGGCGCGCCCAACGTGTAGTTGACCTCGCCGTGTTTCTTGGCGCCGCCAAGCAGACCGGCGAGGTAAACCGGATCAGGGCCGCATAGTGAATCGTGAAGACTCACCAGCCCTCCGCCACGCTTGACATAGGCATCGAGCGCACTTCTTTTTTCATCGCTCAGATACCCAGCATCGCCCTTGTAGATGACCACTACGTCGGTTTGTTCCAAATCGGCTGCGCGCGGTGCGTGCAAGGCGCCGTCGACCACCGCGCCGTGTTCGGTGAGAATTTTGCTCCAATCGGCGAGAAATTGCGGGTAGTCGTGTTGCCCTGGCGAATGGGATTTGAGACCTGCCCAGATATAGATGCGCATCCCTTCCGGATTCTGGTCCCATGAATGTGGCGCCGGCGAGCTGGCGGCGCTGACACTCTGACTCATCGCGTTCTCCATCGGCGCAAAGATGCGGAAGACCAGAAGACCGAGATAGATTAACCGGAGGTTGAATAGCCTTGCGCGGAAGGACGCTGGGGTGTGACTTGTCCGTTTCTCATCTGGGGCCGTTGCCTTTCGAAGAGCAACTCGAAGTAGAGGAGAACCTGGCCGGAGAATCGTGCTCGATTTTCCTTTTACCGTGATTGAATGCGACAACTCGCGGATCATCATGAAGTGCCATGGATACTAGATTCACATTTGAGCTGTCAATTTGATCGAGGATTAATTCCTGGGAGGGCAAGCAGCATCGCGGTCAGCGGTTTACAGCGTGCCCTGGTCGTCGGGATCGCGCAGCGGCTTGAATGCTTCGTACTTTGCGCGGTGAGCCTTCAGCTTGGCGATCAGGTTGGAGTCTCCCTGTTTTTCAGCCAGGGCGATGGCCTGATCCACTGCGTCTTTGGCGCGGTCAAAGTGTCCGGCTTCGGCGTATGCCGCAGAGAGCGTGTCCAGCACCGACGTATCCTTCGACTGGGTCAATTCCAGAGCCCGCTCGGCCAGGGTCACGGCCTCAGGTCCATTGCGGAGAGCGGCATCGGCACTGGTAGCCATCAGGCTGGCCGCCAGCACCAGCACTGAGACCCGATCAGGTTCCCCATCCAGCGCCAATCGCAGATGGGCAAGAGACTCCGAGGACTTGCCCTGCACATAAAAGGCGAATCCCAGGCCCTCGTGCGCCTGAAAAAATCGTGGATAGATGCGAACGGCGTTATTCCATGCCTGGATAGCTTCATCGATATTCTGTTCTCGCATTTGCGCGGCACCCAGGCTGTAGAAAGCCTCAAGAAAGTCGGGATTCACCTGCGTGGCTTTCTTGAGGTAGACAATCGCTTCCTTCGACCTGCCCGCGGTTGTCAGAGCACCGCCCAGGCCGAAGTTCACACGCGCGTCATCCGGATTCATGGCGATGGCTTTCTGCCAGGCCTCGAATGCGCCGGCCTCATCTCCTTTGGCTTGCAACTCGACTGCATCGTCCATCAGGCGGTAGAAGTCGGAGGCCGGAGAAGCGATGTCCAGAATGCCGTCCTGGGGGATATTTACGAATTCGGGCAGGTTCACGGCCCGATTGGCGGCCGTGGAGTTGTCAATCAAGATGGGCGGCGAGTCGTTTCCATCCGCATCAATGTGGGTCAGATACATCTGCGTGTAGGGCGAGCGGCTCTTTGAGGAGAATACAAGCCAGCGACCGTTCGGCGAAAAGCTGTGCCAGGAGTTCATCAGCGAAGTATTGCAGCGCATCCTGCGCGCCGCTCCTCCGGTCGCGGGCACGATGTACAACTCGCTATCCGGGCGCATCAGTTGCGCATTGCGGTTTTTGACGAAGACAATCCATCGGCCATCGGGGGAGATCTTGGGGAAGTTGTTGCTCATCCCATTGTTCGAAGCACCCGCAATCGGCTCCGCAACCCCGCCTTTGCCGTCGTTGAAGGGCACACGGTAGAGGCTGTACTGGACCTGCACTTCGTTCGGATCGTTGGCTTCGGTCGGCAGCGGCACACCCTCGGGATGCGGTTCCCTGGCTTCGGCGCGGGCGAAGACAATGTATTTTCCATCCGGACTCCAGACGCCGTCCGTCTGGACATATCGCGGGTCATCCGCACCCGGCAGCGGTACCCTGCGGCCGGTTTCGCGGCTGTACCAGGTGAGAATGCCGCGAGTTGGGTAAAAGACTTGCAGGAAGCGATAGTCCTTAAAGTTGGTGACAAAGTAGGAGCTGCCAATCGATTGATCGCGCCCGGCAAACGTCGTCAGCACATACTTTCCGTCCGGCGAAACCTGCGACATGAATCCAACCCGCGACTGCCCCACGCGCATGTCCTGGTTCCAGGAGACCGTATCCTCGCTGCGAATAGCCATGTGCTGCTTTACCGGAACCACGGCGTACAGGCCCTTGTCGTTTGCCGGGCCATCCACATCCATGCCCATCGTGGTGCCGTTGGCGGAGAACGAGTGGCAGTTGGCGCAGGTGTGGAGCCCGGTCATCACCAACCGGCTTTCGGGCTTGCCGATGTCGCGGAGCCGCCAGGCGATCAAACTCATCTTGGCGGGCGCCAGCGGCTGCACTACGTGGTTGCCTCCCTCAAAGGGCATGAGCGGAACATCGCGATAAAAGATTGGCGCGCCGACCGGGTCGTTTGACGTCGAGAGGGTTACATGGCCGTGGCTCACCGGGTGGCCTGCGTCATCGAGTCCCGTGAACTCGACCGTCGCCGGACGGCCAGTGGAGCGCTTTTTTATCAACGCCCAGGCATTTTCTTCAGGCTTCCAGGTATGTGCGGCGGCCTGCTCGGGGGTAAGAAACGGCGGTTTGTTGGCAGCGGAAACACAACGCGGATCAATCTCGCCGAGTTTCATGCCTTCACCGGCGGAGGTGATGCGCAGCTTTCTTGCGTGATCGGCAAAGCTCACTTCGATGCGCCATGATCGGGCTGACGGCTCCGCATCGCGCCAGAGGAAGATGGGCGCAACGATGTCGGGCGGAAAGATCGATGCATCCTGGGGATAATCCACCGTGATGGAAGTCTTTACGGAATCTGCCGCATCCGTCTCCGCCGAGTTGGCCACCCTGGCTGAGGCATGAACCGTCAACCCGCGATCCCCCGAAATCACAAGCTCGAGGAGGAACGGCACCAGGAGTGCCGCAGTCCCCAGAATCGGAACTCCCACCGCCAGCAATCGGCCCGCCCTGTTGCGCGGCATAGTCTCTCCAAGGCGAATTCCACACATCCGCCGATCAAGATTCAACCTTAGCGGTGGCAGTGTGCAGGTGGGCTGTGATGTAGATCACACGGAAGGAACCGTTTCAATCCACTAGGTCAGTGCCCGACGCCATGTCCGGCAGGCTCGATTGGCTGAATACTTGCCTGTGATCTTTTCAAAACACTCATCGGCAAACCACTTGCAAGGCCCTGCATCGCTCTCGGGTTCTGCCTTCCATCTGTGGCTTCGGGCACAACGCGCTGCAAATAGTCGAACAACTCCCCGGCTGTGACCACGCCGTCGTGGTTCTTGTCGGCTTCGCCTTTGAGTCCCTTCAGCAGGAAATATGTGAAAACGCCGTGGCCGTTTCCCCACTTGGCATCCTCAAACGAGGATTCACTGATGTCGCTGGCGGTAATTACGGCTCGCTCTCCCTTGGCTGCATAGCGCTCCAAATACTGATTGATCAGGTTGCTGCCATTTTGCGCCGCATCGTCGGCCCGGGCACCGCTGAATCCGTAACTGTGGCAGGTGTCCGCCACGGTGATGACCTTCTTTGCTTTGAGTACCCGTTCATAGACATCCTGCATCTGCCACATTGGAAAGGCGGTGCCGCCCATATCTTGCGGGTTGGAGTCGGCAGTCAGCAGGTATAGATTTCTCGGATCGTGCGGGTCAGGAGCCCCGTGGCCCGCAATATAGATCATCACAGTGTCCTGGGGCTGAGCCGCGGTCAAAAAAGTGAAGAGCGCATGACGAATGTTTTTGGTGGTTGCCTGCTCGTTCAGCAGGACGGTAACCGAGTCATCGGTAAGAGCGCCGCCTCCGGGGGACTTGAGAAACTCCAAGAAGGACGTCGCATCCTGATCGGCGTATTTCAAGTTGGAGATGCTGGAACCGGTTTGGTCGTATTTCGAGATTCCGATCACCACTGCGAAGAGTTTGCCCTTCCGCGGTTCCGGCTTCTGAATCTGGGCTTCGGGGACAAATCCGCGCGACCCGGTTGTGCTTTGGAATGAGAGCAGGAAATTGTAGTAGTGCTGCCTGCCAAACTGATCCTGATACTCAAGTTCGACGGAGTTTCTACCGGGCTGAAACCTGAATCCTCCGGCTGCCGTCAGGTCCACATTGAGTTCCAGCCCATCGGCGCCACTTGTGCTCTTTGTGGCAATATCCGCGGATTCAGTGTTTACTTTTGTATGGATCGTTCCATAATTGATGTGCGAGCCACCAGCCGGTATGTGAATTTCCATTGCGCGAATGGAGGCTGGAGGCTGTGAAAATTCCGCCGTACCGTTTCCGAAGATTCGGCCGGTGATATCCGGCAGCAGCAACCAGGGGGCTCGTGCAATGGAAGCCTGCCCTCCCGCTCCGTCGAGGCGCAGAAGCGCCAACCCGGAAAGGCCGAGAAGCAAAAGCCGCACGGTCAGCGATATTTTCACGAAGGGGGCCTTGTTCTTGATTAAGATCATGGACGTTCCCTGGGGCAGATTGTAATATAAGCGAATCTCCCGCTCCCTCCCCCCGGGAATTCGAGTCAAAAGGCTTGGCAAAATTCCGCAAGTCCGGAGGTCATCAATGAGGAACACACAAGCAAGAGTCACAGCCACGGTTCTGCTGTGTCTGCTCAGCCCCTACGCCTCACCCCAAATGCCTGCACCCTCCCCTCTTGCGCCTCAGTACTCTGACGCCGACAAGAAGAAAATCGCGGAGATCGAGCAGCGCCCGGAAACCAAAGAACAGATTCAGACACAGTGGGACGAACGGCGCCGCAGGGACATCGACTACATCTACAACATCAACTCATCGGCCCATTTCAGCGATATGTCCGGTCCGGAATTCGCGACATTCCGGGATCATTACGGGATGCTCTACAACAACCCGATGTTGCAGCGGTACCTGAATTCGATCGGCCAGCACCTGGTGCCGAAGGATTCACCGAATATTTACTCTTTCAAGATTCTGTTGGATCCGATTCCGAAGGCAGAATCGTTCTCGACGGGGACCGTGCTGGTGAGCACCGGGCTGATTTCGATGCTCGACAACGAGGCCCAACTGGCCTATGTGCTTGGCCATGAGATCGCGCACGTGGAGAAGAACCACTTCTACGAAGCGGTACGGATGGCGGTAGTCGAAGATGCCCTCAACAAGGAGAAGGAAGAAATAACCGAGAGGAAGCGGGCCATATTTACCGCCGCGGTAACTACGGCGACTGCCGGAATCGGGGGCGGGGTCGCACAAGGGCTGAAGGGAGCCCTGATTGGCGGAGTTCTCGGACTTGGGTCGAGCGCTTTTCTGGCCAAACTTATTTTCCGCGACCATACGACCGTGACGGAATGGCCGGACGTCTTTGAGAATGACGCCGACGAGACTTCACTAGGCTACATCCTCGACCAGAATTACGACGTGCGCGAAGCTCCCAAGTTGTACGGTCGAATGGAAACGGCGGCGGCACATGACCCGAGGATCGGGCTGGGGTTTATTGCCCAGGCCTCACGCATGAAAGCGCGCAATGCGAAGATTCAGGAGTTGCTTTCGGGCACGCTCAAGTCTGCGATTGAAGCCAAGCTGAAGGGAGCCGGGTTGACCGGGTCCAGCGGCCAATTCAACCTGATTATGGCAACGCTCAAGCGGGACAATGGGATTATTGCCATTGATTACGACCTGTTTGCCATGGCTCGCGACAATCTTGAGGAAGCCGTGAGTCTGCGCACCGACGATGCCCGCGCCCAACTTTACCTGGGAAAGGTCATCTCGCTCACGGCACGCAACGACCAGGACCGGCAGGAAGCAGAACAGCATTTCATGAAGGCCATCCAGTATGACGAATCGCGGGGCGCCTATCCCGATCCACATCTCGAACACGCCCTGCACATGATCGGGGAAAATGGGGACAAGGCGGAGATTCGCAAGGAACTGGAATCCTATGTCGCTCTGTATCAACGGCAACACGCTGGATCGTTGCCCAACAACATGCCGATCCTTTACGACTACCTCACGCTTGTGGGCGAGACCAACTGGTATGCGGCGCCGGCTGCTGTAATTTCAACGAAGAACGTGGAACCGATTCGCACCAGTGGATCAGGCTCGCAAGCCGCACTGACGGGTACTGAGGTTATCGCGGCTGCCACGGGCCAAGTAAATGTCGCAACTCCCGCTCAGCCGACTGAAGTCCAGCAAAAGCAACCGGATAAACTTTCAGCCAAGAATCATCCGCCCGTGAAGAAGGTAAGCGCTCAATGAAGCTTGAACGGATAGCCTGGGTAGTTATTTTGGGGACGGCGGTTGCAAGTGTGGCAGCCGAGGCGGAAAAAGTGACGGTCGGGATTGCTCCCGTTTTCGACGGGGGTGGCGAGGCATTTGGTCCTGTGCTCGTGCAACACCTGACCTTGTTTACCTATCAGGATCTGCTCCAGAGCGCCTCCGCCCGGCCGGCATTGCTGAGTCCCGGCGGTGTTTACTCGCCGCTGGATACGAGCTGGCTGGTGGAATACGTTCAAGACAGAACGGATCTCAACCTGCTGCTTGTGGCAACGTTGAAGCCGGTCACCAATCAGAGCAAGGAGAAATGGACCATTCCCGTTGACCTGGAACTTCTAAATGCGCGCTCGGGTGACAATGTCGCCTCCTGGACCGTTTCTACCGAGATCAATTCGCATAAGACGCTCCTGGACTTCGAACAGGCGATTGTTGAGCAGGCCACGCAGGACCGCTACCGGCAAATGAAGGACACTTACAAAATTACGCCGTCTCGGGATTTTGAGAAGCAACCTCTTGGAAAAGCCGCGGCGCACCTTGCATCGTCAATCCGCGAGACTCTGGAAACAAAGCTCGCGAGTCTTGGGAACGCAAAGGGGGCGCCACCGGCCGGCCTGGTTCCGGCAGCGGCAGAGGGCGCTCCGGCTTCGTGTCCTGTCAACGTCCGGATCACATATGGATACAAGCACAGCGCCTCCCACACATACATGCTTATTGCGAATGGGATGGACCAATCCACGAATCTCAAGGAGGGGATGGCGAGTTTTTCTGCCCCTGAAGGAGACCTGCTGCTGCAATTCTCTGTCAACGATGCACCTTACAAGCTTGAAAAAGAACCGTTGTACCAACTGTCAGCCATACACAGTTGCAAGCTCAGCAACCTGATTGTGGATCTTGGTCCCGGCGGAGACGCACACTCCCACTGGGAGTGAGACTTTCCTGGCGGAGATGGTCGAGAACAGCCTAAGAGGGAAAAAGAGAACCCGTTTGCATAGAGAAGGGAGCCAGCCTGGTTCGACGGCGGGGTGGCTGGGGGGCCGGAACGGCCAGCAGTCCGGCGATCTCGCGCAGCTCAGCGCGGGCGTGGCCGATCGCCGCGGCAACCGCATCGGAGCGCTTGCCGGCGTCGCCTACTGCCACGGGCGCACCGGGCTCCGGATCGCGGCGCCGATTCACCTGTTCCAGAGTCTGGCGCGCGCCGGCAAGCGTATATCCCTCGGCATGAACCAGCCGCTTTATCTCCAGGGCCATTTCAACATCGCGGCGGCGATAGAGCCGCTGACCAGTGCCGCTCTTGTTGGGCTTGAGCTGCGGGAACTGCGACTCCCAGAATCGCAGCACGTAGGTCTCAACCTCGCAGATGCGCGCAACGTCGCCAATCTTGAAATAAAGACGGTCCGGGATTGTGGGCGATTCGAAGGCGCGCTTCCGGGATAGTTGCGTTGCCATAGTCGTTTGGAGCAGGCTGCCGCGACCTCGGCTGAAGCCGGACTCTACACGCAGTATAGGCCACATTTTGCGCCAATAGTGGTGCAAATCCGGGTCGGCATCATCCTGGTGAATAGAAGGCGGCGAAATGAGCTTTGGATCTTTTCAAGCCGGCGCGGTCGAGACTTACACGAACGATAGCCCTACGCGGGGGAATCGGTATCATGTCGCCCGATTATCAACTTTGACACCAGTGCCAGAGGGAGCCCGACCACGTTGAAATAGCAACCTTCGATGCGCGGAATCCAACGCGCGGCGCGTCCCTGGATGGCGTAAGCGCCGGCCTTGTCCATGGGCTCACCGGTGGCAACATAAGCGGCAATCTGCTCGTCGGTCAGCGCGAGGAAGCTGACCTCGGTGGATTCGGCGGCAACTTCGGCGACCTCGGTAGTGACCAGGGCCACGCCGGTAATCACGCGATGGATGCGGCCTGAGAGCATGCGCAACATGCGCGCGGCGTCGGCGGCGTCTTCGGGCTTGCCGAGGATCTGGTTGTCGAGCGTAACCGTTGTATCCGCGCCCAGCACCAGGAGGGACTCGCAGTCCAGGCGTACTTCTCCGGGAGAGTTTCCCACCCCAGTCAACTCGCGAAAGACGGACTCGGCCTTTTCACGGGCAAGCCGGGTGACGTAGGCGAGCGGGTCTTCGCCGTCGAAAGGGTCTTCAGGAATGTGTGCGGGGTGGACACGGAAGGAGAAGCCGGCCTGGGAAAGCAATTCGCGGCGGCGGGGCGAGGCTGAGGCCAGAACCAGCATATTGGAATTATGGCAGGCACGGCGCTTAGGGCTTTAGCCGGTTAGACTTAAAGGAAGGCGCGCGCGGCAACCCAGGCGCGAGCCGGACAAGGTTCAAATGCACTTTCTAGGATTTACGACCGTCCAGATACTTTGGACACTGACGTTTGCGGCGCTGCTGGTACTGCTCGTTGTTCTATTGGGACGGGACCGCGCGCGCCGGTTCCCCTGGTTCACCGCGAGCATGGTTCTGACGGCCGTCCGTCTGCTTTCAAGCAGGATGCTTTACGGACGCATGGCGCCTTTGACCATGAGCGAGATCTTTATCACGCTGGCCGTGATCGAGGCGCTGGTCACTTTGATTGTGACAGTGGAGATTTCGCGGCGCGCTTTCGCGGGCGCCAAGCGGCGCGCCTGGCTGATCGGTACGTTATCCGTTCTTACCGTTGGCGCCCTGGTCCTGGTTGAATGGGGCCCCTGGCCGGCCAGAAAGATGCTTACGCTGGACTCGACCCTGGCGGTTATGCGGCTGGTGCAATTGGTGGCGCAGAAGACGAGCCTCCTCTCAGACGTGGTCACTGTCGAGGTGGGCCTGCTGGTGGCCTTGTTCGGACGCCGGTTCAAAGCAGGCTGGCGCAGTCACACGCAGCAGATCGTCGTCGGCCTCTCCACCGCCTCGATTGCGCAAATGGCGGTGCGCGGCATCTGGCAGGAGATCGCGCAGCACGCCGCACCCCAAACCCAGGCCGAGTACGAGCACGTTATGGGGATCCAGGAAAAGCTCTACAACGCCAACAGCCTCTTGTTCCTGGCGGTGCTGGTGTGTTGGATTGTTTGCCTGTGGAAGAATGAACCGGGAACGGAAGCTCCTGCAGCGGCAGAGGCCGCTGCATCTTCGGACGCTGCCGATGAAATCGTGCCAGTCGAAGAATAATAGGCGAGGCTGCGATCAACATTGTGCACCGTGGAATCGGTGACAAGTGCGTGTTTCAAGAATTACCCGATCGACTTGTCCTGAATCCCTCAGGGGTTAAGACCCTATGCTTTATGATCTTTCCCGGCACGACTAAACAGCCTGGTGAAAAGTCAGCCCAGGTTCTTGAAAGAGAGGCCCGTAGCTAAAGCCAAACTGAATCGAGGGGATTTATTCGGGAGGCTAAAGCCGCCCGCTCCCTCCGACAGACAAAAACCCCAGTCTTTCACCAAACTGCAAAGTCGTGCTCTGACAAGGGGGCATTTCAAACAAGCGATAACCACGAGCCACTCACCACTGCTTTTCAGATGTGGCAGCTTGGCTGGCCGCGCTTTTCGAGATAGCGCTGATGGTATTCTTCGGCGCGCCAAAAGGTCTGAGCGGGCTCGACCCTGGTGACGATGCGCTTTGGCTTGTAGCGGCCTTCGGCGGATAACTGCTCTATTTTGGCGAGCGCCTGCGCCTGCTGCTCCGGCTTATGGAAAAAGATGGCCGAGCGGTATTGCGAGCCCCAATCCGGTCCCTGGCGATTGAGGGTGGTTGGATCGTGGAGCTCAAAGAAGGCGTCCAGCAACCGCTCGTAGCTCACCAGCGCGGGGTCGAAGTCGAGCTCGACCACTTCCGCATGGCCGGTCCGGTCCGTGCAGACGTCTTTGTACGAGGGCCGCTCCAGTTGTCCGCCTTCATAGCCCACAGCCGTGGCCGTCACGCCGGGAATAGCCGAGAATGCCGCTTCCACTCCCCAGAAACAGCCTGCTCCGAATGTCGCTTTTTCAATGCTCATGCCGATATAGATGCGCAGCGAGGGAACCAGGTAACACTTTTACGCAGTGGGTTGACTGTACGGATATTCAACTGAAGCCTTGCATCGAGCCGCACTTTTTACAGGGCGACCTGGAACGGCTTCAATCATCCTTTTTCTCATTCCGCGCCTTCACCTTGAACCAGATCGGGGTGCCTTTGAAGCCGAAGGCCTCGCGAATCTGATTTTCGAGGAAGCGCTCGAAGGCGAAGTGCAGCTTGATGTCGCGGTCGGTGAACAGCACAAACGTTGGCGGGGCGACAGCGGCCTGGGTCATATAGAAGATCCGTATCCGCTTGGCCATCGGCACCGGCGCTCGCTGGAAGTCGATCTTCTCGAGGAAGCGGTTCATCTGTCCCGTTGTGACGCGCTTGCGCCTCTCCGCGGCGACAGCCACAACCTCATTCAGTACCCGGGCCATTCCCTTTCTTTCGGGTCCGGTGGCTTCAAGCGCGGAAAGGAAGATGACCGGCGCATAGCTCAAATACTTGAGCACCGAGCGCAGTTGCTTCTCGAAGATCTCGCGGTCGGCTGGCGGCTTGCCGTCCGTGCGCCCGGTCGTGATCAGGTCCCATTTGTTCACCAGGATGATGACGCTGCGCCCGCTCTCGTGCGCGTAGCCACCAATGGTCGCGTCCGCGCCGGTCACGCCTTCAGTCGCATCCAGTACGAGCAGCGCCACGTCTGCCGCTTCAAGATGACGCCGGGCCATGACGACGCTCATTTTTTCGGCCATCAGGTGCGTCTTGCCCTTGCGACGGATGCCGGCAGTGTCGACAAAGCGGAGTTGCTGCCCCTCGAACTCGACCACTTCGTCCACAGCGTCGCGCGTGGTGCCGGCGATTGCCGAAACAATTGCTCTGCTTGTGCCGGTCAGCGCGTTGAGCAGCGTCGACTTGCCGACGTTGGGCCTGCCGATGATCGCCACCGAAGTCTCATGCTGCTCAAACT
>Ga0209698_10001248_pt1 | contig 29400 bp, 17 predicted proteins | sample LitLauG_LLR_2012_FD_187203 | JGI IMG/M metagenome (GOLD analysis project Ga0209698, IMG submission 187203) | Freshwater sediment microbial communities from Pennsylvania, USA - Little Laurel Run_MetaG_LLR_2012 (SPAdes) (version 2) | ecosystem: Environmental > Aquatic > Freshwater > Creek >... | reverse complement strand
GCAGCCGAACCGGAGCGGATTCGGGAGCCTCGGACTCGGAATCTCTCTCGCCGTGCTGCTGGAGCTGGCGCATCCGGCGCTGCTCGCCGCGCTCGTCGCCGTGCGGCTGCTCGCCTTCGCGGCCGCTCCCGCGCCACCGAGCACGGTCGCGAAGCGGGCGCCCGAGTCCGGCGCGTTCATCGACTTCACGCGCCTGACCCGCTTGCAGCGCCTGATGGAAGCCGTGCGATCGAGGCTGCGCGGCGCACATCCCGCGCTGCCCCGTGGCGCCATCGTCGCCGAGCACTACGCGCCGCTGATGGCGGAGTATGCGTTTGGCGGGAGCCAGGCGCTCCAGTGCTGGTATCGCGACACGACGCTCCGCTGGGCGCCATTCGAGGAGTTCGAGCGCGACACGTCCCTCGCGCCGGTCACCCTGGTCGAGTTCGAGCCGGATCGTGAGCCGATCGCCGCGCTGGTGGATCCGCGCGTGATGCGCCTCGTAGATCGCGCGAGCGGAGAGATCCTGCGCTCGGATTGGAACGCCGTGCTCGCGACGCTCGCCGAGGCCGATGCGATCGGGGTCGAGGGCGGCGCCGGCGTCACGCGCTCGATGATCGAGACGAGGCGCGCGCTCGCGCTCATCGGGCTCGGCCGCATGGGCGAGGCCGAGCTCGCCGCCCGGCGCGCGATCGCCAGTTGGGATGCGAGCCCCAACGCGCGTTACTGGCTCGCCTACACGCTGTCGCGCGAGGGCCGTTTGGCGGAGGCCGAAGCGCAGCTCGACACCTCGATCGCTCAATTCCCGGCCGACAGCACCTCGCGTGCGCTGCGCGAGAGCGTGCGACGCGCGCGGGCCGGGAGCCGCCGATGAGCCGCGCCTACCGCTTGCCCTGTTTCACCTGCCAGGCGTACAGCACCAGCGCCACCGTGATCACCGCGTAGGCCACGAACACGCGGAAGTACTCGCCGATCTGTGCATCGCCGGCGAGCGCCTTGCCGGCGAGCGGCGAGACCACGAACAGCGTGTGGAAGAGCAGCGTGCCCATCAGCGCCTGCCACACCGTCGCGCGCGAAACGGTGGCGCCCGAGACCAGCAGGGCCGCGATCGCGAAGATGCCAACCTGTTCGTGCGAGCTGTAGGTGTTGAGCGTGCCGAGGTTCTGCAGGAAGAACAGCTGGCCCCACGCCGCGAACACGGTCGAGAGCACGGTCGCGATCACCCGGTTGCGGTCCACCGGAATGCCGGCCGTCGCGGCGACGCCAGGATCCTGCCCCATCGCGCGCAGCTCCTGGCCGAGCTTGGTGCGCTGGAAGAACACGTTGAACGCGCACATGAGGCCGATCAGCGCGAACGTCACGACCGGCACCCGCACCGGCGAGCCCTCGAGCGTGATGCGCACCTTGATGAGATCGTCGAGCGCGTACTGAATGCCGAGCAGGTCCACGGTGTTGCGCAGCCCATAGCCCTGCGGCAGCAGCATGTGCGGCGCGTGCCATGGGATCACGCTGCCGACCGCGAACAGGAACAGCAGCTGATAGAGCCCGTTCGCGAAGTAGCCGGCGATGAAGCCGGTGACCATCTCGCGCCCCTTTGAAGCGTTGAACAGCGCGCCGGTGGCGAGCCCGAACAGGATCGCGAGCGGGGTCGCGATGGCGATCGCGAGCGCAAAGCCGCCAATCCCGCCCACGTTCCAGTAGGTCACGAGGATCGCGCCGATCTGGCCGGCCATCGCCCCAATCACGATGCCGAAGTTGAGCCCGAGGCCGGCCAGCACCGGGATAAGGAGCGCGGTGACGAGCAGCGCGTTGCGCGCGAAGCGCGACAACAGCTCGCGCAGCAGGAACTCGGGCCCCAGGTGCGCGATCCAGATGCCCGCGGCGCACAGCAGCGCGAACAGCAGCGGTACCGACGCCGACGCGAACGCGCGGCGCACGCGCGAGCCGCCTCGCATGCCCGGCTCCGCGCGCCTGGCCGCCGGCGCGGGCGTCGTCGCCATCAGCGGCTTCCCTTGCGCGTGAGCGCGTAGAGGATCATGCCGTTCTGAATGATGAGCCGCGCGGTCTCGGAGAAATCGCCCTGCACCACCTGGCTCGTGACCGGCAGCGCAACCGTGAGAATCGACTGGAACAGCACGGTGCCGATGATCACGTGCACCAGCGTCGCGCGATCCACCGACGCGCCGCCTATCAGCAGGCACGCCACTGCGGGGAACGCCATGAGGAGCGGCGCGGTGTAGAGCTGGACGAACCCGTACGACTGGCAGAACACCACGATCCCGATCGCGGCGAGCACGGTCGAGAACAGCGTGGCCTGCACGCGTGTGCGCTGATCCGAGATCCCGCACGCCAGCGCGAAGCGCGGATTGCTGCGCGCGGCGCTGATGGTGATGCCCATGCGCGTGCGGAAGAACAGGCTCACCATCACGCAGGCCGCCGCGAACAGCACGAGCGTGCCGGTCGGTATCGTGACGCCTGCGATCTGAAACGCACCGAGCTTGTCGAGCAGTTTGTCGAACGAGTTCGTCAGCGTGAGTGTGGTGCGCAGGCCCTTGCCGCCGATCGCCCACACCAGCTCGGGATTTCGGAACGGCGCCATTGTCCAGAAAATGCTCATGCCCGAGACGATCGAGAATCCCAGGTACGTTCCGACCATCATTTCCTGGCCACGCGTGCGGTTGAGGAGCCAGCCATAGCCGAGCCCGACCGGGATCGCGAACACGATGCCGAGCAGCGTGGCGAGCCCGAGGCCGGCCCAGCCGCCCACGGACGCGTTGAGCGTGACGACGCAGCCGAGGAGGCCGCACACGATGCCGAGCGGGAGGCCGAAGTTGAGCCCCACGCCGCCCTGAACCGCCGGCAGGAGCGCCAGCACGAGAATGCCGTTGCGCCCGATGCGCAGCACGCAATCGGTGATGAGCGAGGGCAGATCCATCTTCGTGAGCACGGCGACCGCGAACAGGAGCAGCAGGAAGAGCCCGATCAGAAACCGCGGGATCCCGATCTCGCGCAGGTGTTCGCGCACGACCGCGACCATGCCGGAACGCCCGGCGCGTGACTCGGCCGGCCCTTCCGCGCGCGGCTCGATCGCGCGTTCAGACATGCGCCGCCGCCTCTGCCTCACCGGCCATCGCGAGCCCAAAGGTCGCGTCGGGCGCATCCGGTGGCAGCATCGCCACGATGCGGCCGCGGTAGACGATCGCGATGCGATCGCAAATCACCCTCAGCTCGGCCAGCTCCGACGAGGTGACGAGCAGCGTCATGCCGCGCTCGCGATTGAGGCTCCTCAGGATGTCGATCACGAGCTGCTTGGCGCCCACATCGATGCCGCGCGTCGGCTCCGACACCAGCATGGTGTCGGGTTCGAGCGTCATGGCGCGCGCGAGGCAGACCTTCTGCTGATTGCCGCCCGAGAGGCGCTTCACCACCTGCCGCGGTCCGGTGGAGCGAATGTCGAGCGCGCGCATCCGCTCGAGCGCGTGCGCGCGCACCGCGGGGCCATCGAGCAGGCGCAGCGCCGGAATCGGCCCCGGGCGCAGGAACCGCCCCTGGGCCTCGATCGCGGTGATCGCGATGTTGAGCTCGATGCTCTCGTCGGGCAGGATGCCCGCGCCGCGCCGATCCTCAGAGACGAACGCGAGCCCGGAGCGAATCGCGGCGCGCGGGTCGTTGAGGGCGAACGGCTTGCCATCCTTGAGCACGCGGCCGCGCGCGGGGAAGAGGCCCATCAGACCGTTCGCGACGCCGACCTTGCCGTGGCCTGCGAGCCCGGCGAGCCCCAGCACCTCGCCCTTTTCCAGCGTGAGCGTCACGCCCTCGACGCGTTCGCCCGGCATCTCGACCGTGAGATCGTGGATCTCGAGCTTCGGCGTTCCGCCGTCGGCCGCGGCGCGGCGCGCGTGTCCCACCGCGCCCGCCGGACGCCCCACCATCTTTTCGGCGATCTCGATGGCGCTGGTCTTCCTGGGATCGAGCCGCGCGGCGACCTCGCCGTCTCTCAGCACCGTGATCTCGCTCGCCACCTCCATCACCTCGTCGAGCCGGTGCGTGATGAAGAGGATGCCGAGGCCCTCGGAGGCGAGCGAGCGCATCACATCGAGCAGCCGCGTGGCCTCGCTCTCGGTCAGCACCGCGGTGGGCTCGTCGAAGATCAACAGCCGCACGTGCTTCTTGTCCACCTCGCGCGCGATCTCGACGAACTGCATGTGCCCGACCGGGAGTCCCGCCATCGGCAGCCACTCGTCGATGCCGAGGCCGACGCGATCGAGCGCGGCGCGCGCGTCGGCACGCACGACGGCGAGATCGAGCCGCTCGAGCTTCCTGCCGAACACGCGCGAGGCGAGCGTGGGGCGCGTGGGTTCACGGTTGAGCTTGATGTTCTCCGCAATGGTGAAGCCCGGAATCAGCATGAACTCCTGGTGCACCATGCCGATGCCCGCGGCCATCGCGTCCACCGGCGCGGCAAAGCGCACCGGCGCGCCGCCCAGCAGCACGTCGCCGCCAAAGCCGCCGCTCTCGCGGATCACCGGCATGCCGAACAGGATGTTCATGAGCGTGGACTTGCCGGCGCCGTTTTCGCCCACCAGAGCGTGCACGCTGCCGGGCTGAACGGCGAGGGAAACGCCTTTCAGCACCGCGTTCGCGTCGTACGACTTCGTGATGTTCTTGAGTTCGAGAACGGGGGTGCTCATGACCCCGAGTGGAAAGCCCGGTGGAGCGCGATCGGATTGAGCCAGACCGAGATCGAGTTGCGCTTGACGTCGGACAGACCCTTCGCTTCCGGGTAGCTCGCGAAGTCGTAGCGCGCGCCGGCGTATTCGGTGAGCGGCAGCGCGACCCCCACTCCGTACGAGTAATCGTTGATGTCACCCGTGACGTCGCGCACGTGCCCGCCGCGCAGCGTGAGCACGTTGATCAGCGTGATCTCGACGCCCCACTGCTCCGTGTCGTAGTCGGGCGGCTGCCCGCCCGCCGAGACGTTCGCCCAATCGTAGGCGAAGCCGAGCGTAGCGATCGGCGCGAAGCCGCGCATCAGCGCCGAGAACATCGGGCTGCCGGCGGGATTGCGGCCGGAGTAGCTGTCGTACGCCAGCCGGGCGCTCACGCCATCGCGGCGAATGCGGCTCGGCGGGCTGGAGCCGCCGGCCCCAAAATCGAACGTGACGTCGTCGTAGTTGAGCACCGAGTGCGCGTAGCCGCCCTCGATCGACAGCGGCCCGGCGTCGCTGTTCCCGGTGTAGCTGCCGCCAAAGCCGCCGCGCGCCAGCATGCCCCAGTCGTGCGAGACTTCGGCGTCGGACACGCCGGGAGCGAAGACCACATCGGTGAACTTGCGTGCGTAGCCGCCCGCGACGTCGACGTGACGCAGAAAACGCGGCACGTCACGGCCCGCGAATCCCAGGAGAGAGGTGGTCAGCAGCGAGAGGCTGACACCCACGCCCGAAGCCTCGACGCGCTCGCTGGAGGTCTGGTCCCCGTAGTCGACGTCGAGCCCGCCCATGCCATTGATGGGGTGGCCCGCGATTTCGTATCCGATTCCGGCGCCGCCAACGGTGAAGCGGCCGGTATTGAACTCGACATCGTTCGCGAGGTCAGGTACCAGCCGGGTGCGCGCCGTTTGCCACCTCAGGCCGCGGTAAAAACCAAGCAGCGCGGGATTGGCCCAGTAATTGGGCTCGGCGTTCCACCATACGGCGGTGCTCGCGCCTCCCATGCCGGATGACAGCACGGAAGGATCGAGTGTCATGATGGCCGCGGTGCCCTGCGCCCGCGCCGCGCCGGGCGCGCATGCGCACGCCAGGGCGAGCAGCGCGATCGCCCGGCGGCCGCGCGCCAGGAACGCGGATCGCACGCGCGTCAGTATGTGATGTGATCCATCACCACCAGCCACTGGTTGCCCTTCTGGTCGTACTTGCGCATCTGGATCGGCCCGCCGGCCTCGGCCTCGAAGTACTTGAGCACGGTGGTCGAGTCATGGAAGTCGGCCTTCTTGTCCACCGCGTCCACCAGCAGGTTCGCGAATGCCCGCTCCGACACCATGTCGATCGGCTGGGTCCATGAGCCGAAATGCCCGCTCATGCCCTTTGCGGCGATCAGCCGCTTGATCTCGCCATTGATCCACGGCATGTCGCCGGCTTTGTCGGGCGGGATGCTGATGCCGAGCGCGGCCGGGTAGCCGGCGGTCGGCGCGGGCACGTCCTGCTCGACGAAGTAACCTTGCTTGGCGGTCAGGATCGCTTTGATCATCGGCTCCTGCATGCCGTCGTTGGTGCTGTAGAACGCGGTCTGCGGTCCGTACTTCTTCAGCTCGCGCGGCACGTCCTCGAGGATGAACTGCTGAGCGCCGGGCAGGCCCTGCTCGCCGGTGGGATCGGGCGCGGTGACGAAGTGGAACTGCATGCCACGCTTCGCGCACTCCTTCGCCATGATGTCGCGGCGCTGCGCCAGCAGCACCTGCGCCATGTGACGCGGGAAGGAGTAATGCACGAAGTGCGTGGCGCCCATCTGCCGCGCGGTCTCGATGATCGTCGTGCCACGCGTGATCTGGTCGGCCTGCGTCGCGATGTCGCACGCGTCGTTGACGACGTCCGGATCCTCGTGCGGGCCGACGAAGCCAATCAGGATGTCGGGGCGCTGCTCGCGGATCTTGCGGGCCGCCGCCACCGAACCCGGCACCGCCTGCGCGACGATGATCACCTTGACGTCGGGATCGGCCGCCAGGCCCACGAGCTGCGCGACCACGGTCTCGAGCTCGCTGCTGAAGTTGTCGGGATAGGTCACGGCTTTCACGCGCCCGGGATACTTCGCCATGATCTGCTGCGCGCCGCGGAAGTCTTCTTCACCCTGAGAGACGGTTCCGGTCATGACGCCGATCTTGAAGGCCCCGGGCGTCGCTGGCGCAGCGGAAGAAGACGCGGAGGGCGCCGCGTTGCCGCCGGCGTTCGTGCCGCTCTTGCCGCCACAGCCGAAGGCGCCCGCCGCGAGCGCCGCGGCGCAGATCGAGACGATGACGGATCTGGTCATGAAGTGCTCCCTGCCCGGATGCGGGTGATGTCCGGAAGTTGGGGCCGCCGCGACGGATCGCGCCGGCGCACTGACGCGCGTGGTGCCAAAGGGGCGCGAGTCTAGCACAGCGGGAAGGCCGCCCGGCGGGCCCCGCGGCCTCGCGGGCGTGTGCGCACAGGCCGCTCAGGGCGCGCGCGCAAGTTCCTCAGTACGTGATGTGCTCCAGGAGCACGAGCCACTGATTGCCGTTCGGGCTGTAGCGATGAAGCTTGACCGGCCCGCCGGCCTCGGCTTCGAAGTAGCGCTTCACCGTCGCCGAATCGCGCGGGTCGGCTTTCTTCGCGGCCGCGTCCACCAGCAGCGTCGTGATGGCGCGGGTCGAAACCATGTCGATCGACTGGCTCCACGTGCCGAAGTGTCCGCTCATGCCGCGCGCCGCGATCAACCGTTTGCTCTCGGCGCTGATCCACGCCATGTCGCCGGCCTTCTCGGGCGGAATGCTGAGCCCCAGCGCCGCGGGGTATCCCGAGGTCGGCGCCGGCGTGCTCTGCTCGACGAAGTAGCCCTGCTTCGCGTTCAGGATCGCCTTGATCAGCGGCTCCTGCATGCCGTCGTTGGTGCTGAAGAACGCGGTCTGCGGGCCGTACCTCGCGAGCTCGCGCGGCACGTCTTCGAAGATGAACTGCTGCGTGCCGGGCAGGCCCGATTCGCCGGTGGGATCGGGTGCCGTGACGAAGTGGAACTGGATGCCGCGCTTCGCGCACTCATGGGTCATGATGTCGCGACGCTGGGCGAGCAGCGTCATCGCCATGTGGCGCGGGAAAGAGTAGTGAACGAAATGCTTCGCGCCCATCTTCTGAGCGTTCTCGATGATGCTGATGCCGCGCGCCAGCTCGTCGGGCTCGGAGGCGAGGTCGCACGCGCGCTGCGTGATGTCGGGATCCTCGTGCGGAAACATGAAGCCGATCAATATGTCGGGTCGCTGCTCGCGGATGCGCCGCGCCGCCGCGACCGAGCCCGGCACGGCCTGGCCCGCGACCACCACCTTGACGTCGGGATCCGCCGCGAGCCCGACGAGCTGCGAGATCACCGTCTCGACCTCGGTGCTGAAATTGTCGGGAAACGTAATCGTCCGCACCCGCCCCGGATAGCGCGCTGCCATCTGCTGGCCGGCGCGATAGTCCTCTTCGCCCTGGGAGACCGTGCTCGTCATGATCCCGATCTTGAACGTGGAATCGGTCGCGCCGCGGGTGGGAGCCGCGGCGGAGCCGGAACCGTGCGTGGAATCGGTCGCGGGGCGGGAGCAGCCCGCGAGCAGCGCGGCGATCAGCAGGCCCAGCACGGCGGCAATGCGGGATCGGCGGGTCACGAGAATCTCCTTGGGTCTGGCGCGAGCGCGGCAGTCTAGCACGGGGTGCTCGGGCACTCGTGCGCGTCCAGGCCCCGCGCGCTTGCGCGAGCAGCCCGGCCAATTTGTGTCCGCCCGGGGCCCCGCGCTAACCTTGCGTGTCTCGCGACCATCTTACGGAGAGCCCATGCCGCTTTGCGTCTATCTCTGCTACTCGCCCGGCTGTCAGACCAAGCTCGAGCGCTGGATGCCGACCGCCGAAGAGGGCAAGAACGCGCAGTTCGAATGCCCGCGCTGCGGCGTGATCATGGAGTGCGCGTGGACCGGCTCTCAGATCAAGACGCCGAATTTGAAGGGCCCCGGCTCCGAGGTCTTCCAGCCGAGAAAGTAGAGCCCGTAAGGGCTTGCCGGCAGAGCACGAAGGCACCAGCGAGCCTCGGTGGTAACGGAATAAACGCGAAACGGGACGACTCGCTCCGCTTCGGCGTCGCGCCGACGCGCGCCCCTTGGCTGACTCGGGCCGCGGATGGGGGTGTCGCCGGGTGTGTTAACCGCCGGTCACTCAGTACTAACGAAAAAGGCTCTTCAGCTGCCCCCAGCTCGTGGTCTTCGTCGGCGTGGAGAGGGGGGCAAATTTCTGGATCCGCGAATTGTTCGAGTCGGACACGTAGATGTCGCCGCCACTGTCGACCGCAACAGCGTACGGGAGTTGGAACTGTCCGTTGCCGGCGCCGGGCGTGCCCCAGCCGGCAACATAGGCGCCGCCGCTTGTGAAAGCCTGTACACGGTTATTAGTGATGTCGGTCACATACACGTTGCCGCTGGCGTCCACCGCCAAGCTCACCGGGTCCTGAAACTGCCCGTTGCCGCTGCCCTGTGTGCCCCACTTCGAGATGAATATTCCTGCGGCCGTAAACTTCTGGATCCGGTGGTTGAGACGATCCGCGACGAACACGTTGCCGCTGCCATCCACCACCACGCCGGACGGATTATGAAATTGCCCATCTCCGCTGCCCTCCGTGCCCCATTGGCCCACGTAGCTACCGTTGCTGTCGAACTTCTGGACACGGTTGTTGAGCTCGTCCGGCACGTAGACGTCCCCAGCGCCGTCGACGGCGATGCCGAGGGGATTGCTGAATTGCCCGTTGCCGGTACCGGAGCTGCCCCACTGAGTGACGTAGGTCCCGCCTCCCATGTATTTCTCGATCCGATTGTTCAAGTAGTCAGACACAAACACGTTGCCGCTCGCGTCCACCGCAATTCCCCACGGGCCCTGAAACTGCCCGGCCCCGGTGCCTCCCGTGCCCCATTGGGCGATGTACGCGCCGCCGGTGCTGAACTTCTGAACGCGATAGTTGCCTCCGTCTGCGACATAGACGTTCCCACTGGCATCGACCGCCACGCCGGCGGTGGTCTCAAACTGTCCGTTCCCGGTACCTTGCGTGCCCCATTGGGTGAGGTACGCTGGCCCCTGCGCACCCGCGACCGCTGGCAGTCCGAGGGAGACAGCTGAGACGATTGCGCCGCGCACGCAACACCGAAGGAAACGGCTCATGGCTAACCTCACTGTTCAAGGGCCCTGCGGATGATCATACGGCACTCTTGCGGCCGACCCCCACAGCCCATCGCGGGGACGGGGCGGGCCGCTGTGGCGCTCCCCACTGTCCTCCTGCGCCTGGCTTGTCGGCCTGGGTTGACGAGGTCGGTTCCACCGCCATGCCCGTGCTCCGAATCGGGTTCGTCTCCCGCACGACGACTCCGCTAGCCAAACTCCAAGAGCGTGCCGGATCACAGAGGCTCTCCTTCAGACTTCGAGCGGGCGATTGATCCCACCTTCAGATGCGACGCCTGAGTGGCGTCAGGCCTGTGGCCCGCTCGCCGCTCTGCGAGCGGCCCTAGGCCACGCACGATTGCGGTGACGGAACGCTGCGGCACGATCAGCGATGATCTCGAGCGCGGGGGCACTCGGCTCGCGCAACTCCGCGCCGGGGGAACGGATCCAGTAATGAACGGGATCAAGATTGGGACGAAGCGCCCGTGCCACGTGGCTGAGCTGGTGCGCCGCCTACGGATCGAACCTAGACCCCTCTGATTGAGAGGTCTCAGTTCATACTGCTCATCTGCTGGCGGAGTGCGACCACCGTGCCCTCGACCTCGGCGCGGTCGGCGGCGCCCGGAGCCTCGGCGAGATAGCGCATCAGGCTCGCGAGCGCCGGCGTGAAGCGGTGCAGCCGGAACAGCAGCAGCCCGTGATCGCGAATCTGCGTGAGATCGTTGGGATCGATCAGCAGCAGCCGTTCCACCACCGCGAGCGCTCCGGCTTCCTCGCCACGCTTGACGTACGCGGCCTTGAGATTGTGGAGCAGGCGGACGATCATCTGGCGCTTGTCCACCGATTGGATCAATCGCGGGCTGTACGCGACCTCGCCCTTCGTGATCTCGGCCAGCATGCGGCGGCAGTCGTCCTCGTGCACCGACATGCCGTGGCGGAAGGGATCGAGCAACAGATCGCCCGGCTCGCCGGTGAGGCGCACCAGAAAATGACCCGGAAATCCCACGCCCTCGAGCGGCATGCCGATCCGCCAGCCCAACTCCATCATGAGAATCCCGAGCGTGAGCGGAATGCCCTTCCTCCGCTCGATCACCTGATGGAGCAGAGAATTGCTGGGGCTGAAGTAGTCCTTGCCGTCCCCCGCGAAGCCGAGGTCCTCGAACAGAAAGCTGCGCAGCCGCGCCAGCTTCTGGAGATTGTTCGCGTCGGGCGCGATCTTGGAACGCAATTGCTCGCCCCAGCCATCGAGGCGCTTGATCTCGCCCTCCACGTCCACCTGCGGATCGCTCTCGGCCGCGATCAGAAGCGCGGCGCGCGCGAGCTCGAGCGCCGGCTCAGGCCGGCGCATCATGCGCTCGAATTGCGCGCGGACTTCCTGCGACTTCGCCATGCCGTCTGAACTCCAGGGGCTGCGCTCGAACCTGCTGGCCTGGTACCGCCGTGCCGCCCGCGATTTGCCGTGGCGGCGCACGCGCGATCCGTGGGCGATCTGGGTCTCGGAGGTCATGCTCCAGCAGACCCAGGTGAAAACCGTCTTGCCATATTACCCGAGATTTCTCGGGCGCTTTCCGACCCCCGCCGCGCTCGCCCAGGCGAGCGAGCCGCGCGTGCTGGCCGCGTGGTCCGGACTCGGCTACTACCGGCGCGCGCGCCAGCTCCACGCGGCGGCGCGCGAGGTGGTGCGCGAGCATGGCGGCCGCGTGCCCGGCGAGGCGGATGCGTTCGGCCGGCTGCCGGGCGTCGGCCGCTATACGCACGCGGCCGTGCTTTCCATGGGTTTCGGCGCGAAACTCGCGGTTCTGGATGGCAACGTGGCGCGCGTCCTCGCCCGCGTGTTCGCGATTCCGGCCGCGGTGCGGAGCCCGGGCGGCGCGCGCGCGCTGTGGAAGCTGGCCGAGTCGCTGGTGCCCGCCCGATCCCCGGGCGACTGGAATCAGGCTCTGATGGAGCTGGGCGCGCTCGTCTGCACGCCGCGCGCTCCACGTTGCGGCGAGTGCCCGATCGCTCGGCATTGCCGCGCGTTTCGCTCGCGCCGGGTGGCGGAATTTCCGCCGCCGGCGCCGCGGCGCGAGACGCTGCGGGTGAGGCGCGCGGTCGCGCTGATCTCGCGAGGGTCCCGCGTGCTGATGATCCGGCGGCGCGGCGTGCTGCTCGCGGGCCTGTGGGAGCCGCCCGGCGTCGAGCTCGCGCCCGGCGCGGATGCGCGCGCGGCGCTCGCGGCGGAGCTGGCGCGGCTCGGTGTGCAAACGCGCCTCGAGCCGAGCGGTGAGATCGTGCGCCATTCCATCACGCATCGAAGGATCGAGGTCGAGCTGTGGCGCGGCGTCGTGGCGAAGCGCGATCGCATCGCAGGCGCCGCCGCGAAGGACGGTCGCATCGCGCGCACCGTGGCGAAGAACGCGCGATGGGTGGATCCGCGCGCGAGCGCGCCGCTCACGGCACTCGCGCTCAAGCTCGCACGGCTGCACGCGCCGGCTCGCGCGGGCGCGGCGAGGCGCAAACTTTAGCCGCCGATTCCCTCGAGCACCAGGGTGATGTGATCGCGCACGGCCGCGCGCAGATCACGCACCGCGGCTGCGCCCGATCGATCATCCGCGCGCGCGGCCCACGCCTCCAGCGCCGCGACGTAGACCGCGTTCATCACGCGGCCCACCTGCGCCGGGTCGATCGCCGCCCGAATCTCGCCGCTGCGCTGTCCCTGCCGCACCAGCTCGTGCACCAGCGCGCTCCAGGCGCGGGCGTAATCGGCGCCGCCCTTTGCGCCGAGCGCGCGCGCGGCCTCGGCCGCGAGCAGCGAGCGGGTGAGCGGCGCGTCGTCCTCGTGCCCGGTGGCGGCCTCGGAGTAGAGATCGAGCAGCTTGTCCCTCACCGGAATGCCGATCCCGATCAGGTCCGAGGCGGCGGCGACCGCTCCCCTCAGCCGGTGCTCGAAGAGGTGGGAGACCAGCGCCTCCTTACGCGGGAAGTAGTTGAAGAACGTCCCCTTGGCGACGTCCGCCCTGCCGACGATGGCGTCCACCGTGGTGGCCTCGAAGCCGTGCCGGCCGAACAAGTCGAAGGCCTCGCGAACGATGCGCTCACGCGTCGCGAGCTTCCGCCTCGCCATCCGTGACGATTGAGGTCCGTCCATGCGCTGAAATTTGGCATCAATTTGGAGTTGGGTCAAGAATGACCGAAGTCCAAAATCTAGAAATCAATTCGAACTTGGCCTGAATATCCACGGGTCGCCGCCGGCATGAACTGCGGCACGTAGTTCCCCGCGGCGTCGTAGTCCATGTAGCCGCTCGTGGCGTAGCGGGTATCGAGCAGGTTCGTCACGCGCGCTGAGATCTCGAGCGCGGTCGCGCTCCCGACCCGCATGCGCCAGGCGCCGTTCAAGCCGAAGATGGCATGCGCGCCCACGCTATTCACGATGCTCTGTGTGTTGTCGACGTAGATCCGGCTCGCGTATTGAAGATCGGCGCCGAGCGAGGCGCCGCCGCGGCGCGCGCCCAGCGTGACGTTCGCCATCTGGTCGGGAAAGAGCGCGATCTGATTGCCGTCGTAGCGCAGCGTGTCGCCGGCCGCGAGCCCGTCGATCTCTTCGTAGTGAACGAAGTGGTTGTCCGAAAACGTGAGGTTCGCGTTGACGAGGGCGTGGACGCCGGCGCCGAGCGCGCGATCGAGCCCGAGCGCGATCTCGATGCCCTGATGGATCGACTGCGCGGCGTTGCCGAGGATCGGGATCCCCAGATCGGTGTCGAACTGGCCCGCGTACACGAGCTCGTCGCGGAAGTTCATGCGAAAGACGTTCACGTTTGCCGAGGCTCCGCCCGACTGCCACGCGGCGCCGAGCTCGAAATCGTTGACGTGCTCCGGCTTGATCAGCGCGGGCCCGTAGGTGTTGGTCGCCACGTCGGCGTTCGCGAACAGCGGCACGTTGCCGACGCCCTCGCCGTCGTACAGATCCTGGAACGCCGGCTCGCGTGAGGAATACGCCCAGGAGCCGAACACGTTGACGTCGTGGCCCAGCGCCCACGCGAGAGCGATGCGCGGATTCACGAAGTCGTAGCGCTGCGTAAACGCGATGTGATCGAACGAATCGTCACGCATGTCATAGCCCTGGTGGCGCCATGCCAGATCGAGCGTGGCCTTGAGATCGTGCGCCAGCGCGCGCTCCTCGCGTGCGTAAAGTCCCGCCGCCAGAGTCCGCGGGTGATAGTCGTAGTAGGAGAGATCGGGCGCCGTGCCGGGCGGAAGCGTGCCGCCGCTCAGCACCTCGCCGGTATGGTGCCCATCGTGCGCGCGGATGTCGCCGCCCAGCGTGAGCGCGCCGTCTCGATGCTCGATCCGCACGCGCGGCACCCAGCCGTACTGGCGATCCACGATCTGGCGCCGCCGCACGATGTCGGTTTTCACGAGCTGGTACTTGCCCGCGCCGTTGGTCACGAGCGCGCCGGTCGAGTCCTGCAAGTAATAGTCGCGCGGCGCGAGCGTGGAGTCGCTCGTGGCCCACGGCGACAGCCGGTAATCGGAGAGGTTCTGTGCGAGGCGCTGCTCGTCGTAGTAGCCGCGGCCGTCGAAGTAGAACAGCGTCTGCGAGAACAGCACGCGATCGCTGGGCGCCCAGCTGTGGAGCAGCTCGTAGTGCGGCTCGTAGAAATGATCGCGCTCGCCCGCGTAGGTGAGCGGGTTGAACTTGCGATCACGATCGGCGTTGCCGGTCACGAGACCGTCCATGTATTCGGAGGGAACGCCGAGATAGGCGAGGTGCGTCTCTTCGGGGCCGCCGTAGAGATTGACCTGCGCCCACTGGTGGCCGAAGTCGTGCCGCGCCGAGAGCGCGTAGGACCACAGCTGCGTCGCGGATTGATCGCGATAGCCGTCGCTCTGGATGCGCGAATATCGGCCGTAGAAGTTCCAGCCCGACGCGGTGCGGCCCGAGCTGCCCTCGAACATCGTGCGCGTGGTGCCGAACGAACCGACCGAGCCGAGGATCGCGCCTGCCGGCGCCTCGCTCATCGGCGCGGTCTCGAGGTTGACGCTGCCGCCGACCGACGCCGCGCCGTAGAGCGCCGAGCCCACGCCGCGCTGCACCTCCACCTGCGACGTCGAGGCGAGCAGATCGGGATGATCGATCCAGTACACCTCGTGCGACTCGGGATCGTTGAGCGGCACGCCGTTGATGAGCACACTGATGCGCTGCTGCGGGAAGCCGCGCAGCGACAGGTACGAATAGCCCACGCCATTGCCGGCATCGGAGTACGCGTAGGCGCCGGGCAGCGTGGCGAGCGCCATGGGCGTGTCCTGGCCGGTGTTGAGCGTGCGCAGCTGCTCGCGCGTCACCACGCTCTGCGCGAAGGGCGCGTGCGCCCCGGTGCGCGTGGTCGAGACCTCGACGGGCGCGAGCGTCACGACGTGACCCAGCGTATCGGCCGCGCTCGAGTCCGGGAGGGCGGCGAACGCGCCCGTCGCGAGCGTGGCGGTCGCGAGCGCGGCGGCGAGCATGGCGAGCGGGGGCGTGCGATTCATTCCGGCTTCCTCCTCAAGGCAAGTGCCCACGATGGCGCGTAAACGGCGAGCGACGACGCGAGCCCGACATAGATGGGTTCGATGGACCAGATTCCCGAGGTGGGCGCCGCGCTGGCGCCCACGGCGGCGAGCCGGCGCTCGATCACCCACAGCAGCGAGACCGCGAACGGCAGCACCATGGCAACCAGCGTGGCGCGGGGCCCAAGCCGCCCGCGCCGCCCGAGCGCGGTCGCGACCGGCATCAGCAAGGTGGGCGTGGTGATGGACCCGAGGTCGTGCCACAGGTCCACCACGCTCTGCACGCGGATGGCGAGCGTGGCCGCGAACGCGGCGGCAATCCAGAGGCCGAGCTGCGATTCGCGCGTGAGGGTCTGCTCGCCCGGCTCGCCGCGCAGCCGCCAGATGACGTCGCGGCCGATCGTGGTTGCCGCGATGAAGCCGTAGCCGTCGATCGTGCTCATCACGGTCGCGATCATCGCGAGGTAGAAGAGCCCGAGCGCGAAGGGCGGCAGCGTGACGCGCGCGAGCTCCGGGTACGCGAGGACGGGCCGCGCCAGATTCGGCAGCACCGCGCGCGCGTAGAGGCCGGTCGCCGTGCTCAGGAAGTCGAACACGATCCAGCACCCGATCGAGATCAGCACGCCGCGCCTCGCGACCACGGGATCGCGCGCCGCGTAGGCGCGCTGCCAGAAGCCGGGATCCACCAACGTGGAGAGCGCGATCAGGTACCAGACCAGCACGCTCGCCGCCGGCAGTCCGCCGTTCCAGCTCCAGTGCGTGGCGGGAAGATGTGCCGCGAGAAAGCCGAGCCCGCCATGGCGAGCGACGAGGAATGCCACCATGACGAGAAATCCGCTGTACATCAGCACGAACTGGATCTGGTCCGTGAACACGACGGTGCGCAGTCCGCCGTTGTAGATGTAGAACACCGAGAACAGCGCGGCCGCCATCACGCACGGCACGAGCGGCGCGTGGAACATCGAGGAGAACAGCGTGCCGAGCACGAGCACGTACGCGGCCGGCGCCGAGATCAGAAACACCGACAGCGCGCCCATCAGCGCGGGGCCGCGGCCGTAGTGACGGTCGAGCAGATCGGGCAGCGTGTAGAGCGCCTCTTCGCGCGCGCGGCGCGCGAAGAGCAGCGCGAAGAGGAGCGCCCCGATGTAGTACGGCACGCCAAACACCAGCCAGTTCGACAGCCCGTAGCGCCACGAATACTCGCCGACGCCGAGAATGCCCCCGTACCACGTGGTCACGAGCGTCGCGACCAGCGCGGGCAGCGTGACGCGCCGGCCCGCGACCAGGTACTCGAGCGCGGACGCGCTCTTGCCGAGCCGCGCGATCCAGACCGCGGCGAGAAAAGCGAAATACGCGACGATCAGCGCCCAGTCGAGCGCATTCGAGCTGAACAATCTCCGCCCTTGCGGGGAGGCTTGGCCGCCGCGCTGCCGCACACGACCGCAGCGAAAATGCCGCCCCGCGTGAGGGACGGCATGAAGGCAACCGGAGAGCTCGCTTGTCTTCGCCGTTTCCCTACGCTGGTGTTAACCAGTTCAGGTTCGAAGGGTGTGCTCTCAGATCGGGGATCGCCCGACCACCCCTAACGACGCGTCCGTGGTTCACGCGGACGGGGGCATGATGCCCCGCTCCAGCCGCGGGCGCAAGCGGCCTCAGCCGGGGCACCCGACCTGCCGATAACTCCCGAGGTCCCAATGATTCACTGGAATTCCCCGCGCGGCCGCGCCATCATTCACGTGCCCTTCGTATCCAAGGAGTTTCGCGTGCCCCCGACCGCTCATCGCACCCTCGCCCGCGGCCTCTTCGTGACCTTCGGGCTCGCGCTCGCCGCGCTCTCCCACGCGGCCGTGGTCGCGCAAAAGCCCGGCGTTCGCCTCACGAGCACCGTCGGTGTGCACATGACGACCGCGCAGCTCATGTCGCTGCGCTTGACCGGCGATGCCGCGGCGATCGCGCAGGCGCGCATGCGCTGGGAACCCGAGATGCCCGATCGCGGGAATCTCCCGCAGGCTCCCGGCGCCGCGCTCGAATCGCGCTCGGCGCTCAAGATCTCGGGCGCCTCGCAGACCGGGCTCGTGCACTGGCGGCCGCAGCCGCTCGCGCCCCAGTCGCTCGGCACCTCGTTCACAGCCGCGACGCTCCCGCAGGCGCGCTCGTTCCCGCCCGATTGCGAGGGCGCGGTCGGGCCGGCCCAGTACGTGCTCTTCATCAACGGCGTGATCCGCACGTTCAACAAGAATACCGGGGCGATGGACGGCGTGCTCGATGTTCAGCCCGACGGCTTCTTCTTCCCGGTGATGACGCCGACCAACAATCCCGTCGTGCTCAACTTCACCAGCGATCCCCAGGTGCGCTACGACCGGCTCACCGGACGCTGGTTCATGACCATCATCGACGTGCCTTGCAAGAACGCCGGCTGCACGAGAACGGTCGGCAACCGCGTGCTGCTCGCGGTGAGCGACGCGGCGAGCGGCGGGGTGATCACCGCCTCGACGGTCTGGACGCTGTTCTTCTTCCAGGCCGATCCCGCGGCGTTCCTCGACTATCCCTCGCTCGGCGTGGACGCTCACGCGCTCTACGTCGGCGGCAACATGTTCGACACCACGCTCACGAACTTTCTCGGCACCAACGGCTACGTCATCAACAAGAACTCCGCGCTCGGCGCCGGCCCCCTGGTGGTGACCGCGTTCGCGGGCATGGCGCCCTCCCCGACGCAGGACGGCCCTTCGTCGCCGCGCGGCGTCGACAACTACGATCCGCTCTCGAACGAGGGCTACTTCATCGGCACCAGCAACACATCGTTCGGCAGCATCGTGCTGCGCCGCATCAGCGATCCCGGCGGCACGCCGACGATCTCTCCCAACATTCCGATCACGGTGAACGCCACGTCGTCGCCCATTCCGGTCGCTCACCTCGGCAACACTGGCGGCGTCAATGGACGGCTCGACGCCATCGACGATCGTCTGTTCGCCGCGCACATCCGGAACGGACGTCTGTGGACCGCGCACAACATCGGCGTCGACGCGACCGGTGTGGCGGGCGGCACGAGCGGCGCGAACGGCACCAAACGCGACGCGGTGCGCTGGTACGAGCTCAATGGCATCCGCAGCGCCGACAACGGCGGCGTGCCGGTGGTCCTGGAATCGGGCACGGTTTTCGACACCGCGCCCACGGTGGCGACCGCGCGCCAGTTCTGGATCCCGAGCGTGATGGTCTCGGGCCAGGGGCACGCGGCGCTCGGATTCAGCACCGCCGGGACGACGCTCCACATCGACGCCGCCACCTGCGGGCGCCTGATCGACGATCCGCCCGGCGCGCTCGAGAGCACCGCGATCTACACCAGCAGCCAGTATTCATACAATCCGACCGGCGATCCCGGCGCGCCGACTGGACGGCGCTGGGGGGATTACTCGTTCACGACGCTCGATCCCATCGACGACATGACGATGTGGACGATTCAGATGTTCTGCGACACCACGAACTCCTATGGCTGCCGCGCGATCCGGCTGATCGCGCCGCCGCCCGCGACGCCCGCGAGCGCGCCGCCGGTCGCCGCGGGGCAGCCCTCCGCCAGCGTCGTGCTCACTGGCACCGAGGTGGCGGGCTCGGGCTTCTACGATCCCGGGCCGGACCTCGCGCCGCCCGCCTTGCCGTTCAGCCATCTCTCGGTGAGCGTCAACAACAACGGCGTCACGGGAAATCCGCCGACCGTGAACTCGGCGACGTTCATCGATCCCACGCACCTCCAGCTCGATCTCAACACCAGCGCGGCCGATCCCAATCTGCCGGGCCAGAAGTACAACGTCGTCGTCACCAATCCCGATCGCCAAACCGTCAGCGGCCCGATGGTGCTCGAAGTGGATGCCGCGGTGACGGCGGTGGGACCGAGCGCGGGCGCGTTCCAGCTCGAGTCGATCATGCCGAATCCCACCACCGGGGCGACGCGGATCGCGTTCAGCGTCGCCTATCCGACCGCGGTGCGGCTCAGCGTGCTGGACGTGCAAGGGCGCGAGATCGCGGTGCTCGCCGACGGCGTGCTCTCCGCCGGCGAACACGAAGCCACGTGGAACGGCCGCCGCGGCCCGGCGCACGCGCCCGCGGGCATCTACTTCGTGCGCTATCGCGCCGCCGCGCTCCAGAAGGTGCGCCGACTCGCGATGACGCACTGATTCCGCGCGCCGACGGGCCGCGCGCGGCGTGGGCGCCCGGGCCCTCGCGATTCGCGCGGTCTCGTCAAGTCGCCTAGACTGCGCGGATGCGGCAAACCCAGGGCTCGATGATCTGCCCGCACTGCGGGAAGCTCATCAGCATCAACGAGGAGCGCTGCCCCTTCTGCGGCGCGTGGCGGCCCGGCATGTTCGGCTACATGCCCACCTTCCGCCGCTGGTTCGCGAACATCGACTTCACCCGCATCATCATGGCCGCGTGCGCCGTGCTCTACGTGATCAGCCTGCTGCTCCAGCCCTCCGCGATCTTCAGCAGCAACGGCGTCTTCAATCTGCTGTCGCCGAGCGGACGGGCGCTCTACCAGTTGGGCATGACGGGCGGCGCCTCGTGGCACCTTCACTACTGGTGGACGCTGCTGACCGCGATCTACCTCCACGGCAGCCTGATGCACATCTTCTTCAACATGATGGTGGTATGGAACGTCGGGCCCTCGGTCGCGAACGTGTACGGGCCCGCGCGCACGTTCGTGATCTGGACCATCGCCGGCGCCGTGGGATTCCTGGTTTCCAACCTCATCACCGGCTCGCCGTCGGTGGGCGCTTCGGGCAGCGTGTTCGGCCTGTTCGCGGCGCTGATCGTCTATGGGCGGCGCGTCGGACACTCCATGCTCACGGCGCAGATCTGGCAATGGGTGATCATCAACTTCGTGATCGGGTTCTTCATCAGCAACGTGAACGTGGTCGCGCACGCCGGCGGCTTCGCCGGCGGCTGGGTCGCGGCGGAGGCCATGCGGCTCGACTCCGAGCGTCGCGAAAGCCTCGCGGTGCAGGGCGTGGCGGGCGCACTCGTGCTCGCGACGCTGGCCGGCTTCGTGCTCTCGTTCGTGAAGGTGACGAGCCTCTTGAACTCGGGGGGCTAGAGCGCCCTCACAGCAGCAGCTCGCCGCGCAGCACCGTCACCGCCTGACCGCCCAGCACCACGCGCTCACCCTCGAGGCGGAGCCGCAGCTCGCCGCCGCGCGCCGAGAGCTGGTGCGCGACCAGCTCGCGTTTGCCGAGCTTGGCGCTCCAATAGGGCGTGAGGCAGCAGTGCGCCGAGCCGGTCACCGGATCCTCGAGCACGCCGGCCGCGGGCGCGAAGAAACGCGAGACGAAGTCGCGCTCCGGCTTGGCCGAGCGGCTGGTGACGATGACGCCGCGCACCGGCAAACGGCCGAGCCGCGCGAGATCGGGCGCGAGAGATCGCACCTCGTCCTCGCTCGAGACTTCCGCGAGCGCGTCGAAGCGGCTGCGCCCGAAGTAGAGCGGCTTCGCGCCCAGCGCCTCGTTGAAGCCGTCCGGCGGATCCGCCGCCACGGGCGGCGTCGCCGGGAACACCATCTCGATCCAGTCGCCGCGCCGCTCCGCGGTCAGGAGCCCGCTGCGCGTGTGAAAGCGCGCGGTCGCCTCGGAATTCAGCGCGCCGCTCTCCCACAGCACGTGCGCGCTCGCGAGCGTGGCGTGGCCGCAGAGGTCCACCTCGACCGTGGGCGTGAACCAGCGCAAGTCGTAGCCGTCGTCGCGGTGCACCAGGAACGCGGTCTCCGACAGGTTCATCTCGCGCGCCACGCTTTGCATCCAGGCGGAATCGCGCGCCTCGGGCAGCACGCACACCGCCGCCGGATTGCCCGCGAAAGCGCGCGAGGCGAAGGCATCCACATGCGTGATGACGAGGGGCACGCGACTTCCCGGTTGATGTTTCGAGGGGCGGCTCAGGGCTCGGTCCTCAGCTTACCTGCCTGGGGGGCGGGTGTGGAAACGCCTCGCGGCGGGTGTGACCCGGACCGCCCGTTCTGATAGATTCATTGCGTTCGCGGTGGTGTCTCAGACCGCCGTGGGCGCCGCACGTGAAGGTCCCGAGAGTCCTTCAGGCGGCTCGCGCCCTCCCCGAACCCACCGGGATGACCGACTCCTTCTTCGAGCGCACCTTCGGCCAATCGTTGGATGCCCTGAACGGGCTCACGAGCGAACAACGCGCCGCGGTGGTGCGCGCGAAAATCCCCGACCTCAACTTCTTCCTCGACGAGGGCGCCGCGCTCGATCAGCGCGATGCGCCGCCACGCACACGGCAGATGGCCGCTTCACTGTGGACCGCGCTCTCGGCGGTCGGCAAAGCCGAAGCGAGACCCGAGGCCGCGCAGAATCTTCGCGAGCGCATCGTCACGAATGCGCTGCTTCGCGGCGAAGCCGATCGCGACCAGAACGTTTACTTCGGCCCGCTCTTCACCCGCACGCTCACGCAGGCGGTGCCGGATCTGATCTTTCAGCCGGTGAGCCTCGCGGAGTGCGCGGCGGCCCTGGTGTGGGGCCGCGAGCAGAACGTGCCTGTGACGCTGCGGGGCGCCGCCTCGACCGCGATGGGCGGCGCGGTGCCGAACGAGGGCGGGCTCACGCTCGACCTCTCGCGCCTCGATTCGATCGACGTCGAGCCGGGCGCTGGCGTGTGCATCGTGGGCGCCGGTGCGCGCCTGCGCACCGTTCATCAGCGCCTGGCGGAGCAGGGGCTCGCGCTCAAGGTCTATCCCTCGAATCTCGGCGGCACGCTCGCGGGCTGGTTCGCGACCGGCGGCATCGGCATGAACGCGTATCTCCACGGCCGCGCGCTCGATCAGGTGCGCGCCGCCGACGTGCTGCTGCCATCCGGCGAGCACCTGCGCTTTCACGACGACGGTCGCCTGGACGTGCCGGGCGAGCGCAGGTCTCGGCACACGCTGCAGGCTCCCGAAGCCGCGGCCTGGTTCGCGGCGCGGGGAGTTCCGCCCATCACGCTCGCCGATCTCGCCGGCAGCGAGGGCGCGCTCGGCCTCGTCGTCCACCTCGCGGTGCGGATCGAGAAGCGCCCCGCGATCGGCGCGTTCCTGCTGTCGTTCCACTCCGCGGGTGAGGCGCTCGAAGCGGCGCGCTGGGCCGCACGCGACGGCGCGCCGCGACCGGCGAACGTGAAGTTCCTTTCCGGCTCCCATCTTCATCACACGCGTCGCGTGTGGCGCGAGGAAGACGCGCGCGAGTGGCGGCGTCAGCCGAGCGCGCTCGCGGGCGATGCGCGACTGCCCTGGACGCGCCTCGTCGGCCCGGCCGCGCTCGGCGCGAGGTCGGACGCCCCGCCCCGCCGGCATGCGGGGGATTCCCCGGCCGCGGCGGAAGAGGGCGCGCACGAGGGCGCGTGGCTGTTCGTGGATTTCCTCGATCTCGAGGTCGCTCGAGCGTTCGCGGCGGCGCTGCCGTCGTGTCCGGGTGCGCCGGTCGCGCACGATTCGGACAGCGTGCGCTTCGCGGCCGAGCGCTTCCGCCCTCAGCAGGCCAAACGCTTCGGCCCCGGCTTGCTCGCGGCGGAGATCGTCATGCCCGTGGATGAGGTGGATGGCTTTCTTCCGCGCGCCGAGCGGCTCGCGCGCAACGCTGGCAACGCGCTCGACACCGAAATCTACTTCCTCGCCGATGGTTCGGCGCTCGTCCTCGCGGGCTATCTGCTCGATCACCGGCGCGGCAGCTTCGCGGTCGATCTCATGATCGCGCCCGCGCTGCTCGATCTCGCGATGGCCGAGCATCGCGGGCGCCCGTACGTGCTGGGGCGCTGGCAATCCCCCTACCTGGCCCGCAAATTCGGAGCGGACGGCGCGCGCAAGCTGGCCGCCATCAAGACCGCCCTCGATCCGCGCGCGGTCTTGAGCCGCGGGGTGCTGCTCGGCTTGAAGCTCCGGGGCGCGCTCGGCGCCCTGTTCACGGTCACGTATACGCCCGGCATCTCGCTCACGCGCGCCCTGCTCGATGCGCCGGGCGTGAACGTGCTCGCCCGTGTGGCGCGTGCGCTTCTTGGCCCGCTGCCGGGTCCCGCTCACGGGCGCGGCGAGCCGGCCCGCGAGCCGGCGACGTCACGCGCGGCCCCGGACGAGAGTCCACAAGCGGCCTCGGCGCGCGCGCTTCACTGCGTCAATTGCGGCGAGTGCAACAGCGTGTGCCCCATCTTCAGCGAGTCGAAGATCCGCCTTCCGCAGATGCTCACGCATGCGGGCGAGGCTCTGCATGGCGGCGAGGCGCCCAGCGCCACGACCAGCGCACTGCTCGATCTCTGCATGCGCTGCGGCAATTGTGAGGAGGTCTGCCAGGCCGGGATTCCGCACCTGCCGCTTTATCAGGTAATGCAGAGTGCCGCCAACTCGGCGCGCCCTTACCGCCGCGATCGCCACGAGGCGATCCTCACCGCGCTGCGCGCCTCGCATCGCTATCTGCGCGATTTTCTCGACGTCCGGCCGGGCGGCTACCAGAAGCGCGCGCCCGCCTCGCTCGCCGGCATGGATCGCTACCTGGTGCTGCGCGCCGAGAACGAGGACGGCCCCTCCGCCACGTGCATTCATTGCGGCGCATGCGTCGCCGTGTGCCCGACCCACGCGAATCGCGTGTTCGAGGGCGAGGATCCGCGCCTCATCACCACCGAACAGGAGCGCTGCATCGGCTGCGGCACCTGCGTCGAGGTCTGCCCCGCGAATCAGTTGAATGGCGGCCGCACGCTGCGCGTCATGGAGGCGCCGACGCGCGAATGGTTCGTGGCGATCGAGGACTTCGTGAATCAGGAGCAACCGTGAGCGTCGGAATCGAGCGGCTGAGCGACGAGCTGGTGCGCGGCATCACCGCGGGCGCCGCGGCCGGAGGCGGCCACGCCGCGGGCGCCGCCGGGGCCGCGGGCGATTCCCTGGCCGCGAAGAAGTTCCGCGCCCAGATCGCGCTGTGGGAGGACCTGCTCACGCTGATCGTCGATCCCGAGAGCCCGCGCGTCCGCGATCGCGAACGCAAACGGGCGCTGCTGTCGCGCCTCCTCGAGCGCGCCCGGCTCGATGAGCCGCGCTTCTGGAAGCTCGCGCGCGGCCAACGCGGCCGGCTTTTCCTCGCCCGCTTCTCGCGGGTCTCGCGCGACATCCCCCAGCTCGAGATGACCTCCTTCGACATCGACAAGGTGATCAAGGAGCGCTTCCGTCAGGAGCCGCTCACGCTCGGCGCGGCGTGGCACTACGGATTCTGGCGCTCCTACTTCTCGCACGCCGCCATCACGCATCCCGCGAACGACGGGCTGCGCGAGGAGTTCTCGACCGCGTGGGACATCGTCCGCAAACAGCCCGCCGTTCTGTTCCGTGCGGGCACGGGACGTCAGCAGGCGAAGCTGGATTCGGTGCGGCTCGATCTGCCGATGATCGTGGGGCCGCTGCCTCACTCGCGCGGCCTCAAGATGGAGAAGGCGTACCTCGAGGCGATCGCGTCCGCCGATGACGCGGCGGATCTCCACATCCGCTCGTTGGTGGTGATCGAGGCGGACGCGCTGGTCGCGAACGTGGCGGTCGTGCGCGCGCACGCCGCGGACATTCTGCCGCGACTCGAGCGGCGGCACATCGAGGCGCTGGAGAGCGGGCGCGCGGACCGCGCGCTGGGCGAGCAGATCGCCGCCTCCCGCATCGTCGAGGTGGCATGGCATCCCGGGCTCGAAGGCTCGGTCGCGATGCTCCGGCGGCTTCAGCCCTCGCTCTGGATCTCGGTGTGGATGCGCTGCGGCGATTTCACGGGCGTCGACGCGGGCGCGGGCGCGGATTTCTGGAGCGCGCTCGAGGCCGCGGTCCGCCTCGAAGGCGTCGCCATGATCCACTACCAGGCGGGAGGCGAAAAGTCCTACCGGCTCACGCCGCGCATCGACGCGTTCCTCAAGGCGCGCTTCCTGCGGGCGCGCGTGCAGCTGGTTTCCGCTGGCGGCGACACCGACACGCAGGCGTCCGCCGCCACCGTCTACGAGAGCGTGCTGCTCGGCGCGAACGGCGGCTCGATGACCCACCTCGCATCGATCGCGCTCATGCCCGAGCTGGTGGACGTGCTGCTCGGCGCCGATGCCGAGCCGGTCCTCCGGCAGTTCGAATCGCGCGATCCGGGCGAGCTGCGCACCCTCGCGCTCAACACGCTGACGTGCTGGCAGCACAGCATTCTCGATTTTCTCTCGTGCATGGGCATCGACGACATCCAGAAGACCTCCGGCAACACCATGGCGATCACGCTCACCGCGGATTGGGTGCGCGACGTGGACCAGCTCGCGACGCCGGAATTCGGCTGCCTGAACGCCGGGATGAACGCCATGCGCATCGCGGCCGAGCCGGTGCCGCCGTCGGTGCGCGAGCGCTTCCGCGTGAGCGCCCTCATCGGAGAGCTCAAGCCCGATCTGCCGTCGGTGCACGCCGCGCGGGTGCTCGCGAATCGCGACGCGAACTTCCACCTCGAGAACTCGAACCGCAATCTGAGCGCGGACTTCCTCGAGGTGATCTACCGCATGGCCGCGGGCACGCTTCCCGCGGCCGACGATTTCTTCATGTCGAGCGACATGGGCGAGTTCTCGCTGGATGCGGTGGGCCTCAAGCTCTCGCGCCGCTCGCTGGAGTGGGCGGTCGAGCGGATGCGGCGCGACGCGAGCGCCCTCGACTACATCTCGCTCGCCGTGCCGCGCGGATTTCTGCGCCCGGGCGCGGTGGCGCCCGCGAGCGCGGTCACGATCCGCGCCGCGAGCGGGGGCCCGGCGCTCGCCGAGTTCACGGCCGACGCGCGCGGCGGCTTCGAGGTCCGGCTGCCGGCCGGCCATCCGCTCGAGGCCGCGCTCGAGCACGGCGCGCCGCTCGTGCTCGAAGCCCGCGATCCCGAGGGCGGTGTGCGCGAGATCGAGCTGGCGGCCGCCGGCCGCGGCGCGCGCGGACACTCGGTGCTGCGGGCGTCCGAGAACGGCGCGATCACGGTGCGGCGCGGAGCGCCGTCAGCCGCGAGCGCCAGCGTCACCAACGGCCACCGGCCCGGCGAGCGCGGGCTCGTGATCGCGGGCTTCGGCTTTCGCGAACCGCTGTGGCACGGGCCCGTCAATCACTCGAGCATCTCGCTCGGCGCCGCTTCGGAGGACTTCCTGATGGCGCGCGTCGAGGGCAACGTCGGGCTCGCGATGACGTCGTCGGGCGAGGGCGGACCGCTGCGCTTCGAGGGCAACGAGGAAATGAAGTGGGAGAGCCTGCAGGCCGCGAGCGGGCACTTCGGCATCCATGCCGCCGATCTGCGCCGCGTCCGCGACGTCGAGATCAAGATCAATCAGGGCGCGAAACCCGGCAAGGGCGGGCGGCTCTCGGGCGCGAAGGTCACGAGCATGGTCAGCCGCGCGCGCAACATCCCGATCGGAACCGACGCGCTCTCGCCCGATCCCAAGCACGACATCTACTCGATCGAGGACATGCCGGCCGAGGTGTGGCTATGGTTGCTGTACCACAACCATTGCGGGATCAAGATCACCGGGTCGAACTACACGCGCTACGTGGCGGCCGGCATGTGGTCGAATTTCGTGGTCGACTACCTGCTGATCGACTCGGGCCTCGGCGGCTCCGGCAACTATCACGCCGACTCCTCGCACGTCGGCTGGCCCGACATCTTCCGCACCATCCTGCACACGCATCACGCGCTGGTGATGGAGAAGGTGGACCTGGGAGCGAATCCCGCGCTGCCGGATCTGCCCGCGGGCCCGCGCTCGATTCGCGACCTGAACGGAGCGCCGTTCGGCGCCGCCGGCGGCACGCGGCTCTTCGCCTCGGGCGGGCTGCGCGGCGAGGTGGACATGCTGAAGGTCCTGATCGCCGGCGCCGACGCGATCATGGAGGCGAGCATCGGCAAGGCGGTGGCGTTCGGATGCAACCAGTGCGGCAACTGCCACCTCGACTGCCCGCGCGGCGGCATCACCACCAAGCCCGAGCTGACGATGCAGAACGACCGCCAGCTGATGCGGCGGCGCTTCCGCAACTGGAGCGTCCTCAACATGGTCAAGCTCGCCGTGCTGATCGACGCGCTCAATCGCGAGAGCGGCGCGCTCGATGAAGCGGGCCGCGTCGCGCACCGCGACCGGTTGATCGACGACATCCGCTCGCTGCGCGGACGCACCGATCTGCTCGTGATGCCGAAGCACGCTCCGCGCGCGGCCGCGGCGGCGGCGCCCGCGCCGCAGGCCGAGCACGACTCCTGCCGCGTCGGCTCGCTGGCGGTGAGCGAGCCGGTGTCGGTCCACGCGATTTGGGAGGCGGCGTGCCGCTCCTACAACGGCGGCAACAATCGCGGCGGCGGCATTGATTTCGCCGGCTTCGCGCCGGCGCCGCTTCGCACGCGCACGTGCCTGATCTTCAACACCATCGGGCCCGACCGCGTGGACACCATGCGCGAGATCCTCGGACACCTCGCCGGCTGCGAGTTCTTCGGCGCCGAGGGCGTGCGCATCGCGCGGGATCAGGTGGCGGCGCGGCTCGCCGAGTTCCGCTTTCCCGTGCGCGAGAGGTACCGGGGCGAGGACGGCTGGAGGCTTGCCGACCTGCGCGAGAATCCCGGCGACTTCTACACCTTCTTCGTCGCGCTCGAGCCCGAGGTGATACGGCGCTACGGCCACACGCTGATCGAGAGCCCGCATTGGCTGCAGCGGGAAACGAAGTATCGCGACCTCCCGGCCGAAGCCCTGCGCGCCGCGCTGGAGGCGCCCGCGGGCACGTCGCTCGATTCGGATCCCGCGTGCCACGGCCGGCTCGCGGAATTTCTCGACGACGTGCGCGAAGAGTACTTCACGGTGCTCGCCCACCTCGTCGATTCGCGCTTCTACCGCACCCACGTTCCCGCCGACGACGGCGGGCGCCCGGTTCCCGCCGGCAAGTACGCCGCCAAGCGCCGCGGCTTCCTGGTGTCGATGGGCGAGGATCTGGGCGCGATCAAGATCTCGGGCTGGACGCACACCATTCCCGAGTACCTCGACTTCGATCACTTCTGGCGCGACTACCCGGGCGCGGCGCGACAGGGCGGCGTCGAGGTCGCGGTGCTGGGCGAGAGGCGGCGCACCACCGCGCTCCATGCGCACGTGTGGGGCATGCACCACCGCTATCCCACGAACTCGCCCGCCATCGATCCCGAGGGGCGCGGCAATCCGGCCGGGGCGCACCCGTTCAAGGCCTACAACGTCCTGCTCATGCACAACGGCGAGCAGGTGGCGGTGGATTCGACCGCGCCGTTCCTGTGCGAGTTCGGCTACGTGCACGCCGATCCCTCGATGGGCCCGGGCGCCGCCGACTATCACGGCGATTCGGTGTACGAGCGCAAGGCGCTGACCGACACCGAGTACGCCGCGTACCTGGTGGACTTCACGCGCCGCGCGCTCGGCCTCAGCACCGAGGAGGCGAGCCAGATCATCTCGCCCATCACCGGCTTCGATCTCGAGCAGATGGATCCCGCGCGGCGCGAAAAGCTGCGGCTCCTGATGACGAACTACGTGCAGCTGACGCCCACCGGGCCCTACAAGTTCACGATCGTGGAGTCCCGCCGCTCGCCGGGCGGCGCCGGCACGGATGGCGGCGGCGCGGACCGGATCGTCGGCTTCCGCGAGAACATGGACATCAAGTTCCTCCGCCCGCACGAGATCATCGTCTCGCGCGAAACCGGTGCCGCGGGCGCCGGGCGCGGCGTGCGCGTCCAGGCGGTTGCGAACGGGAGCGAGGCCAAGATCGCGGACATTATGCTGCGCGTGCTCCATCAGCAGGGCGTGCTCGGCGACGCCGCGGCCGACATGCGCTTTAGCATGCGGCCGGGCGGCAATCCATCGCGTCGCGATTTCGGCGGCGTTTTCGAAGCGTTCACGCATCCTGGCGTGGGCGACATGGATCTGCGCAATCGCTTCGGCGAGGAAGTGGTCGTCGAGCGGGCCGGCGCCAAGGTGGATTTCTCGGCGCCGGCCCGCTCGACGACCACTTCCTCGC
>Ga0209698_10001247_pt1 | contig 29425 bp, 22 predicted proteins | sample LitLauG_LLR_2012_FD_187203 | JGI IMG/M metagenome (GOLD analysis project Ga0209698, IMG submission 187203) | Freshwater sediment microbial communities from Pennsylvania, USA - Little Laurel Run_MetaG_LLR_2012 (SPAdes) (version 2) | ecosystem: Environmental > Aquatic > Freshwater > Creek >... | reverse complement strand
TCTCGTACACCGCTACGAGAAACCAGGACCAGTGCAGGAAAACATCAATTCCAGCAAAACCAAACAGGCGAATTGAGCCCTGACGGTCGGTAGGCATGAGGGCAAGTTTAATTCATTGCGGAATGCTTGGGCTATCTACAGCAGGGATGTGTCTGAAGTTTCGATCCGGGAATCTTTATTGACGGTGAGCCGAGGCGCCGGCGGCCAATTCGCGCAGGGTGGTCAGGAAACTGGCGGCGGCGCGAGGATCGTCGAGCGCATCCAGAGCGATGGTGGCCGAGAACTGGGGTGACTCGGGGCGGAAGCGGACCTGAAGCACATCCTGCTGGCGCACGGTCATCAGAGTGTTTAGCTCGGGAGTCGAATCTTCCTGCCAATGTGTACGGGTCGTAAGAACGATTGGGCCGGGCTCGTAGATGTCCCACTGACGCTGGTCTTTCTTGTGAGACAGGACGCCGCGGCTATGAGCGCACCAGCGATGCCGAATCACATCCAGACGGAGGTTGGGAGATCCGCCGAGGTCGGCTTCGAACGTCAGTGTTTCTTTTTGCTTGTGTACCCGGCTCAGGACCCAGTTCACCGGCAGAGGACGCGGCCGGAATTTCAAGGTGACGCGGGCATTCTCGAAGCTACGCGAGGGGAATTGCAGCCGCGCGTAAAGACGGGAGCTATTGAGCCAGCGGAAGTCGACGATTCGTCCTTTACCCGCACACGCTGACTGGACCCAGCGGAGTGACTCGGCTCCTCGACGACGGTTGTAGGCAGCGAAGAAGAAATACCATCCGCCCAAAACGACCGCTGCGGCGATCGCGTCGATGATAAGAAGGCGTCCCACAGGCCTACCACTACCCCTCTGATGCCGATGGTACGTCCGAAGTTGCGGGCGGAGCAAGAGGACATTAGTCCCCGGAAGGGACTTTTTTGCGCAGGCGCAAACTGGGCTGTGGAAAAATAGGGTGTAGCGTCGGCGTCTGCGCTGGCTGTTCCGTGAGTGTTCCACCCGTGGATGGTCTGGGTTCGGGGAAAAAGCCCTCAGTTCCGTATTCGCGGGGGCGAGGGCATGATGCCCTCGCGACGGCCGGCGGGGACGCCGGCGCTACGGCCGGGTAACGTTCTCCGAAAGGCGTACGCCGCCCGCTGCCCGCCTGAAGCCCTTTACAATGTCGTCGTGGCCATTGTCGTTCGCGATTACAAGCCTGAGGATTTCGAATCACTGTGGCGCATGGATCAGGTGTGCTTTCCGCCCGGGATCTCGTATTCGAAGCAGGAGCTCAGAGCTTTCATGCGGCATCGAGGGTCGTTCACCCTAGTCGCGACCGATGAGAAAGGTACACTTCAAGGTTTCGTCGTGGCGCATTGTGGGGCTTCGGGACACATCATCACCATCGATGTTGGACCGGGGGTGAGGCGCTCGGGTGTGGGCTCTGTGCTGCTGCGAAAGGCAGAAGAGCGCATGCGGACCGCCGGATGCCCTGCCGTAGGGCTGGAGACGGCGGTGGACAATGTCGCCGCCCTGTCCTTTTACAAGCGGCACGGCTACGACGTCATTCAAACCTGGCCGCGCTACTATTCCAACGGTGTAGATGCCCTGGTCCTAAAGAAGGATCTGAACTGAGCCCTACAAGCGATTGCATTCCTTGAGCTTCTCCTATACCTTGCCCTCTTTGGGAAGGAGAGTATGAAAGTTGCCATACAAGGCGAGCGCGGTTCGTTCAGTCACGAAGCCGCCGAGAAGATGCTGCCGCGCTGCACGTTTGTGCCCTGCGCGCGCTCGGCGGAGGTCTTCGATCGCGTCGAAGCAGGCTCGGTACACGCTGCCGTGATTCCAATCGAGAACACGCTGGCCGGAACGGTCGCAGAACACGCGGATCTGCTGGTCTCCAGGAATGTCTTCATACAAGCGGAGTATCTGCTGCGTATTGTTCACAACGTCATTGCCGCCCCGGGGGTGAAGATCGCATCCTTGCGGCGGGTCCTGTCACATCCTGTGGCTCTCGATCAGTGCCGGGATTTTTTCCGGCATCACCCGAAGATCGAGGCGGTTCCTTTCTATGATACGGCGGGAAGCGTCAAGCACGTCATCGCCAATCGCTTGAATGACGAGGCCGGAATTGCGGGGCGGCAGGCGGCGCGCGAATACGCAGGGAAGATCCTGCAGAGCGGAATTGAGGATGATAAGCGGAACTTCACGCGATTCTTCCTGATTCGAAGCTTGGGCCGAACTCGCGCACGTCAAAAACCCCACCCTGTCTCGCCAAAAAACAGCGAGACAAGGACGGGGCACCCGTCTTCGAATGCCTTCGATGGCGGCTATCTGCGGCTAATTCCGCGGGGCGCGAACAAGACATCGATTGCGTTCCAGGTGAAGAACCTGCCCGGCGCGTTGTTCAAGTCGCTGAGCGTTTTTGCGTTGCGGGATATCAGCCTGAGCAAAATCGAGTCGCGGCCCATGCGTGGACGGCCTTGGGAGTACATTTTCTATGTTGACTTTCTCCGCGGTGACGACGAACCTGCCAGGAACGCGCTGAGACATCTGGGTGAGGTGGCGGAGTTCGTCAAGGTGTTGGGAGTCTATCCAGCGGCGTAAAGCGGGCGAACCTTTCCGGCTCAGTTTACTCCAAAGTAACTCGCTTCTCGACGTCGGTTGCCGTCACAGGATCGTGTGATGTTGCACACACGCGTCCCGCAGTCTAGTTCATAAAATATCTACTGTGCCAATTGGGTGCAACCAGTTGGATCATGCGGGAGGAGATTTGGGAATCCGGGAAACCGGACGAGTTAGTTTTGTTGCGCCGATTCGGGTGGGTGGCACTCTATTACCGGCCGGCGAATATGTCGTCCGGCACACCATGGAAGGGCGGGAGCATGTCATGGTGTTTCAGTCGGTGAACCACAAAGTTCAGGACGTGAAGGCGAAGTGCCAACTGGTTCAGCTAGGCAATAAGGCTGATCAAACCAGGACTGTCTATCAGCTGAACGCCGCCAACGAACGGGTACTGCAGGAACTGGTGTTTGCGGGGGATACGGCCAAGCACGTCTTCTAGCAAGGCAGCGCCAAGTCGAATCGCTACGCCAGGCATTCCACTTCCCCTCACCTCCGAGGACGTGGGATGCTATCTAGGTTCGTGAGAATCTACTCTCGTGAGAATCTACGGGCGCTCCAAATTAAGACTTGCGTGGCAGCATCCTGCGCGTTAGCCTCTGCACCTTAGGCACATACCGTACAGGTAAGAGGGGCATACAATGCGAGACTTGCGGAAAGTGTGCCGGCGCGGCTGAAACTTTCCGCGAAAGAGTATCATCTAAACTTGAGCGAGTTACACTCAAGGAGAATCATGAGCCAGCAGACGTCAGTTGAGCGCTCTCCTAAGATAAAGGAAACAAACGAGCAACGATCATTACCGGTGTTGCCGGTGAGGGACACGGTGTTGTTCCCCCATGCCGTTTTGCCGCTTACGGTTGGGCGTGAGAGTTCGGTTCAGTTAATCAATTCCCTCGGGGAAGATAAGACCATTATTGTTGTGGCCCAGCGCGAAGCTCGCGTCGATGCTCCACAACCAACTGACCTCTATACGGTGGGCACCTCTGCGGTCGTCCATAAAGTCGTCAAGATGCCGAACCAGAGCCTGTTTGTGTTTGCTGAGGGTCTGGAACGCGTGAAACTCGGCGAGTTTACACAGCTCACCCCGTTTATGTATGCGCATTACTCTGCCTTGCCGGAGGGTGCGGCCCCGGCGGCAACTTCGCAGATCGAAGCCCTGCAGCGCAACGTTCTGACTCTGTTCCAGCAGATTGTGGCCGGGTCGCCGACGCTGTCGGACGAACTCTCGACCGTTGCCATGAATATCGACGAGCCCGGCCGGTTGGTCGACTTCATCGCCTCGTCGTTGCCTTCGCTTTCTACGCCGGATAAACAGGACACGCTGGAGACGCTAGATGTCCATGTGCGTCTGGAGAAGATCAACCAGCATCTCGCGAAGGAACTTGAGGTCCAGCAACTGCGCAACAAGATCCAGAGCGAAGTGCAGGATCGGGTGCAGCAGACGCAGCGGGAGTACTACCTGCGCGAGCAGATGAAAGCGATTCAGAAGGAACTCGGCGAGCAGGATGAAGGGCAGCGCGACGTCGAAGATTTGAAGAAGAAGATTGAAGAAGCGGGCATGCCCGACGAGGTGAAGAAAGAGGCCCTGAAGGAACTGGGCCGCCTCTCCCGAATGTCGCCCATGGCCGCCGATTATTCGCTGACCCGGAACTACATCGAGTGGCTGGCAGTACTGCCATGGGCCAAGACCTCAGGGCAGGAAATCGAAATTCCCAAGGCGAAAGAGATTCTCGACCACGATCACTACGATCTGGAGAAAGTCAAAGACCGGATTCTCGACTATCTTTCGGTCCGGCGCCTGAAGCCGAATATGAAGGGGCCGATTTTGTGTTTCGTGGGCCCTCCAGGCGTGGGCAAGACTTCGCTGGGCAAGTCGATCGCTCGCGCTCTTGGGCGGAAATTCACGCGCCTTTCCCTTGGCGGCGTGCATGACGAGGCTGAAATCCGGGGTCACCGGCGGACCTACATTGGAGCTTTGCCAGGGCAGATCATTCAGGGGATTCGCCGGGCTGAGACGAAAGATCCCGTGTTCATGCTCGACGAGATCGACAAGGTCGGGCGTGACTTCCGCGGCGATCCGGCATCGGCGCTGCTCGAAGCGCTCGATCCCGAGCAGAATTCGACGTTCCGCGATAACTACCTCGACGTGACGTTTGATCTGTCGAAGGTCCTCTTCATTACGACCGCGAACATGCTCGATCCGATTGCCGAGCCTCTGCGCGACCGCATGGAGATCATCGAACTACAGGGCTACACCGAAGAAGAAAAGGTTCACATCGCGTTTCAGTATCTGATTCCGCGGCAGATTGATGAGAACGGCATTACCCCGGAGCAGATCGAATTCCCGGAAGAGGCGGTGCGCTACGTGATCCGGCACTATACGCGGGAAGCTGGCGTGCGAAGCCTGGAACGCACGATCGGCACGATCTGCCGGAAGCAGGCTCGCCGGTTGGCGGAGGGTAAGACCGAAAAGCTGATCGTCAACAAAGAGATCATTCAGGAATTCCTGGGCGGCATCAAGATACGCAGCGAAGGCGAAATCGCCGAGCGCACGGAGCGCCCGGGTGTGGCTGTTGGATTGGCCTGGACTCCTGCCGGCGGCGACGTGCTCTTCGTCGAGGCCAATGCCATGAAGGGCAAGGGCGGATTCACCATGACCGGGCAGATCGGCCAAGTGATGCAGGAATCCATGCAGGCAGCGCTGACGTGGGTCCGGTCGAACGCCGACCGTTTGGGTGTGGCGGAAGATTTCTTCGCCAATCACGACATTCACATCCACGTGCCGGCGGGTGCGATTCCGAAGGATGGTCCTTCCGCGGGCGTGACCATGGCCACCGCCCTGGTTTCGCTGCTGACCAAGCGACGCATTACTCCGCTGATCGCAATGACCGGAGAAATCACCCTCAGCGGGAATGTGCTTCCCGTTGGCGGAATCAAGGAGAAGGTTCTGGCTGCGAAGCGCGCGGGCGTCCGGGATGTGATTCTTCCCGCGGAGAACAAAATGAACGTCGAGGAAGATCTCACGCCCGAGCAACTTGAGAACCTGACGGTGCACTACGTGAAGACGATCGACGAGGCGCTACAGGTTTCGTTGCCCGCGATAGCGGAGGGACCGGCGGCGAAAATCATTCCGCCGCCGAAGGGTCCCAAGCAGGATTATCAACCGACCGAACCGGTGAAGGAGCCTGAGCCCGTGCATGATCGAGTGCTCACTCGGGCCTGAGGTCGGAATTCCCCACCTGTGTCTCTGCGAATGTCTCTGCGAACGCGAGACCAGGTGGCGCACCAGTTCTCTTTACTCAGCTGACGACTCCAATCTCAAATCGCACTACGTTCTGCAGCAACTGTGTAATCCACCTCTTCACTTACCTCATTCCCCTACTCGCGTCAGACATCTGCTGCGTTTCTTTCGCGATACACTAATTCTCGTCTATGCGTGTCCGCGTGCTTTTCTTTGGAATGCTGAAGGATCTAGCCGGAAAGTCTTCTGACCTGCTTGACCTGCGGGACGGGGCATCTGTGCGTGATTTGCTGGCGCACTATGAAGCGCACACGCCGCATTTTAAGGAGGCGATTTCTTCGATCGCCATCGCTGTGAACCAGCAGTATGCAGGCACGGAAACAGAACTGAAGAGTTCGGACGAAGTTGCGTTGCTGCCTCCTGTCAGCGGTGGGGGTCCGGGGGACCAGCGAGCATCGATTGTCCACTCTCGGATTGACACGCAACAGGTTCTCGAAGAGCTGAAACGCGGGGACGATGGGGCTGCGGTGGTTTTTGAAGGCGTGGTGCGCAATCAGACGCGGGGGCGCAAGACACTTTACTTGGATTACGAGGCCTACGAGGACATGGCCCTGCAGGAATTGGAGAAGTTGGCGACGGAAGCCCTCCAGAAGTTCCAGATTCGCGATGTAATCATCGTCCATCGGCTCGGCCGCCTCGAAATCGGCGAGACTAGCGTGCTCATTGCGGTTGCGTCGGCGCATCGCGGGCCGGCCTTCGAAGCCTGCCGCTGGATCATCGACACACTAAAAACGACTGTCCCGATCTGGAAGAAAGAGCACTTCGGGGATGGCGCCGTTTGGGCCGACGGCGAACCATTTCCGGCAGAGATTCCACGCGCAAATTCCTGAGGGCAAGGCAGCCCCCACCTACCGCTCGCATCTAAGTGAACGGTATGTCAGGACTTTCAGGTCCGCGGCAAAAGGTCAGCTCGCGAATCGCAAAGGTATAATTCCGACATTCGATGAGAAAACGCGCCACGAGGCTGCTTCTGGCCATGCTGGTTTCCGCGTGCGGCGTCTGGGCGCAGCAAGCTCCAGATACCCCCAAGCCACAGGCGCCCGCCTCGTCAGAACCGCAGTCCGAACCGGCAACCACGCTCAAGGTCGACGTCAATCTGGTCAATGTATTCGTGACCGTGACCGACCAGCACGGAGCTCCAGTCGGCGGGCTGAAGAAAGAGAATTTCGCTCTGAACGAGGACGGGCGTGAGCAAACGATCAAGATCTTCGACAAGGAATCAGCGCTGCCGCTTTCGATTGCTTTAGCCATTGATACAAGCCTCAGCACGCGCCACGATTTGCCGCTTGAACAGGCGTCCGCGAAGAAATTTGCGCATGAAATCCTTCGCCCGGTCGATACGCTTTCTGTGTATGCGTTCAGCGAGACGGTTCACGAGGCGACACCGGGATACACCTCCGAACTCAAACGCATCGATGAGAGCATCGATCACATCCGGGTCGGCGCAGCCACGGCGTTGTACGATGCGATCTATCTCGCCTCGCGGGCGCTGGACCATCGCAAGGGCCGCAAGGTGATTGTGTTGATCACCGACGGTGGTGATACGGTCAGCAAGGTCGACTACAAAGAGGCGGTGCGGGCGGCCGTGGAGGCCGAAGCCCTCGTGTACTCCATCATTGTCGTCCCGATTGAGAGCAGTGCCGGCCGGGAAACTGGAGGAGAGCATGCGCTGATCCAGCTCTCGGAAGATACGGGAGGAAAGTACTATTACGCGACTTCGATTTCTCAACTCGATGACGCCTTCCGCAAGATCAGCGACGAACTGCGCACGCAATATCTGCTGGCCTACTACCCGTCGCAGCAGAATTCGTTCTCTGAGTTCCGCAGGATTGAGGTCAAGATTGTAGGAACGCCGGACTCGCCTGGATACTGGGTTCGTCACCGAGCCGGCTATTACAGCGTGAAATCGGAGTTCTAGAACTGCCCGAAACTCTGACGTTGTCCTAACATTAACGAAACCCACAGCTCTATGAACACACTGAGCATAACAATCAAGCAAGACATTGAGTCTCGCAGCATCTTACGTTTTTCAGAAACGAACGCTACGTGTTTTGGAATGAAAATGCATTGATCCGCCGCCTTCGCGAGCGGTGACAACATAAAAGCGCTGGCGCAAGCGCTTGAAAACTCGCTGAGTGAGAACGGTTGCTTCAATCGTGCACACGATGGTTCAGGAATTGCTTTAGAGTAGATCACTAATCATTCCTTTTGCCGGATGTGGTGGTCGTCGTACCCAGACAAATGCTGTTTTTGTGGCGAGTGTCTTCCCGAACTCCGGGGTTCAGCAGTCCCGATCACACTGAGGTTCAAGGACAAGGAAGGTCGATAATGTCGAACTCTCAACGACGGTTCACGGTATTGGCGGTCTGCGCAATGTTCGTAGCAGCAGGGATGGCTCCGGTTCTTTTGGCGCAAACGACGATTAGCACGGGAAGTATTGTGGGAACGGTGACCGATCCTTCGGGAGCGGTAGTGAGTGGTGCCAAAGTCACCATCACCAATAAGGCGACGGGCCAGTTGATCACTGCGACCACGACTTCAACCGGTACATACGCATCCGGAGCGCTCACTCCGGGCAACTACCAGGTCCGCGTCGAAGGACAGGGGTTTAAGACCGCCGAATTCGCCGTCACTGTGCAGGTCAATACGACTGCATCGGGCAACGTGAAACTCGAGGTCGGACAAAGCGCGCAGGTCGTGGAAGTTCAGGCGGCAGAATTGGCCGTAAATACCGAGCAGGCCACGGTGCAGGGAGTTCTAACCTCTGAACAGATTGAGAACCTGCCCATCAACGGGCGCAACTTCCTGGATCTCGCGCAACTGGAGCCGGGAGTGCAGATCCAGGACGGCGGCACGTTCGATCCTACGAAAAATGGGTTCTCGTCCGTTTCCTTCGGCGGACGCTTTGGCCGCACCGCCAGAATCGAAGTCGATGGCGTCGACATCAGTGACGAAACCGTAGGCACGACGACGCAGAACCTGCCTCTTGGCGCGATCCAGGAGAGTTCGCTGCAGCAATCTTCGCTCGATCTCTCGACGGAATTGACGTCTTCAGGATCGGTCAACGTTTCCACAAAGTCGGGAACGAATGGGTTCCACGGCGAAGGCTTTTACTATTTCCGTGATCAGAGCTTGAACGCAAACTTGCCGGGCGCTTCCAAGAATCCATTCCAAAGAAACCAGTTTGGTGGCAGCCTTGGCGGACCGATCATCAAGGATAAGTTGTTCTTCTTCTTCGACGCGGAGCGCACGAAACAGGACCTGCTGGACCCGGTGATTCCGGGAGCGCCATTCAGCGGCCTGGTCGGAAACTTCACATCGCCGTTCCGGGAGACAGAGACTATCGGGCGCGTGGACTGGCAGCCTGGACGGTACAAGATCTTCTATCGATTTACTTTCGATCAGAACAAAAGTGTTCTCCCATTCATCCCCAATTCTTTTCAGCCTTTCGCTAACGTCGACCACGCGCGCGGCCACATTGTGGGACTTGATTTCAGCACAGGGAGTTTTGCCCACAGTTTCCGCTTTGGATACACGAAGTTTCAAAACGGCATCAAGGATGCCGTGACCGGTTCAAGCATCTTCGATCCTGCGCCGGGAATCGAGCTCGCGATTGGCGGTGACCCGAACTGCCTGACGGCAGGGCTAGACGCGTTCTGCTCGGGTCCGAACTTCCTTGCGCCTCAGGCGACGATGCAGTCCGATCATCAGATTAAGTACGACGGAAGCAAGGCGTACAAGAATCACATCTTCCGCTTCGGTGCGGGCTGGAATCATATTCACGGCGGCGGCTTTGCGGAGTTTCTAGGGTTGGCGCCCGCCGTGGGCGCACCGAACGCAACTCTTCCCTGCGTGGGTGCGGGAAATTGTCCATTTCCAGGCGGCGCAGGGAACCCATTGAACTATCCGGTGACAAATTCGAATTTGGGCAATGGCCAAGGCTTTTCCTCTGAACATGCAGCCTTTGGTTTGCCTGGAGGTGGCTTGGGCCCGGATGACCGCATCTCGTTGTACTTTGGCGATTCCTGGAAGATCAAGCCCACATTCACGCTAACATTGGGATTGCGGTACGTGCGTGACACCGGCAGGACCGACAGTGACTTAGGTCCGATCGCGGCTCTCAATCAGTTCAATTACAGCGATCAGTACTATACCTATCGAGGCTTAGGGAATCGCGTCAACCAACCCAACGCGAACTTTGCACCGCAGGTGGGATTTGCGTGGGATGCGTCGGGCAGAGGCAAGACGGTGGTGCGCGGCGGCGTTGGCCTCTTCTACGAGAACTCCATCTGGAACAACAACCTGTTTGACCGGCCTGCGCGTCTGCAGCAGGGATTGTTCCTTGGCTCGCTCACTATTTGCTCAAGCGGAAGTGCGCCTTCAGGGGGCGTAACGCTGCCCGACGGGACGCAGATCAGCCAGTCCACGTTGTCTGCAATTTGCGGTCAGCCGATCGGTAGTGTGTCTCAGCAGGTTATTGCCCTCCAGCAGGAATATCAGGCGGCAACCCTGAAGGCCGGCCCGGCGCAAAATGGAGGTTACATCGGGAACACTCTGGCTGACGGAATTGATGTGACTGGCACAAACCTGTTCGCGCCCGCGTATGTCACTCCGCGATCGGTGCAGATGAATCTCGGCGTTCAGCAGGAGATTCGACGGGGCACCGTCCTCACTGTTGACTTCCTGCGGAACGTTTCCACCCACAGCTTGCTCAGCATAGACACGAACCACGTAGGCGATGCACGCTTCCTTAATCTGCCGGCTGCCCTTGCGGCAATCAACACAACAGTGGGCCCGTGTAATGGAGGCGGTGTTACTGTGGCGAACTCCACTGCTGCAGTCAACTGTTTCCTCGCCGCGAATCCCAATGCAACCATTTCGGTTTTTGCGGCGAACGGCCTGGATTCCGGGTATGGGGTGTGCGGCGGCCACCCGTGCCCGAATGCCGCTTTTGCCGGGTTTAATCCAAACCTAGGAACCAATCAGATGCTGTTTCCGATCGGTCGGTCGGTTTACAACGGTCTGCAGACGACTCTGAAACAAGACGTGAACAATCCGTTCCGCGGAGTCAAGCATATGAATATGCAGGTGTCTTACGCGTTCTCGAGATACGTTGCGACGGCCCGAGACAGCGATTTCATTAATTTCCCGTACGACAATGCCAATCCCTTGAAGTATCTTGGTCCCAACGGCCTGGATCGAACCCACCAGATTTCCTTCGGCGGAGTGATGGATTTGCCGGTGGGATTCCGCATGAGCCTGATCGGCCACTTCGACAGCCCTCTGCCGTCTGATGTCAGGCTGCCTACCAGCGGAAGCGCGGGAGGAATCTTCCAAACGGATATAACCGGAGACGGAACTGGAGACGGCACGTTCGGCTCGAACGGCGGGCTAGGAGATCTTCTGCCGGGTACGAAAGAGGGTTCGTTCGGGCGCGACTTTGGACCGAATGGATTGAATCAAAAAATCAACACCTTCAACACGACGAGGGTTGGACAACTTACCCCCGCCGGTCAGGCTCTTGTGACCGCAGGCCTGTTTACCCAGGCACAACTGAGCTCTCTAGGGGGCACCATTAACGGAGGTTTACCATTGCCGCCCGCGCCTGCTGGCGCCATTGCGCAAGGCTGGCTGAAGACCTTCGATCTCGGCCTCAACTGGGGATACAAGATCAAGGAAAGAGTCGAACTGCGGCCTGGTCTGACCGTCTTTAACATTTTCAACTTCTCCAACTTCGACGGGCCGGCTGCACCGTTTAGCAGCATTCTAAGCGGTGGAGTGGGCACACCCAACGGCACAACCAACGCGGGGATCCACGGAGTCGACGGCAATGCCCTGCGGCTGGGCCTTGGATCGGGCGTGAATGCTCTGGGTGCGCCGCGGGCTCTGGAGTTTGAACTGAAGTTGATCTTCTAACTCTTTGCGCATTCTCGATGGAAAGGCCATCTTTGGTAAAGATGGCCTTTTTGTTGAGCGGAGGGCCGCAAGCCTAACGAGCCAACTCACTGCGCAGACGTTTCGAGAGCTGCTCGATCTGCTTCAATTTTTCAATCACATCCGCACCCGCCCGCCGGCCTCAGAGCGGAATCCCGCGCGCTTTGTGTACAATGCGAGCATGTCGTTCCGCCCTCCCCACGGGACTCCCAACGCCAAGCGCGGGCGCACGCCGCCCCCGGAAGACACCTTTGAGGAAGCCTCTTTCCTGAAGACGCTCGGGGAAAAACAGAAGCCGGTCTCGGTCAAATTGATGGATGGTCAGATTGTGCAGGGTTGGATCGAGTACTACGACAAGAATATGGTGCGCCTGACGCGTCAGGATGCTCCGAATCTGTTCATTTTCAAACACGAAATCATGTATATCGCCGACGACGGCGCTAGAAAAAAGTAGGGCGGTCTTCGGTCTTAGGTATTTTGGGCTGCCTGAGCGTCTTCTACTCCAGACCCAACAGCTATAACCTCAAAACCCAAAACCTAACACCCGAGACCTCAAAAACAACAGTGAACGACAACTTCAAAGCCAGTTTCATCCCCGCAATGTCCGCCATCGCGCGCGAAGCCGGCGGCCTCTTGATGCAGTACTTCCACCAGGGGCTGAAGATTGAGTACAAGGGTGATGCGGACCTGGTAACGGCGGCCGACCGTGCTTCCGAGGCCCTGATTCGGGAGCGAGTCAGCAAACAGTTTCCTTCGCACGATGTGCTGGGTGAAGAGCAGGGGCTGAAGGATCGAGGCAGCGAATACCGCTGGTACGTCGACCCGCTCGATGGCACGACCAACTTTGCCCACGGATTCCCGGTATTTTCCGTGTCAATAGCTCTGGAGCACCGTTCCGGAGATGAAGAGGTCCGGATCGCGGGCGTCGTTTACGATCCCACGCGGGATGAGCTCTTCACCGCAGAGAAGGGAAAGGGCGCGCAACTCAACGGCAAGCCGATTCACGTCTCGAAGGCAGCGCTACTCAAGGAGTGTCTCCTAGCCACAGGTTTTCCGAGCCACAAGCGCCACAAGAACCCAAACATATTTTTCTATCACCAGATCACGCTTAAGACGCATGGCGTGCGTCGCGCCGGGTCCGCCGCGCTGGATTTGTGCAACGTCGCTTGCGGCCGCTTCGACGGATTCTGGGAGTTCAACCTCAATCCCTGGGATACAGCGGCGGGAGCGCTCCTCGTCGAAGAAGCCGGAGGCAGAGTCAGCCGCTTCGACGGTTCCCCCTTCGAACTCAATAGCCGCGAGACACTGGCCTCGAATGGATTCGTGCACGACGCTTTGGTGCACGAATTCGAAGAGATCTTCGCCGGGCGAGGGCTGGAGCCATTGCCGGATCCACGGGTTTATCAGCGGTAAGGCGGACCTCGGACGTCAGACCTCAGACCTCAGGCTCGATCAGGTGCTTGACGCCTGAGGTCCGAGGTCCGACGCCAGAGGCCCGCCTCTCCCGAGTTACAATGAAGTATGTGGGGACACGCCGGCTCCGCTCACGAGGCTAATTCAGGAATCCTCAGGCTAACGTGATCAATTCACTTCTGGAACGCAAAATCGAAAAGCGGGCGGACAAAGTCCGTCTGCAGGGGCGCATTCTCTTTCTCACCGAGGATCCGGAACTCATCAAGCGGCAACTGGCGGGAGAGGACTTGCCGTGGGACACGAAGAATCCCGCGAACAATCCCAGGCTGCGCGACGACATTTCGACCGACGAGATCACTCCCGCTCACTATTGTTTCTATTTCGACGAGACGCTCGGCGAGATCCCGTATCTCGGCTTGAAGTGCGGCGATGTCACTCCCATCGGCCGCGGCGACGTGAAGCGCGGCGGGTTCGTATGCGCGGTGAGCGGAAAGCGGCGCGGAAAGGGATCGAGCCGGGAGCAGTCTCCCTATGCCGAGATGTGCGCGGGCATCCGCGTCGTCATCGCCGAGAACATCGAGCGGATTTACAAGCAGAACTGCCAGAACCTCGGGCTGGTGACTTCGACGAACTTCTCGCTCATTGATCGCATCCGGGGCGGGGAGCAGATCGCGCTGAGCGAATTCACGACGGGCGAGGATGAGATTACACGCCAGGTGATCGAGTACGGCGGGCTGTTTCCGTTTAATGTGGCGCGCATGCAGGGGAAGGTTTTCCTTCCACCCATACTGTCCGCGGGCGGGGGCGCCCGCGCCACACAGACGTTGGCCGAGAAGATTTTTGCCCGGCACATGATCAACGACAAGGGCGAGGTAGGAGTGCTCTCGGTGAAGCCCGGCGACACCGGTTTCGCGCGGGCGGACCTGCGGTTCAGCCACGAGTACGTCACGCCGATGGCAGCGATTTTCTTCGAGCATTATGTCGGTAAAGATGCCAAGGTCAATGATCCTTCGACAATCCTGTTCTTTCGTGACCACCTGACATTTCTTGATGAAGTGATCTCGGAAGAAAAAAAGAAGCTCGGATTGCTCGATCTGGCGACGCAACTCAAGCTCAAACAGCAGGATTTCGCGAAGAAGCAGGGAATCCGGCTGCACGGCGAGTTGACCGATCGTAAAGGATCGGAAGGAATCTGCCACTCCATCGTGCTGGAAAGCTACGCCCTACCGGGGCAGTTGAATATCGGCTCGGATTCCCATACGCCGCACGTCGGAGCGATTGGCTGCGTCGCGTTCGGAATCGGCACAACCGACGTTTTCAATTCCTGGATCACAAAAGACGTCCGCGTCCGGGTGCCGGAGTCGGTCAAGGTCGTGATTCGCGGAAAGAAGCATCCCAACGTAACGGCGAAAGATTTCATCCTCAAAATCCTGAGCCTTGAGTATGTCCGCAGCGGCAGGGCACTGGCGAAGGTCATGGAATATGCCGGCGAAGCCATCGAGGAACTCAGCGTCGACGAGCGCGCCACCATGACCAACATGGCTGCGGAGATCGGCGGGTTCACAGGCATCGTCGCGCCCGACAAGAAGGCGGTCGACTTCCTGGTGGAGCGGCGCGGCATCGACCGCGGGAAGGCTGAGTCGATGATCGAAGGGCTCAACAGCGATCCGGGAGCGCAATACGCACACGTCATCGAACTGGATGCCGCCGACATTACGCCGGTGGTGGCGACTCCCGGCGACCCGGGCAATGGCAAGTACATCCGCGACCTGCATACGCCGGTGCCGGTCGAGATCGCCTACGGCGGCACCTGCACCGCCGGCAAGAACGAAGACATGGACATGTACGCTGCCGTGCTGGCTGACGCCTTGAAGCAGGGCAAGCGGGTCGCTGATTCGGTGAAGTTCTACATTCAATTCGGCTCGCAAGAGACGCGAGAGTACTGCGTCCGCCGCGGTTATCTGAACGTCTTCAGGAAGGCGGGAGCGCAAGTCATCGAGCCGAGCTGCGGAGCATGCATCAATGCTGGACCTGGAGTTTCGACTCGGCCGGATCAAGTCGTCATCAGCGCGCAGAACCGAAACTTCCCCGGCCGCAGCGGCCCCGGACAGATGTATCTGGCCTCGCCGTTTACGGTGGCGGCTAGCGCCGTCGCGGGCTACATCGTGGAATACACGCCGAGCGAGAAGAGCCAACTGGTTCGAGCTTAAACTCTCTCGCCGGTGTCAAGCAGCGCTCTTTGCCGCGAAGGACCTCTGTACTCGCTGGCACCATATATGCTGCGAACCAGTCCATCGATCCTTCGGAACGCCAAGAGCGCGTTCCTCAGGATGACAAGCTCTGATGACAAGCTCTCAGGATGACACGCTCTGCGATCGGGGAAGAATTTAGTAATCTCTTTGCTCACCTGCTATCTTCCTTTCCGTCCTATGGTCTCAGGAGGATGCCAATGAATCGCCCTCGGCTGCTTCTTCCCACTCTCGTCACAATGACTTGCGCTTTGACCGCAACCGCTTTCCGCTCACTGTCATCCACAAACGGCGCAGGGTCAGTCGCACTAGCGACGCCGATGATCGAGCCGCGCTCGGGTCACACGGCGACTCTGCTGCCAGACGGCAAAGTTCTCATCGCCGGCGGCATGCGCCGCAATCAGGATTTCTACAAATCCGCCGAACTATATGATCCGGCCACGGGTAAGTTCCAGACGACTGGCGATATGAGTGTTGGGCGAGTTGGCCAGATTGCGGTTCTCCTGCGATCGGGGAAAGTGCTTGTTGCTGGTGGATGGGTAGGTCACGGTGGGACGGATTCAGCCGAGTTGTATGATCCTGCCACCGGGAAGTTCACCGCGACCTCCAGGATGACGGCCAGGCGTGGAAGGCCCAGCGCAACGTTGCTGAAGAATGGGGACGTGCTGATTGCCGGCGGGGAAGAGAGTGACAACGAGCCGCTGCCCTCGGCTGAGATCTTCCGTGCGGCTACCCTTTCCTTCCAGCCGACCGGTCCGATGCATCATGCTCGCGTCTCGCACACGGCGACACTGCTCAACGATGGGCGGGTTCTGATCGCAGGTGGCTACGGGGACAGCGTTTCATCAAGCGCGGAACTTTACGATCCCCAGGCCGGCTCGTTCACCGAGACGGGCAGTCTGACGACCGCGCGCTGCAAGCACACCGCCGGTCTGCTCCCTGACGGCAGGGTGCTCATTGCGGGCGGATCAGATAATCGGGGCTGGAACGGAAATCTGAACAGTGCGGAGATCTACGACTCTAAGATCGGCAGATTCAGTGCTGCTTCATCGTTGATCAATGGCCGCTTCAAATTGCCCGAAGAAGCCGTGGCGCTGGAGTCCGGAAAACTACTGATTGCCGGCGGCAGCAAGGCAGTGGAAGTGTTTGATCCTGCCGCAGGGAAGTTCGCCGTGGCGTCAGGAGAGATCAGCGCTTCCTGGCACTTTATGACGGAAACCAAATTGAAGGATGGAGCGGTATTGCTCGCAGGCGGGTATGCCAACGATGACCGAGCGACAGCGCAGACCTGGATTTACATCCCGCAGTAGCTGGTCACTCCGAATGGTCAAGAACGAGAAAGGACAAGCCTTACGCTTCCTATCCGGCTGCCGCGGAGTGCTTATGCTGCAGTTCCTGCATCGCAGGAAAGGAGCTGGGCGCGATTAATGTGCGCTCTTCGGGCTGCGTCCCCGATGAGCGCGAACTCGTGAGCAGGTGAATAGCGTCACCAACAAGGGGCGGGGAGAAGATCGTTGCCGCCAAGTGTCCCTGGCGCACCCAACTCTGACCTGCTTTGGGAACACCATCGCATCCGATGATGGGTAATTTCAGCCATGCGTCGCGTTCTTTTGTGTCGGTCAGTTCTTCGAACGCATGGCGCGCACCGATAGCCATGTCGTCGTTTTGCCCCGCGACCATTCCGACGTGGAGTTCACGTGACGTGCTCAATGAGAGCCAGGAGCGCATAGCGTTGTACCCGCTCCTCTGCGTCCAATCGCCCTTCAGAGTCTTGATGGAAACCTTCTGGGGTTTGCTCGCCATCATGCCCTTCGTGCGGAAGCGGGCTACCTCGCCGGCTCCAGGGCCTTCGAGATACAGAACGCACCCTTCCTCGCCCAGAATCGCGGCGATCTGCTGTCCCTGAATTCGACCGATCTCCTCATGGTCGGAGAGCATCGAGAAGACTGGAACCAGTGCGCGCTGGCGTAATTCCGGCAGATAGTCCACGCGGGCGTTGATGATCGCCCATGCGATTCCTGCTGCCACCGCGGCTTTGGCCACCTGCGGCATTCCCGTGCCAACCGGTTCGACGATGATGGCATCGGGGCGTTTATTCGGTTCCTGAATGAATTTCAGAATCTGTTGGGTCTGCTGTACAGCGTCATTGTTCGCATAAATAATCTGTACTGAGGCTCCCAGTTTAGCGGCAGCGGCTAGTGCTGAAGCGGCTTGTTCGCGCTGGTAGTCATTCTGCTCGGTGATGAGGGAAACAACGACATTCAATTTTTCCCTCGGGGGACGGACTCGTTACCAAAAATCAAAAACGTCTAAGAATATTAACGCACTGTTTATTGCCCGCGTTCTAGGTAACTTTAGTTTGTGAGATTGCCGAGAAACCGTTCTTCGCGCTGACCGCGCGGGTTGACGTGTCGGTGTAAGTGGTTGAATTGAAGCGGGATGGTTGAAATTAGCCACCCCGATTTTCGAAACTTTTTACCCCTGTTGCTGTTCCAATAAGTAGAAAGATTGCAGAGCATCCTGGGACCGGCGAGAAGCAGAGAGGCAGGTTCCAGGAAACGGAGGTGAGTATGCGTTATCTGAAATATGTCGCGCTGCTGGCGATTCTGATGGTGCCGTTTGCGTATTCGCAAGCGCAGGTTCGGGTTGGAATTGGAGTCGGAGTCGCTCCTGGGTACGTGGCCGGACCGCCGGTCTGTTCTTACGGATACTACGACTATTATCCATATGCCTGTGCGCCCTACGGCTACTATGGGCCAAATTACTTTGTGGGCGGCGTGTTCATCGGCGCAGGCCCTTGGTATCACTGGGGCCACCCGGCGTGGTTCTGGAATCGCGGCTGGTACGGCCGACCCGGCTGGGGACGTGGCTACTATGGCCGCCCGGGATTCGGAGGCCGAGGTTACGACCATGGCTACGCCCGCGGATTCGCCCGTGGTGAGATGCGAGGCGGAAATGCTTTCCACGGAGGCGGCAGTTTCCATGGCGGAGGTGAATTCCGCCGAGGCGGCGGCTTCCATGGTGGCGGCGGACCCCATGGCGGGCGCCGCTAGGCGATCAGCGGTGACGGATTGAAACGTCGGCCGGAACTCTACACGGGTTCCGGCCGTTTACGTGTGCACTCGGTTCTCAGGCGCTGTACCCACCGCCCGCATTCTTGCTAGAATGTCGGGTCGCTGGACTGCTGCGGTAGTAAAATGAACGCAGAACTCTCAGGAGATTGACACCCTTATGGCCTACGTGATTGCTGAGCCGTGCATCGGCACCAAGGACACCGCCTGTGTGGATGCGTGTCCGGTCGATTGCATTCATCCCAAGAAAGACGAGCCCGCTTACGCAACCGAGGAGTTGTTATACATCGATCCGGTGGAGTGCATCGATTGCGGCGCCTGCGTTCCGGTGTGCCCGGTTTCCGCGATCTTCGCGCTCGACGATCTGCCGGAGAAGTGGAACGCCTTTACTGAGCGCAACGCCAAGTATTACGGACGTTAACGCGAACTTCAACTCTGAGACACATACCAGGCGCGCGTCCTGAACAGGCGCGCGCCTTCTTGCGTTCGGCATGTGGCTCGCTTACGACTCTTCAAGCTCTAAATAGGAGTGGCCTGAGTTCAGGCTCAATGCCTCAAGTTGTATGCCACTGCGCCAGCAGAGGCGCCGAGATTCATTATCGGGATGATCCGCTCAAGTTTGTGGTGGCCGGTTTTGTGGCATAAGTAGCTCAGGCTCACGAGACCGCCGGTTTCGAGGGCAAAATTGGCCACCAGGCCAGGTGTACTCCCGGCCAAGACCCGAGTGAACGGGTTGAGTTCTCTTCCGCCCTTTGCCAGGTTTGCTCGAGTGGTGAAGAAGTCGGCCGTCGCGATGGCGCCATTTGCTGCGAATAGGAGGCGATTCTCGCGATCCCAGAAAGAATGCGGTCGCAGTTCGGTTCTTGGAGATATCTCAGGTTCGAATTCGATCGCTCCGACGGGCAGCACCGCAGAATCGACTGCGAGCCTTGATGCGGTTTCCGAACGGCTGGACTCTGGTGCGGAAGGAAGCAGTTCCGTCGAGCCGGGCTTCACGTCCTCCATATAGACGGGCGTTTCAGAAAGCGCCACACCCGCTTCCCATCTGCTGCCCTGCCCCATGAGCAATTGGGATTGAACCAGTATGAGACTGGCGCCGAACAGAACAAACCTCAAGCTCCTGGAAAGTGAGTGTGCGCACGGAATGACTTTAGTGTGAGTCACAGATTGTCCTTATGGACATGTACTTTCGCACCCGGCCAAGGGCGAGAAAAGGGTCCCGAAGTGTCCCAGGAACTGGTTACCACTGTCACGGACCGACCCGCATCGCATATTCCACTAGAATCTCCTTAGATATGGCCTTGCGAGAATCAGAAGCGATCGTGCTGCGAACGTATCCGTTGCGCGAAGCCGATTTGCTGGTAACCCTGTTCACGCGGGCAGAGGGTAAAGTGCACGGCGTGGCGCGGTCGGCCAAGAAGTCAAAGCGGCGCTTCGGGGGTGCACTCGAGCCCCTGACGTATGTGCGCGCTTTCTACGACGTCCGCGAGCGGCAGGAACTGGCGCGGTTGGATTCCTGCGAAGTGCTGGAATCGCCGCTGGCTTCAGAAGTGAGCTACGCCCGCGCCGTGGCATTGGGACACATCGCCGAGTTGCTCGATGAACTGCTCCCCGACCACGAGTCTAACGACGCCATCTTCCGCCTCACGCTCTCGGTGCTGCACATGCTGACGGGGCCTGAGATCTGGATGCCTGTCACTTACTTTGACCTGTGGCTCACGCGGTTGGTCGGGTTTCTTCCGGAGTTCACCGAATGCGTCGTCTGCGGCCGCAATCTGAACGGCGATCGCGCCTACTTCCACGCCCTTGCTGACGGATTGATGTGCGCTGACGATAAGCGTCTGGCCTCGTCGGAGCTGTGCGCCGAGTCGCGAGCTCTCGCCGCGCGGATGTTCCGCGCCCCAGTGGACGCCTTTGCCAGCACGAGTTGGCCCAAATCGCAGGCAGCCGATCTGCGCAAACTCCTCGTTCAAATCCTGCAGAGACACATCGAAAAGAAACTGGTCACCGCGGGGATGCTTGAGAAAATCGTTTAAACGTTCAATCTGGCCACGAAGCCCACTAGCTGACGGCTGGCCTCTCCTTCCGTTACAATCATCGATTAACCTTCGTACTCCGAATCTGATTGTGACTCCAGCCAAGCCGAATCCGCTAACCTTCCAGGAGCTTATTCTCCGGCTGCAGACCTTTTGGGCCGAGCGGGGATGCGTGCTGCAGCAGCCCTATGATGTCGAGGTCGGTGCTGGAACCATGGCTCCGGAAACGTTTCTGCGGGTGCTCGGGCCGAAGCCTTACAAGGTCGCATACGTACAGCCATCGCGGCGTCCAGCGGATGGACGATACGGGGAGAACCCCAACCGGCTTTTCAAGCACATGCAGTTGCAGGTCATCTTGAAGCCTCCGCCGGAAAATGTGCAGGAGTTGTACCTGGAATCACTGGAAGCGATTGGCATTGACCTGCACCATCATGACATCAAATTTGAGGAAGACAACTGGGAAGCACCAACATTGAGCGCCTGGGGCGTGGGCTGGCAGGTCATGCTCGACGGGCAGGAAATCACTCAGTTCACTTACTTCCAGCAGTGCGGCGGAGTTGATCTGTTCCCGATCTGTGCCGAGCTGACGTATGGCCTTGAGCGCATCGCGCAATTCCTGCAGGATCTGGATTCCATCTATGACATTGTCTGGGCGCGAGATCCGCAGACTGGCGCTCCCGTGAAATACGGGGACGTCCGCCTGGCCGACGAGGTGCAGTTTTCCGTCTACAATTTCGAAGCCGCCGATGTGGAGAAGGCGTGGAAGCACTTTGAGTTGTATGAGGCGGAGTGCAAGGAGCTCGTCGGAAAGTATGTCAGCGCATCGGACGAATCTGCGGGAGAGAAGTCTCGCTTCCCACTTCTCGCTGCCTACGACCTCTGCCTGAAGTGCTCGCACCTGTTCAACATCTTGGATGCACGTGGCGCAATCTCTGTGACCGAGCGCGTGGGTGTGATCGGGCGAGTCCGCGCCCTGGCAGTTGGGATTGCGAAAGCATGGGTCGATCAGAATAGTCAGGCAGCCGGAGAAAAAGATGCCGAGCCTGAGCCTGCGCAAATGGCAATAGCGAAGCCGAGGAAACAGTCACTATCGCCAGTGGGCTCCTAACTTCTGTCATCCTGAGCGGAGTGGAACTGTCGCGAAGCGAGGGTTCCACGGAGTCGAAGGATCCCATGAATACTCGCGGTGGTACGGGCTTGGCGAGGAATTTCGAGTGTGCGGCCGGCGCGCAGGAAGAATGCCTTGACGCGCGACTGCTGCACGAAGAAGGGTAGGGATCCTTCGACTACGCATCGCGATCCGGTTTTCGCAGACCGTGATGCTCCGCTCAGGATGACCGGGCGTCTTAAGCAGGGTCGATGTGATGCGCATCACAATCGGGGCCCGGCAGTTTTGAGATACTTGATGGTTTGAGAGCATGCCAGATTTCCTGCTAGAGATTGGTTGCGAAGAGATTCCGGCCCGCATGATCGATGCGGCCTCCCAAGAATTGCGCGAGCGCGTGCGCGCGCTGCTCACTCGTGAGCGCCTGTCGGGCGGAGAGATCAGCACTTTGGATACTCCTCGTCGCCTGGCAGTGATAGCTTCGGCCATCGCCGCCTGCCAGGCCGACGTCGTCGAGCAAGTTACTGGACCCTCCGTGAACGTTGCTTACAAAGACGGCAAGCCAACCGCCGCCGCTCACGCCTTCGCGAAAAAAGCCGGTGTCGATGTCACCCAGCTGAAAAAAGTCTCCACGCCCAAAGGTGAGTACATCTCCGCAAGGGTTACGAAGAAGGGCCGCACGGCGGCAGAGATTCTGGCCGAAGGACTTCCCAAAGAAATCTCCGCCATCTACTGGCCAAAGAACATGTACTGGCGCAAGCCCAGTGAGCGCTTCGTGCGCCCGGTTCGCTGGCTGGTCGCGATGCTGGACGGCGAAACGATTCCGCTGGAATTCGACGGCATCCGTGCCGGACAAACCTCGCGCGGCCATCGGATCCTAACCGATGCGCCGATCGCGATTCCCCGAGCGGGAAAGGCGTACGTTGATTTGCTGCGTTCGGCAAAGGTTCTGGGCCGTGCCGAGCGCGAGCACCAGATCCGCAAGGCTCTCGATGCCACGGCTCGTATCATTCCTGGCGCGCGCTGGCGCGAAGACAAGCCGCTTCTCGATACGGTCGTGAATCTGACCGAATATCCGTCGGTGATTCTGGGTGGCTTCGATCCGCAGTTTCTGGTGCTCCCCGAAGAGGTTCTGGTCACCGTGATGCGCGATCACCAGAAGTACTTCGCCTTGGAAGATGCGAACGGGAAATTGCTGCCGCGCTTCCTCGCTGTGCTCAACACAGACAGCGATCCCCACGGATTCATCCGTCAGGGCAATGAGCGCGTGCTGCGAGCCCGCTTCAACGATGCCCGGTTCTTCTGGGAGAGTGATCAGAAGGAATCGCTGCTCGAGCGATTGGATTCGCTTAGACACGTCACTTTCCAGAAAGATCTGGGCAGCTACTACGACAAGACGCAGCGTGTGCAGCGCCTCTGCAGTTGGCTGAGTGAGATTCTCAAGCAGAACGGAGTGACAGTCCGACCAGGAGTGGTCCACAAAGCGGCCTGCCTGGCGAAGACCGACCTGACGACGGAGCTGGTGAAAGAATTTACCGAGTTACAGGGAATTGTCGGCGGGTTATACGCGAGGGTGCAGCAACTCGATTCGAGCCTGCCTGAGGCGACTCGTTTTGCTGTTGCCGACGCGATTTACGACCACTACAAGCCCGAGTCAACCGATGACAACATTCCGCGTTCGTTAGAGGGGTCGGTGCTGTCGATCGGCGACAAGGCAGATACGATCGCAGGAATGTTCGCCCTCGGGCTGGTGCCCAGCGGCTCGAAGGATCCATTCGCGCTAAGGCGGCAGGCGAATGCGATCGTCAAGGTGATGGCCGAAAAGAAGCTTCCCATTCGCATCGGTGAACTCATACGCGATGCGCGCTCCGGCTACCACAAGTCGGAAGCCGAGAGGAAATTTGTCGACGACCGCAAGTATGAAGATTCGGTGAAGACGTTCTTTCGCGAGCGTCTGGAGTTCTATTTGCGGGAGGTTTGCGGATACGCTTATGACGTGGTTAAGGCGGTTCTGGCCGCGGACGCTAACGACGTCGTGGACCTCTTGGCTCGTGCCGAGGCTGTCAAACAGGTTCTGCACATGCCTAAGTTCCAGGCGATCGGCGCAGCCTGCAAGCGCGTGCGAAATATCCTGAGGCAGGCCGACGAGAAGGGAATCGCCCCGGCCGAGCGGGTCGAAACTCGGGAAGATTCGAGCGACGAGGAAGAGAATCTGATTCGGTATCTGGAACAGAACGGCGAAAAGGTGGAAAAGCATCGGAAGAGGAAGGAGTATGTCCAGGCGCTTCAACTGCTCTCCACTGCCCGCGAGCCAGTAGACAGGTTTTTCGACAAGGTGATGGTCATGGTCGAGGATGAAAAAGTGCGGGCAAATCGGTTGGCATTGTTGCGAACTCTCTTGAAAGAGTTCTCTACGATCGCGGATTTTTCCGAGATCGTGACGGAAGGCAAATCGTAAAGGCGTAGCTTGCTACGTCTTGCCGGTGCCATTTCGGGTGCTGGCCTAGACGTTGCAAGCAACGTCTCTACAAGAAAATTCTGAATCTGCAGACAAAGGACTCATAACTATGGCGACAATGACTCTCCCCGAAACTGAAGCGAAAGAATCCAAATCCACTCCCAAGTATGTTTACTCGTTCGGCGGCGGCAAGGCCGACGGCAACGGCAAGATGAAGGACGTGCTCGGCGGCAAGGGAGCCGGCCTCGCCGAGATGACCAACGCTGGCCTACCTGTGCCTCCGGGATTCACCATCCAGACCGAAGCTTGCCGCGAATACATGCGCGGCGGCTTGTCGCCTGACGTCGACAAGCAGATGGATGAGGCGCTGGCGAAGCTCGAGGCGCTGCAGGGACAGAAGCTGGGCACGGGTGAGAATCCGCTTCTCGTCAGCGTGCGCTCTGGTGCGAAATTCTCTATGCCGGGCATGATGGACACGATTCTGAACCTGGGCTTGAACGACCAGAGCGTGCAGGCGCTGACCAAGCGGAGCAACAATCCGCGGTTCGCAGCCGATTCTTACCGGCGCTTGATTCAGATGTTTGGCAACGTAGTGCTCGACATTGAGAAGGCAGCATTCGATGAGGTCTTCGACGCGAAGAAGAAGCAGAAGAAGGCGAAGATGGACACGGAGCTCGACGCTAAGGCTCTACAGGAGGTCATCGTCGAGTACAAGAAAGTCGTCAAGAAGCACGCCAAGCGCGATTTCCCGCAAGACCCGCGCGAACAACTGGTCATGGCGCGCGATGCCGTTTTCCGCTCCTGGCAGAATGACCGTGCGAAACACTATCGCCGCATCAACAACATCGACGACATGCTGGGCACGGCCGTCAACGTTCAGGCGATGGTGTACGGCAACCTCGGAGATACCAGCGGCACGGGCGTGGGCTTCACGCGGAATCCCGCGACGGGCACCAATGAGTTCTATGGCGAGTTCCTGATGAACGCGCAGGGCGAGGACGTGGTCTCCGGCGTGCGCACACCTGTTCCGATTCTCGAATTGAAGAAGATCATGCCCAATGTCTACGACCAGCTGCGCGAAATCACGACGAGGCTGGAGAAGCATTACAAGGACATGCAGGACTTCGAATTCACAATCCAGGACGGCAAGCTGTACATGCTGCAGACCCGGAACGGCAAACGGACGGGTCTCGCGGCGGTGCGTGTGGCGATCCAGATGGTTGATGAGGGATTGATTACGAAGGAAGAAGCCATTTTCCGCGTCGAGCCCAACCAACTGTATGACTTCCTGGTTCCGCGGCTCGATGAGAAGAGCACAAAGGTGGAAGTGCTCGCCACGGGATTGCCCGCTTCGCCGGGAGCAGCCGTCGGTCAGATCGTCTTCACAGCCGATGCTGCCGTCGAAGCTGTGCACAAGAATGAGAAAGCCTCCGTCATCCTGGTTCGTGCCGAAACGACGCCGGAAGACATTCACGGCATGGAAGTCGCGAAGGGCATTCTCACTTCTCGCGGCGGCATGACCAGCCACGCTGCGGTCGTAACGCGCGGCATGGGTAAGTGCTGCGTCGCCGGCGCAGGCGACATCGATATCAACGAGAAGACCCGCGAGATGAAGGTCAAAGGCCAGACCTTCAAAGAGGGTGATTGGCTTTCGCTCGACGGCACGACCGGCCGCGTGATCAAAGGCAAGCTGGGGACGATTCCTGCGAGCTCCGACGATCCCGAACTGCAGAAATTCATGGACTGGGCTGACCCACATCGCACCATGAAAGTCCGAGCCAATGCCGATATTCCGCGCGATGCCATCCAGGCTCGGGCATTTGGAGCAGAGGGCATCGGACTGTGCCGAACCGAACACATGTTTTTCGGCGAGAAGAAGATTGGCCACATGCGCGCCATGATTCTCGCGGACAATGAGAAAGACCGCCGCGCGGCGCTGAAAAAGCTTCTGCCACTGCAGCGCCATGATTTTGCCGGCGTCTTCAAGGCCATGGACGGATTGCCGGTTACGATCCGCACGTTGGATCCGCCGCTGCACGAGTTTCTGCCGCGCCGTGAGGACTTGATGGTCGACATCGCGCTCTTGTCCTCGTACAGCGCGAAACAGAAGAAGGAACTCGTCGCCAAATACAAGGACTACGGCGTGAAAGGAGCGGGCGACCTGAAGAAGGCACTGCCCGCACTGCTCGCTCGCGTCGAGCAGTTGCACGAGTTCAACCCCATGCTCGGACATCGTGGCTGCCGTCTCGGCATTACCTATCCCGAGATTACCGAGATGCAGGCCCGTGCCATCTTCGAAGCCGCCGTCGAGTGCACTAAGAAGGGAATCAAGGTTCTTCCCGAAGTCATGATTCCTCTGGTCGCCACGCTGAAAGAAATGGCAAACCAGGGCGCAATCGTTCGTCGCGTTGCCGAGGAGGTCTTCAAAGAGAAGGGAATGAAGATCGATTACATGGTTGGCACGATGATCGAGTTGCCGCGCGCTGCTCTGGTGGCAGACGAGATCGCCAAAGAAGCCGAGTTCTTCTCCTTCGGCACTAACGATCTTACCCAGACCACGTTCGGCTTCTCACGCGACGACGTGAACAAAGTCCTTCCGACTTATTTGGCCGAAGGCATTCTGAAGCAGGATCCGTTCGCGGCTCTCGATCAGGATGGCGTTGGTCAACTCGTCAAGATGGCCACCGAGCGCGGACGCAAAACGCGTTCGAACCTGAAGGTCGGCATCTGCGGCGAGCACGGCGGCGAACCGTCGTCGGTAGAGTTCTGCTACCGCACCGGACTGAACTACGTCTCCTGCTCACCGTTCCGCGTCCTGACCGCGCGGCTCGCGGCCGCGCAGGCCGCGGCGGCTGAAGCATTGAAGGTCGAGGGCGGAAGAACGAAGTAGACTTCACCGCAAGGGCGCAGGGGGTCCCAGAGGAAGTTCTCTGTGTTCCTCTGTGCCCTCTGTCGTTTACTGCACTTTCTGAAGGCGCGCGATCAATTTCTGAGGAAGGCTCTCTTCGGATTCGGACCATAGGCGGCGCGATGTGGCTCGCGTGTTGGTCTCGATCTTGCGGGTGAACTCCACGAGTTTGCTTACATTGTCGCGGATTTTGGCTTGAGTTTCGTCGGTCAAGCCGATGTTTTCGAAAACAAACAGGGAGTCGAGGCCGAAGTCGATTTCCACGTGACCGGTCTCCTGGTAGGTTCCTTCCTCGAACTCTTCGCCTTGCGCGATGATTCTCACCAGGCTGGGGACAAGGCGCCACTCATGTCCGGTCTCATCGGGAGTCCAGAGATCCCAATAGGCCTCAAGAACGTAAGCGTAGTCGTCGTGAATCAGATCGGCGGCCACCACCATGGCCTCCTCCGGCGCGATGCCTGGCGAGAACCGGCGTTCGAGGATGCTGGCTTCATTCCAGGAGACAGGTTGTACCTCAGCGTAGGTGATGCCCGGGTGTAAATCCGAGAACGGAAACTGCTGCAGCACGGCCAGTATGTGAGGCAGCATCGCGGGACCGTTGAAGTCCGAAAACCAGAGACTCAGGTATAAAGGATCAGCCATATAAGAAGAGCACAGAACATGACTGCGCTTCACTTATTGTAACGGCGAGGAACGTCCACGGTTCCGGCTCGGGCAGAAATGATGATGTGGGTACTGTGGAGTGTTGTCCTTGTTTTGACACTGCCGAAAGCGGCTGATACGATCAAATGTTAGCCGGCACTCCTGCCTCCGGTCGTCCCCGTCGTCTAGCCCGGCCTAGGACATCGCCCTTTCACGGCGGTAACACGGGTTCAAATCCCGTCGGGGACGCCAACAAAACAAAAGACTTGGAAGATTCGAGGCAAACCTCCCAAGTCACTCGGGACTCCTACGGGACGAAGAGAGGTGATTATGAGAACCGTGGATCTTTCAGATCCGGAGCTGATTGCGTTTTCCGGAGAGCATCTGCTGTACGAGTTGCGGCTCTTACTGTTCACAGGACAAGAGCTTGGCCGTGAACCGACTCCCGTCATGCGCTCTGTTCTGATTGAGTCGTTCGTGATCCATCTGCGGAACCTCATCGACTTCTTCTACACTCCACGAGTGAAGGAGGACGATGTGATTGCTGCGGACTTCTGCCCTGGATGGAACGAGACGCCATCGAACACGCTCAAAGATGCGAAGGAGCGGGCAAACAAGGAACTGAGCCATATCACACTCGGCCGAAAGAGCGGACTCGATCCGAGCAAGCCGTGGGATGTGGGTGCGTTGTATCAGGAAGTGCATGATGTGGCCACTGCGTTTGCAGGGAAGGCTTCTCCAGCGAAACTAAGCCCAGAAGTGCCGAAGTGGTTGGGCATGTCTCGTGCGAACACCGTTGCTGTGATCGTAGGTATGTCAACCACCAACACCACTTCGTCGGTGGTGACTTCTTAGTCTCCAGCCGGCAGAACACCCATGGGCTATGCAAATCAGCCGCTGGACGGACGGCGTAGTAATCGTATTAGAGGCCAATTGCACGCGACGCGGCCGCACCACCGGCCTTCGACAGTCCGATTCTGGTCGTAGTAATCGCTCTGCCGAAGGTGCCGCTGGGCGTAGCCCTCACCGCCGGTCATGGCACGAATCGTCAGCACAGCCCGACGCTAGCTCTGTTCGAGATTAGAGATCAACCTGTTCCTGGCCTGAAATCTCGCACACTATTGGCTCACGCCGAACTGGCTGCAAAGCCAATCTCGCGATTCTCCAACAAGCACTACGGCTGATCGGCCGTCAGTCGATCAGTTGATCCTGATCGCTGGCCCTTGGACGATGATCCGCCGATTGTGTAATCCGCGACTCGACGGCACGTTGCACACGATTTCGCAGTTGCAACATCCTTCCTGTGCTCTGAGAACATCGAAAGATATCCTGCGAGTCGTCTGATCGAAACCCGACGATTCCAGAATCCCCCGGCTGCCTCCGCTTCCTGAAGCATGATGTTTGGCGCACAATGGCGCAGCCCGAGCTAACCGACGAACATGGAAACACGTGTCGGCGAGCTTCATTTGGGTACAATTCCAAACATCGACTTCTGCCATGGAGAGCCAGGTAGCCAAAAACACTACCTCGGATTTGCACAGGCGATGGCTAATGCTCGCCATCGTACCTATTCTGTTCCTATCGTTCAATTCGTCCACGATCTCGAGCGCGCAATCGAGCGGGCGAGACGAAGTTTTGCTTCGCGTCATCGTGGTTAACACCGAGAATGAGGCAAAACAAATCCTGGAAGAGCTGAAGAGCGGCAA